>Ga0105164_10001491_pt1 | contig 14975 bp, 15 predicted proteins | sample VDWuncwatermetaG_FD_89674 | JGI IMG/M metagenome (GOLD analysis project Ga0105164, IMG submission 89674) | Wastewater microbial communities from Netherlands to study Microbial Dark Matter (Phase II) - VDW unchlorinated drinking water | ecosystem: Environmental > Aquatic > Freshwater > Drinking...
ACTATATTCATTTTGAGATTTCTACGTCCAAACCCTTTCTTAATTTATCGAGGGTTTGTGCAAGTAAGACAAAATCATCCTTGAGAACTTGTCTTAAGGCAGGATTGTAAATTATTGCAGCTGGATGAACTGTAACAAAATAGAGTTGATCGTTATTTTTTACAATTTTACCACGATTTTTGGTTATAGAGTTACCATCCAACAAGGAACTATATGCAGTATTACCCAATATGCAAATTATTTTGGGTTTAATTATTTTTAGTTCCTCGGATAAATATGGTCTACATGCATCTCGTTCTTCTGCGAGAGGTTGCCTGTTATTTGGAGGCCTGCATTTGACCACATTAGTGATATAGACTTGATCTCTTGTAAATCCAGCATACTCTAGTGCTTCAGAGAGAATTTGGCCAGCTGTTCCCACAAATGGCTTGCCTTGAAGATCTTCATTTCTTCCAGGAGCCTCGCCTACAAAAATCACGTCCGAGTTTTCATTCCCAATTCCTGGCACCGCATTTATTCTTGATTTTGAAAGACTACAGTTAACACATGAAATAACCCTATTTCGTATATCGTTTAATTTTTCAGACATTTTATGTTGCCACACTTTTTACAATTGATTTACCACGTATATGTGGACCACCATTGCCCATCCTCATAATTTGCATAGGATCGCCCTTTCCACAGTTTGCTATTGGTCTTACTTGGAAATCTTTTCCTCTAGCATCAATTGATTCAAAAAATTCAGGTGAATTACCCATTACAATAACATCTCTTAGTAGTTCACCCAGTTCTCCATTTTCAATTTTTTGAGCATATTGACATGATATACTCCAATTATACCTCATCATGTCTATTGAAGGTATTTTCATATTACAAACCAGATATCCATTTTTTACATCTTTAATCATCTCGTCAGGATTCCAGTTTCCAGGTGCTATGCATGTACATGCCATTCGTATAAGAGGCATAAACGAATATCCAGTAGCTCGCATTGAAGAATTGGGTTGGGTATCAAACAGAGCGGCAGTCTCCCTACTTTGCATATGAGTACATAGGATCCCATCTTCTACGAGCGTCTTCTTTGTTGCAGGCACTCCCTCATCATCATACTTGTACCAGCCCAAACTAGATGGAATTGTGGGATCATCAATCACGTTAAGTTCAGGTGAGCCAATCTTCGTTCCAATCTTTCCTGCCCACCATGCACCACCTGCCCATGCCATTTCTTTTCCAAGTACCCTGTCGGCCTCTGATGGGTGCCCTAAAATTTCATGAGTAAGTAATGCAACAAAGTCTGGATTCATTACCACGATTGCTTTTTCCTCCTTTACTGTTCTTGCATCAAGCAATGCATCGGCTTTTTCAGATATAGATTGTGCGACTACAAGTATGTCATTTTTTCCCGTAACCATCTCTAGTCCTCCTCTACCCCCTTCGGTAGTATTGACTGATTCAGTCAGTCCAGAATAATGTGCCGTTGCTGACAAGTTTGCCATAACATCATCAAAGTTATGAGTGATTTTAGATCCTTCACTATTTACAAAGTACTTGTGAAATTTATCATGATGAATAGATACGGACGATTTGATTATTCTTTTTTTACTTTGAATTATTTTATCAGATTCAAGACCAATTCGCATCATCTCTTCAATAGAGGGGTCTATCTGTACTTTGTAATTTACCTCGTCAATACAAGATTGAACTTCTGCAAGTCTTACCTTTTGTTTTTTATATTCAGAATAATGCCGAGCAGATTTTATGGCACTAATAACATTTTCTTTTACCGGATCAAATGACTTTGGATCTGATATAGAGTAAAAACCCCATGCACCGTTAACTAGTACCCTTACTCCCAATCCAGAATCACTTGATGAAACAAAATTTTCAACCTCTCCATTTTCAATGATAAGTCCAGTGGTTCGTATAGATTCTGCTCTTACATCACAATATTGAGAACCATTTTGGAGTGCAATTTGAACTGCCTTTTCAGCGTAATCTTCTAGCAACATGTTTTCTTGAGCCCATAATAATCGATTCCATTCCTATATCGGCGTTCTATATACATCGGTTCTTGGAATTGTAAATGAGAATGTAGTACCCTTTGATAATTCACTTTGCATCCAAATTCTGCCACCGTGAGCTTCTACAATACCTTTACAGATCGATAGACCTAACCCACTACCTCCCTTTTCTCTTGTGCTTGTAGTATCAACTTGATAGAACTTTTTGAAAATTTTATCTGTTGCATCCGCCGGTATTCCCCTTCCATTATCCTTGACTGAGACTATTACCTCAGTTACTTTTTCTTCAATGTTCACTTCTACTTTACCTATTTTTTGCGGAGTTGCCTTTAAGCTATTTTTGATGAGGTTTGTAAGTACCTGTTTAATTCTAACATCATCGTAGAATGCATAAATGTCTTTTTTGATATCGTAAGTAAGAGATATTTTATCAGCAGTTGCTTGTGGCTGCATCAAAAGTATTGTTTTTTCCACAGTTTCTTGGAGGTTATTTCGTTCTTTCTTGATTCTCAGTTGACCTAGATCCAATTTTTGTGCATCTAGTAAATCAGATATGAGTTGTAACAGAGTGGAAGCACTTGAGCTAATTATTTGCAATCTCTCCTTTTGAGCATCGTTTAGAGAACCAAGGTGTCCACCAAGTAGAATATCAGAGTATCCTTGTATTGGAACAAGAGGCGTTTTCAGTTCATGAGTAACCATTGCAAGGAATTCATCTTTTGCCGTCTCTACTTTCTTTGCCTCTTCCTCTTTCTTCTGAATAGTGGAAGACATTGCGTTGAAGGTTTCTGCCAATTCACCAATCTCATCTTTTGAGGAATAATCCATCTTTTCACCATAAAAGCCCTCCTTGACACGACCCATTACTTTTGTTAAAACTATAAGTGGTGATAATGATCGTCTAATTGAGAATACGACTGCTGCAAATATTGCAATATCTGCAACTATGAGTGATTGAACCACTATAACTTTGTCATGGAGCTTAGAATCTATCATTCCATTCCATTTATTCACAAAGTCTGATGTCACATCAAGTAATGCGTTTCTTTGTGTATTTAATTTCATCAAGGCGGTTCCAAAATTTTTTGATAACAAAGTATTAGATTCAACAAAAATTAATTTTTCTCGAACAGACTCCCACAAAGGATCAATTTGTCGTATAGAATCAGAGTTTTGTCTTGGAATTACTGCGAGTGTCTCTTGAGATATGCCATAATTTGTAAATTCTGGATTATCTAGTGGGAGTCCTTGTAACTTTTTTAAATCAGCGTCAAAAAGAATTCGGTCTTTTTTTAGCGATGAAGTGACATTTCCACCTTCACCAATGGAATACAACAATGTTTTCTCACCTATGTCTTGTGCAATACTTATCATCTCAAGAGCAATAATTTTGTGTTTGTTGTAATTTCGATCCAATGGCGAGATATCATTACTAATGCCATTTGCCAATGAAATCAACTCGCCATTTTTGCCAAGGATATATTTCAGTTCATCCTTGACATGAACATCAAAGATATTTTCTTTTTTTATTTGTTCTGCAGCGTCTTTGTAGGGCATCCATTCATCTCCTACCCTTTCATATGCGGGCCGTAATTCTGATGGAACTGCAATGACGTTAAGTCTTCCAATGTTTCCACCTGCTCCAAGTCTTGCATAAGTAGTATCAAAGTCAGAGATCTCAGTTTCCAAAGTCTGCCTATCTGCTTCGTTACCACCAGCAATTGAGTTGGCAGTACCTCCGATTCTTTCAACTATGACTTTGAGATCACTTGCATAACTAATAGAATGTAAAACATCTTGATTTTCTTGAGATGTAAATATGAGAAGATAGAGATTTAGTGCAGAGACTCCTACTAACACTCCAAGTAATAGATAGGTCTTTTGTGTAAGCTTCACAAAGAAAAAAACAAGGAACGAGTGTATAAAAGTTAGTATAAAAGTCAGTATAAGAGATACGAGTGGTAAAATGTCTGATGAGTTTCTAAAGCTAGCAAGACAAGAGATACAATCAGAGATAGACAGTTTGGAAGAGATTTTTCTTGTCTGTACAAATGATGAACAATTCTACAAGAGATCATTAGACATTGAAAAACACATGCACAAAATAAGAGGTTTGGCACCTATGATGGGACAAGAAAAAGTAGGTGAGATTGCACAAATAAGCGATATAATTTTGAAGCACGTCCATAAACATGGCGTGTTGAAAGGCTCACACAATATGGTTTTAGGAGCTGTTCAAAGAATTAATCATCTTTTCAATGGTACTAACATTGAGACGGGTGATTTTAGAAAGCAAGTGAAGGACACGTACCCACACATTACAGGATTTTGAATCACGCTCGTGATTATATATGACATATTTTCACCCATAACATGGTCAGTGTGATGATAATTGATGACTCAGATGCCATCAGAATGGTCTTAAAGGACATCATAGTCATCGGCAAGCACAATTTAGTTTCAGAACTTTCTAGTGGCATCGAGGCATTACAAGAATATACCAAGACAAAACCAGACATTGTCCTGTTAGACATGGCCATGCCAAAAAAAGATGGCATTTCAGTACTCAAAGAAATCATTGAATTCAATCCGAGTGCTAAGATAATTATGATTTCAGCTAGTGACAGTCATGAGACCATTAAAGAGTGCATAGATTCTGGAGCTAGGGCATACATTCTAAAACCATTTGATTTTCAAGACGTACTCAAAACAATTACTGATACCGTAGAATCATAGATTGATTGTCTTGTACCCTTCGCTAGAAATCCATTTTGTTTTGCCTAATGTAAATCTATTATTGCATTTAACACAGATGTAGTCTTGGGATGGATCTGGAAACTTGTCTCCACAGGCATTACAGATGTAATAATTTTCTATTGCTTTGTAATCAACACCAAGAATCTTAATTTCCTTATGACATTTTGGACATGTATCTTCTTTGTATGATTCATCAAGGGAGACATTACCACATTTAAAATGTTCAATCAATTTTCCTTGTTTAAAGTTAGTGCTGTTACAGGAAGGACAGAAAAAATTATGAGCAATTCTTACTGAATTACACTGATTACATGCTATTTCCTTTATGTCTTCGATCTTCATTATCTTTTTTTCATGCTCTAGATTAGATAAATATTTTTTTAGCACGTCTATTTCAGTTGCAGAATATTCACCGAGTCGTGCAAGACTTATTCTTGATGATGATTTCAAAAACGACATAACATTTTTCAGACTATCTACTACTTGATCTTCCTCAAGAATTTTCTTTTCCGACTCTAGAGTATCAAAAATGCTTTTCAGGTTTTCATATCTTATGGGTTTCTGAAGATATTGGTATACACCACCTCTCAGAGCATTTTTTATTTGCTCATCGGTACTGGCATCTGCAGTTTCAAGAATAATCTTCGCATCAGGCCTTATGTTAAAAATACTTTCCATAATTTCATTTGCATTCATATCTGGAAGATGAAAATCTAGTAGAACAATTGGTAATTTTCCCTCATTTATAAGATCGGAGAATATCTGAATGCCCGCCTTTCCAGTATTACATGTGTGAATACTTGCGTAACCCATTTTTTTTAGGAAATCGCTTATCAAAATAGATATTGCTAAACTATCTTCTATTACAAGTACATTGTTTTTTTTCTCATCCATAAAATATGGCAACATCTTATGATATATTACCTTTAGACACGATACAGTATGATTAAAAGGTGCTAAAAATGATATCCTCACATGGAAAAGTTTGTAGTAGATACCAGCATCATAATAGACGGTGAAATCACCAAGTTAATTGAAGCAGGGACTTTAAAAAATTGTGAAATAATAATTCCAGTTGCTGTTTTAGATGAATTGCAATCCCAAGCTTCTCAACATAAAGATTATGGCTTTATTGGTCTTGAAGAGATCAAAAAGATTCGAGAACTTGCAGAAAAAAACAACATCATACTCAGATTTGAGGGTGAACGACCCAGTATGGAAGATATCAAACTTGCAAGACATGGTAGAATTGATGCAATAATAAAAGACATTGCAAAAAAGAATGGAGCTACATTTTACACCGCAGATTATGTTCAAGCTTTGGTAGCCCAGGCAGAAGGAGTAAAGACAAGCTACTCAAAACCACAGATAAAGATTTCAGATTTAGAGTTTGAGAAATTCTTTGATAATCAAACCATGAGCATTCATCTCAAGGAAGGAACACTACCTCTTGCAAAGCGAGGAAAGCCCGGAGCGTTTTCACTAGTAGAGATTGGAGAAACACCACTAACAAAAGAATACTTGGAGGGAATCACTACTGAGATCTTGGAAGCATCAAGAGCTACACAACTTGGCATAATTGAGATATCAAAATCAGGAGTATTGGTAATCCAATACAAGGATTTCAGAGTCGTAACAACGCATTCACCGTTTTCAAGCGGTTATGAGATCACAATAACTCATCCAATAGTAAAAATGTCGTTAGAGCAGTATACAATTTCTGAAAAATTAATGCAACGCTTGTCTGAAAAAGCAGAAGGAGTGCTCATATCAGGAGCTCCAGGTTCTGGAAAGAGTACTCTTGCATCAAGTCTTGCTGATTTTTATTCAAAAAAAGGTAAGATAGTAAAGACATTCGAGTCTCCAAGAGATCTTCAAGTGAGTAAGCAAGTTACTCAATATACACAATTGGAAGGAAGTTTTGAAAATGCGGCAGACATACTTCTTCTTGTAAGACCAGATTATACAATATTTGACGAGGTAAGAAGATTCCATGATTTTAGAGTATTTTCAGACCTGAGACTTGCAGGTGTTGGCATGGTTGGAGTTGTGCACGCACATGCTCCACTTGACGCAATACAGAGATTTATAGGAAAAGTTGAGCTTGGCATGATTCCACACATTTTGGATACAGTAGTCTTTGTTCAAGCAGGCCAGATTTCCAAAGTATATGAATTAGAATTCAAAGTCAAGGTCCCCACTGGAATGACAGAGCAAGACCTGGCAAGACCAGTCATAGAAATTAGAAATTTCGAGGATCACAACCTAGAATATGAAATCTATACATATGGTGAAGAAAACATAGTCATCCCAATATCAAAAGAAAGTAAAAGTGGAGGCATTGAAAAACTTGCAGAATCAAAAATCAGAGATACAATACGAAGATTTGATTCTGACGCAGAGATAGAGATTTTATCAAATAATAGCATACGAGTACGAGTAGACAAAGAGTCCATACCAACAATCATCGGCCGTGGTGGTTCAACAGTAAATGAGCTTGAGAAAACACTTGGTGTTCACATAGACGTGGAGCCAAAGGAAGGATCTTCAAGAGGTGGAGAGTGGTTTGACATGTCAGAATCAGGAAATAACTTCATTTTAGAAGTTGATACCTCAAAATCTGGCATGGATGCAGAGATATATGTCAATGACAAAAATGTTTTGTCCACCAGAGTTGGAAAGAATGGCAGAATAATAATTGCAAAAAAATCTACTGCAGGTAGAAGATTAATTGATGCAGTAATGTCAAAAAATGACATCAAGATAACCGTTCATGATTAGCTACTGAAAATTTTCAAGAATTTTTGGATTTGATTTTAGAAAGGTAACAAACTTTCTTAGTTGTTTTATAGTCTGCGGATTAAGATGATGCTCAATTCCTTCTACGTCTTGGTTTGCTATTTCATGGTTTATCCCAAGCATCCTAAAGAATTCAAGTAATGTTCCATGCTTTTGCCTTACCGCATCGGCCAAGGATGCACCCTTTTGAGTTAGGTTAATTCCCCGATATTTTTCATATTCAAGATATCCCCCTTCAGCAAGTTTTTGCAGCATCTTTGTGACAGATGGGGCGCTGACTGTAAGATACCTGGAAATATCAAGAGTGTTTGCATATCCTTTGAGTTCCACAAGTTCAGATATCACCTCAAGATAGTCCTCTATCCTAGAATAGTCAGTTTTTGCCGATTTGTGGGCCTCTTTTATGGATTCCAGCCTCTCTGCGCGCTTTTCTTTCATATTTTTGATAACTATACGTGAAATCATATAACCTAATCTCTTGATCAGAAATGTTCACCCAGTTGTGATTGATCTTTTGCATGGAGTCTTAATTATTTGTTCAAAAAGGATGGCGTATGGATGAGGGAGTTAGGCATGGTATTGATAAAATAAAGAAAGTAAGCGACTCCCTTCATAGAAGAGCAAAGATTTACTCAGAACTTGGAAAAATGGATGACAGGGGAACTGCCCGCGCTCTTGGCTCGCTCCAGAGAGCTCCTGCACCTGGAAAAAAGATTTCAAAAATAGGATTTATCTTTCTTCTTTCACCAGATCCATTTACCACTCCTTTTGGTATTCCCATGATAATTGCTGGAAAATACCTAGAAAAGGTATACAATGGCGCTACCATCAAAGATGTGGGCCAGGAGACAAAGAATTTCTGTACAGATATGGCCGACATCAAAGACAAGATGAATTAGTCTCAAAAAAAACTCCATTATTTTTGCATTAGTTTTTAACTAGATATTGACACTAGTTTTTTGTGGCAACAAGGGCCCAAGTTTTAATCCCAATAGCAATTGCTGCAGTCATCATTGGCATAGTTGGAGTACTAACAATTCCTGCAGATTCCAAGCTTGCTGAAGTCAAGTTTCCAAGGGGCACAATCAAGATAGACAGCAAGATGCTTGATGTACAGATTGCAGAAACAGATGCTCAGAAGATAAGAGGGTTGATGTTTCAAAATGAACTTCCAGATGATCAAGGAATGATTTTTGTATTTAGTCAAGAGCAAGTTGTGCCAATTTGGATGCTTAACATGCAGTTTCCATTAGACATAATTTGGTTTGATGCAAATGGAAATGTTATTCACATAGCGAAGAATGTTCCTCCCTGCAAGTCTGCATTGGAAACAGCAACATGTACAGTACAAAATGCAGACGGTAAAAAGGCAAAGTATGTTTTAGAAGTAGCTGAAGGATTTGCAGACAAATTCCAGATTACTGAAAACTCAAAGATGCAGATTATCTCCATCTGAGTTTAGAACTTGTCCAGTGTTTGTTTTAGTTCTGCAAATGCAGCCTTTACTTCATCTACAGATGCTTCATCTTCCAATGTACTGATATCGCCAATTGGTTCATCTTTTGCCATTGCCTTTAGGAGTCGTCTCATAATTTTACCACTTCTAGTCTTTGGAAGTTTTTTAACAAAATGTAATTGATCTGGAGCTGCAATTGGACCTATTGTTTTTCTAATATGGTTTGCCAGTTCTTCTTTTAATTGTGGTGTTGATACGACTCCTTCTTTTAGAACAACAAACGATATGATTGCTTCTCCTTTTACTTCATGAGGTATTCCACACACTGCTGCTTCTGCCACTGCTTTGTGAGAGACAAAAGCACTCTCTAGTTCTGCAGTACCCAGTCTATGACCTGCCACTTTGAGTACATCATCTGCCCTTCCAAGCATCCAGATGTATCCATCTTTGTCTTTTATCGCATAATCACCAGGATAGTACATGTTTTTGTACTTTGACCAGTAGACTGTTTTGTATTTTTCATCATCATTCCATAATGTAAGAAGCATTCCTGGCCAAGGATTTGTCACTACAAGATATCCCTTGGAGTCAGGTTGTACTTCTTTTCCGTGTTCATCAACCACAGATAATGAAACCCCCGGAACAGGTCTTGTTGCAGAACCTGGTTTTAGTGGAATTGTTTCAAGTCCTGGAACTGGCGAGATTAAAGCACCTCCAGTTTCAGTTTGCCACCATGTATCTACAATTGGACATCTTCCTTTTCCAATTGTTTGAAAATACCATTTCCAAACTTGCGGGTTGATTGGTTCTCCAACTGTTCCAAGTAATTTTAAACTAGAAAGATCATTTGAGTTGGGAAGTTCGTCTCCAAATTTCATAAACATTCTAAGTGCAGTTGGTGTAGTATACAAAATTGTAACTTTGTATCGTGAGATAATCTCCCATATTCTTCCCGGTGTTGGATAATCCAGTGCACCTTCATACATTATCTGAGTTGCTCCATGCATTAGTGGGCCATATACAACATAGCTATGACCTGTAACCCATCCTATGTCAGCAGTGCAGAAATAAACATCGGAATCTTGAATGTCAAAAATCCATTTGTATGTACTATAGATATGTGTAAGATATCCACCTGTCCCATGCAATACGCCTTTGGGTTTGCCTGTGGTTCCAGATGTATAAAGAATGTAAAGAGGGTGTGTGCTGTCAAGCATTTCTGCATCACATGATGATGGCATGATACTGACAAGTTCTTTCCATTTTTTATCCCGCGTAGTAAAAGTAATAGGATTTTTCGTATGCTCTAAAACAAGTACGTTTTCTACAAAGTCAAGATCCTGTATGGCCTCATCTACCGTATCTTTTAATTTTACAATATTACCGCGTCTTCGTCCTCCATCTGAAGTGATTATAACTTTAGATTTGGAATCTTCAACTCTATCTCTTATGGATTTGGTACTAAAGCCTGAAAATATTACAGTATGAATGGCACCTATTCTTGCACAAGCAAGTAAGGATACAATCAATTCAGGCACCATTGGAAGATAAATTGTCACCCTGTCACCTTTTTTTACTCCAAGGGATCTTAATGCATTTGCAAGTTTAGATACTTCAGATAACAGTTCTTGGTAGGTCAGTTCTCTTTTTGTTCCATCCTCACCTTCCCATATTATGGCCTTTTTACTAGGACTTTTCTTTACAATCACATCTAGTGCATTGTACGAAGCGTTGATCTTGCCCCCTACAAACCATCTTGCAAATGGAGGATTCCATTCTAAAGCAGTATGCCATTTTTCAAACCAGTAAAGTTTGGAAGCCTGTTCTTCCCAAAATTTTACACTATCTTGATTTGCCTTATTTCTAGTCTGGAGATCGTTATTTCCAAGACCTATTTCATAAACAGAATCCAACATAAACAGGTTGTAGGTGTGTCAAAAAAAAGGTTCGCTCAAATGGAGTTGGGAGCGAATCCTTCAATCCCATCAGATTATTTTAAGAAGATTGTATTCTCTTAAGCCAATCTGAATCTTGAGGGGCTTCATCGCCATCGGCTCCAATGGCTATTGGCTTGGGTGTTGGCGAAGTGGGAATACTATTACCAACTCTTGCGTCAGCAGATATTGGAGTCTGTGGCAGTGAAGGCGAAGGACTTTCTACCTTTCCAAGATATGAAATGGCGGCTGAATGAACGTCCTGCTTTGGACTCTCTATGCGCTCTCCACTCTCAACTGAAAGATCGTTGATGCGACGTTGGATACTTGTTATCTCTGCCTTTTCATGTTCGATGTGTTCTATGATTTCGACCGTATGAGTCTTGACCAAGTCAAACTTGGCATCAGATATTTCATTGCTCTTGTTTTGCAACTTTGCGTCAAATCGTAGCATCCTGATTGACTTTAGTTGAGTCTCAAGTTCTGCAAGTCTTTTCTCCAATTTTTCTTTGATTTGTCTTTCGGTCTCATCCAGAGTTAACAATTTTACCCTATACTTCTCATGGATCAGTTCAGCATCCTCTTTCATGTCATCGTTTTCAGATACGATATCCATCAGAGCTCGTATACGGCGCATGGTAAGCCCCTTCTCGCGCAACAATCTTTGGGCATCTAATCTCCACCTAGGGATGAAGATTACGAATTGTCCCTGTATGACTAGTTGTTCGAATGCTATCTGCTTAAGTCCTTCAGAACCACAATCAACGCCTACGGTTTGTACACTTCCGTCGATGTCAGTTATGGTGCCTATTACTTTGCCGATATAGGTGCCGTACATGTCCTTAACTTGCTTGCCGATAAATTCGATCTCTTCCTTGCTCATTGGATAGGTGTTCTAAATTTCATATAATCAACAAAGTGTTAACAAGCTTTCCAGTTTTGGTAAGATCATTTTAGCTAATGATCCTGCAAAAATGAAAAAATACGTAATTTTATAATCATACGAATCGTAATGGTCCAATAATGATTACGAAGGAAGAATTGGATCAAATACTCCACTTTGTCTCCAAGCGTTGGGTAGATATGACAAGAGATGAAAAAAACAAGGCATTTGAAAACATGCCGACAGACTTTTGGATGAACTCAATGGGCGGTTCTGCAGGTGAAGGTAGATGGGTAACAACTCTAATGTATACAGAAGATGCACAGGAGGCAGAATCTTTCAAGGAAGTTTTACTCAGGTGGCAATCAAAACATAATGCATCAAAGTCAGGACCATCAGATCTTATTCAGATTGGAAAGAAGTAGTTATTTATAATTGAGTTGAATCCAAATCGTGTTGTCCGAGTTTTCAAATTCTGAAAAGGAAAATTTGTTAAAACATTTTTCAAATGTGGACGATTCGGTATTTGCCATAATCAGTCCAAGACAAGTTGACAGAGGAGCTCTAATGTCAAGATATAGTAGAACTGACAAAAGCATGAGAAAGATTTTTCTTGACGAATTTTTACAAAATGAAAATCGTGGTGAGGAATTTTACAACAAAGTCTTACTGGAATATGGAGATGATTCAGTAGCAGAACTTGGAGAAGCCCAGATCGCAATTGAAGGGTTGTCAAATATTGCCGTAAAAAAAATAGAAGACCGCAGAATTGGATTATCATATCTTGAAAAATCGTCAAGATATGTTATGTGGGATAAAAAGATCAATAGCGAGTACAAGTTTTACAGAGAACCAGAAATAATGAATTCAAAATATGCTGATCAATACCTAGAGGCATGCAATCTAGATTTTGAAGTTTATTCTAAAAATATTCAACCAGTAATAAATTACATGCAGGAACGAGAGCCAATACAAAATCAGAAATTTAGAAATTCCAAAGGGGTAGATGTTCTTTTTTCAAAACTTACTGATGAAGAGGAAATAAAATCTTCAACTAGAATTTACAATGCAACAATAAGAGCAAAAGCATTAGACATTCTAAGGGGAATACTTCCAGCGTCTACTCTCACCAATGTAGGAATAACAGGAAATGGGAGAGCCTTCGAGTATTTGCTTACTATACTATATTCGTCAAACCTACAAGAAGAGAAGATTCTTGCAGACAAGATTCATCGAGAATTGAACACCACGATAAGGTCATTTGTGAGAAGGGCAGACGATAATCATGGTAAAGCATTACAAAAGTATCTTGGAGAGATTAAAACAAAATCCACTATTCTGAGCAAAAAATATCTCAAATCAAAAGGAAAAACCAATCTCCTTACAGACTTGGTTGATTTTGAATCGCAGAAAAAGGCCGAGGAAAAAATAATCACGGCCATACTATATGAACAGTCAAACGGAATGTCATACAGAGAAATATTTTCACAAGTTCAGAAGATGAAGCAAAATGATAGAAAAAAAATAATTAAGACATTTGCAAATCTAAGACAGAATAGAAGGCAAAGACCTTCACGTGCCTTTGAAATGACCGAATACACTTTTGATTTTCTGACAAACTTTGGAATGTTTCGAGACTTTCACAGGCACAGAGTTTTGACACTAGAGAGGCAATTGCTAACAACTGATCATGGATATGTTGTTCCAGAGGAAATCAAACACCTTGGGATCAAAAAAGACTTTGATGATTGTATGTACAAATCAAAACAAGTCTGCAACCTACTTAGACTAAAGATGCCAGAGCAAGCACAGTATGTTGTAAACTTTGCATACAATTATCCCTACTTTATGAAATTAAATCTAAGAGAGGCAGTACATCTAATTGAGCTTAGAACTGTTCCGCAAGGACATCAGGATTATAGAAAGGTAGCACAGGAGATGTTCAAGGCAATTAAAAAAATACATCCTAATTTGTCCAGCATGATTAAATTTGCAGACATGAAGTCATACAAGCTTGAAAGGCTAGAAGCAGAAAAGAGAATTGAAGAAAAACGTAAAAAATTTTTAGGTAATCAAAAGTAAAATCATTTTTAATTTACTTTAAACTAACTATCACTGTCGAAAGTTTTCAGTGCCAAAGTTCGAATGCGTGACTCAAATAAACGATTCTGTCAATCCACTTATTTTTTTAATCTCTCCATTTCATCGAAACAGGTTCGTAAGAATTTCTTTCCGTTACCTGTCAGAGCGGGCTCAAGTCTTATCTGATCTATCCACCACCTGGCTGCATCATATCCTAATCCACCCATTTTTGCAATGTTTTTCATAACAATACAAACAGTTTTCGTCTTTTCTTCCTCACGTTCTATTGTAGAATATACAGCTTTTCCAATTTCTGTTATTGCATGTCTGCTTACCCAGAGAATTGGATCAGGGTTTTTGGCTTCTTGTTCGGATGGTTTTTCAAACAAGTTAATTGATTCATCACATACCTGTAGGGAAATCTTGTTAACTATCCTATCTACAGTTTCATCTTTAATCCCGGTTTCATTAAGAGTGTGAACAATCCAAGTACCGACTTTCAATCTTATCTAATACTACAGAATGTCGTTCTTTCATTTAATACCTGAACTCAATTATCACATCTAAGAAATCGGTTTACATTTTCATATCGATAGAGGTATTAGTGACGGGTGGACCTATTCTAATTATTTTACTGATGAAAAGAAGAGGTTTGCCAGACAAAAAACCTCAAAGTCCGTTTTCAAGCAAGAAAAAGTAAATCACTTGTCATATAGGTGTTGAAATGAAACCGAAAGTCCATTGAAACTCATGTATCATTCTAATAGATTTTTTCCAAAAGTGGGTCTGAAATAAGCCCACGTTGGTACCTGTCCCCCTGCGCCTATTACATTTAGTTAAGTAAACCATTGTTCCAAGTTATGACTTTTCTTTTCAAGTGATTTTTTGAGTCTGTTCAATGACATATCAACACGGTCCAACGAAAAACTCCTCTCCTTTGTAAGGTAGTTTATGATTCCAGCATAGTCAACATTTCCAAATTGTATTTCAGAGACTTCAGCCACGTTAGGTTTGAGAAAAATCTCTCGTATTTGCTTGTAATC
>Ga0105164_10001492_pt1 | contig 14975 bp, 19 predicted proteins | sample VDWuncwatermetaG_FD_89674 | JGI IMG/M metagenome (GOLD analysis project Ga0105164, IMG submission 89674) | Wastewater microbial communities from Netherlands to study Microbial Dark Matter (Phase II) - VDW unchlorinated drinking water | ecosystem: Environmental > Aquatic > Freshwater > Drinking...
AAGCGCTCGCGCCTGGTCAAGGCATCAGCCGAAGAGGAAGCAAGCAGGAAGTTTACGGAAGCGGCTAAGGTTATTGCCGAATCGCCCAATGCCCTGATTTTAAGGCAGCTGCAAACCTGGCAGGAAATCGGCGCCGAACAAAATAGTTTGATTATTCTTGTGCCGACGGAGTTTGCCACGATTATAAAGAACTTGCGGGATAATAAATAAAGTATCCTAAAAAGGAGAGTAAATGATTGAGCGAGGGGAATATAAGGGCAAGCCGTTGATTGTGATAAAAAGAAGCGAGGATGATAAATATCCGTTTTCTTTCGGGGTCAGCAAAGCCAGGATGATACTCGAGAATATTGAGGAGATAAAAAAATTTGTCGAAGAGAATTCCAAAGGCGGCGATACAGAAAGGGCATAGGTTAAAAGATGAAGAGAGGACGATTAATAGTTAGTTGGGTGATCTTGGCGGTCTTAGTGGTATTTACTTCCGGCTGCGCGGTAATCGGTACGGCTATAGGCGCGGGCATTAGTTATGCCATTTACCAGGCGACGAAATAACTAAAGCCGGAATTCATGCGGTGTCAATCGGCGTCAAAAGTTTTAGTTGACAAACCGCAAATATAGTGTATACTTTGTGTTGTGGTAAATAAGGGAAGCGAACACTTTAAGCCGTAAGGCAAAAGAGACACTTGCCGCGCGGCTTTTTTGTTTTATGCCGCTATTTGCTACAAATTCTTGAAGAAGGAGGTAAGTAACAATGGGAAAAGGAAAAGTAAAGTGGTTCTCTAACCAAAAGGGTTACGGCTTTATCACTACTGATTCAGGCAGCGATGTATTTGTGCATCACTCGGCAATTCAGGGTGATGGCTATAAGTCTCTCGATGAAGGTCAGGAAGTTGAGTTTGAGGTCGAAAAAGGCCCCAAAGGAGAACAAGCTACGAAGGTTGTAAAGTTATAACCTACAAAGAAACAAAATGCCCGGCTTTAAAAGGCCGGGCATTATCTTCAGAGGAGAATTACAAAATGCATACAGGAAAGATAAAGAAGCTCGTACGCGACAGAGGGTTTGGTTTTATCAGCGACACCGACGGCAGAGAAGTATTCTTTCATCAGAGCGGCCTAATCGATGTGCAGTTTGATGCTTTGAACGAAGACCAGGGGGTAGAGTTTGAAATTGAAGATTCTCCCAAAGGCCCGCGCGCCATTAACGTAAGTATCCCCAAATAACAAGCCATACCGCGTATTTTCTATGAAAATAGTCCTTATCGAGCCTCGCTCGTCAGAAGCGAATGTCTACAGCCGGCTGCCTATGCCTCTGTTAGGCCCGATATACCTGGGGACTATCCTTAAAAACAGAGGCCATGACGTTACGATTTATAAAGAAGATATCTTCACGCCCGATTACGCAAAACTCGATGCCGACCTGATCGGTATTTCCATTCTTACCTCAACGGCCAAGCGCGGCTATGAAATCGCAGGTAAACTTCCCAAGGAAAAAGTCATTATTGGCGGAATCCATGCCAGCCTTCTGCCTCAGGAGGCAGCGCGATTTGCCCGTCAGGTGATTATTGGGGAGGCAGAAAATTCCATTATTGATGTTGTAGAAGGAAAAATTACAGACCAGCTTGTCTATGGAAAAGCAGTAGAAAACTTAGACAGCCTGCCTTATCCGGATTTTTCCCTGATCAAAGGATTTACGGACCCCTACCTTCTTATTCCGGTTTCCACGTCCCGGGGCTGCCCTTTTGACTGTAGTTTTTGTTCCGTAACCAAGATCTTCGGCCGCAAATACCGTTTCCGCAGCGCAGAAAGCGTAATAGAGGAGCTGGAATCAAAAAAGTCCGGCACCCTGTTTTTCTGCGACGATAATTTCGCCGCCCATCCTAAACGCACGCACGCATTGCTTAATTTCATGCTTAAGAAAAAAATCAAAAATTGGGCCTGTCAGGTACGCTGCGATGTTACCAAAGATAACTCGCTTTTGGATTTAATGGTCAAGGCCGGCTGTAAGGCAGTTTGCGTGGGTTTTGAATCGGTTAATGCCTTAACCCTTAAGGCCTATCAAAAAAAGCAGAGCGTCGAAGAAATTATCAGCGCCATACGCTCCTTTCGCAGGCGAAAGATTAAAATTCACGGCATGTTCGTTTTAGGCAGCGATAGCGATGACCGGAAATCCATCTGGGAGACGGTAAGCTTTGCCAAAAAACATAAAATTGATACTTTGCAGATGACTATCCTTACCCCTTTTCCGGGGACAAAAGTCTATAATGATCTGGAAAGAGAAGGCCGTATTTTCAGCAAAGACTGGGATCTTTATGACGGCCAGCATGTGGTATTCAGGCCGAAGCTTTTATCGGCCAAGGAATTGCAGACCAATGTCCTGAAGGCCTATTCCGGATTTTATTCCTTATCAAGATTTTTGGCTTTGTTTCTTAAGCTGCGTCTGCGCAATGCCCTTTTTAATTTAATGGGGTGTGTTATTATCAGAAACTGGAAAAAAGTTAATCGTAAGATGGTTTGGCTGCCGGTATAATCAGCGGCAGCGAAACATAAAAATCACAGCCCGTAACTTTTAGTTACGGGCTTTCTTTTTTTCCGGAAAGACAGGAATTGACCTATATGTAAAATGGTAGTAAAATAATGTATATGGATAAATTTAAAGAGATTGCGATAATGGCGGCAAGGAAGGCCGGAGAGGTCCATAAGAAATATTTCAACAGGAATATCCGCGTAAAAACAAAAGGCACTTCCATTAACCTGGTTACTGCCGCAGATACCGAGGCAGAAAAAGAGATTGTTTCGTTAATCCGCAGTTATTTTCCAAAGCATAATTTTTTGGCAGAGGAGGAGACATACAAAAAGATCGATTCCGAATATACCTGGGTGATAGACCCGCTTGACGGCACGAGCAATTTTTCCTACGGCCTGCCGATTTTCTGCGTTTCCATAGCCCTCCTGAAAAATAACGAACCCATTATCGGCGTGGTCTATGACCCGATGCGCGATGAGCTTTTTTCGGCGCAGAAAAACTGCGGCGCCTATTTAAACCGGGAGAAAATAGCCGTTGCCTGCGCAAGTAAGCTTAAGGAGGCATTGCTGATCACCGGATTTTATTATAATAGAGGAAAGGATATGGTAGCTAACCTCGAGAGGATAAGGATATTCCTTTCGAAACGGATAATCGGCATACGCAGGCTGGGTGCTGCGGCATTGGATTTATGTTATGTTGCCTGCGGCAGGGCAGCCGGATTTTGGGAATTTACCTTAAGCCCGTGGGATTTTGCCGCCGGGATGCTGATTGTCAGGGAAGCAGGCGGAATGGTTACCGGAAGATACGGCGAAGATATTACTTTGAAAAAATCTTTTATTGCCGCCTCAAACGGAAAAATCCATAATGCCATGCTCGAGGTTTTAAAATAATAGATTATAAGTGAAAATTCAGGAAAAAGGGTTATAATAAGCCAAAGGGTATTTTGTGAAAGAAAGAAGGAAATACGCGCGCTACGATACCGAGGCCAAGATTTATTTCCGGGTTAATTATGACCTGAAAACCAAGGTTAAATTTCAGGTTCTTAGGGACGGAAAGAAAAAACATTTATCCAGGAAGTACCTCGCGCTAAGCAGGGATGTCAGCGCCGAAGGGCTTGGGTTTAGTGCGAATAAAAGACTGACAAAAGGCGATTTCCTTTATCTGGAAGTATATCTGCCGAAGAAAAAGAAGCCGGTGCATATGAGAGGAGAAGTGCGCTGGGCAAGGCCGGCCTTTCGGCCGCGCAAATACAGTTATAAATTTGATACCGGCGTAAAGTTGATGGCGGTTTCAGGCGAGCCGGTTGCGGAATCGATTTATTTTGATAAAAAGAATAAGATTATCTGGAGCGGCGTATTAGATTCCGTGTTCGGGAATTTCCGTAAAATAATTCAGAAGGCATGATTAAGCCGGATGGCATGAGAATAATTTTGTTATTAATTCCCGCGGCGAGTATGCTGGCAGGATTATTTATATTTTTTAATCCGGCCTTGGTAATTGAAATCCAGAGAAAGTTTTACGAAAAGATAAATTGGCGGATTGAACCTATATCGATGAAAAAAGAAATCCGTAATACCCGTATAATGGGGTTATTTTTGGCTGTTATCGGCGTATTGGCGCTGTTGAAAATAATTTGCGCCGGTTTAATTAATATACAGTAAAGGAGAAAAATAAAAATGCAGGTAGCAATCGGTTTGACTTTTCCGGGAAAATTAAAAGACGAAGCGGTAATCTGCCATGTATGCAAAAATTTCGATATCGACGTAAATATACTGGAGGCGTCGTTTTCCATGTCTTCCGGATGGGCGATACTGGAGTTAGACGGCCAGAAGGAAGAAATCGAGAAGGTATTTTCTTATTTAACCGACAAGGGCATAAAAATAGCCAAAATTAAAACGAAAAAATGATGCCGCAAGATAAGCCAGAGGGCAATGGTTTGTCTTCCGATAGACAAAGCCATAAGCAAAAAAATCACAGCCGCATCAGCCACGATTTTAAAATCGCCGTGGTGATATTGCTTTTTTTTGTTACGCTGATACGCCTGGCGCTTGTTTTTTATCTGCCTGCTCTTGAGATAATATCCGATAAAGTTTTCTTATTAGTCGCCCTCTTTATCCTACTTTATCTTTGGATTCAGGAACTGGCGGATCTCCACAACCTGATTAGGATAAACAAAAATTTAGAGGCAGCCCATGAGCAATTACAACAGGCCGAAATCGATACCATAGCGGCGTTAATAAAGGCCGAAGAAGCAAAAGATTTATACACCCGCGGCCATTCGGAACGGGTAACCGAAATTGCCTTAGCTATCGCAGACCAGATGCGGTTAGACAACGAAACAAAGAATATTATTTTCCGGGCAGGCGTCTTGCATGATATCGGTAAGATCGGCATAAGCGACAGTATCCTGCATAAGAAAGAAAAGCTGACCGATGAAGAATGGCAGGTGATCAAGAACCATCCGCAAGACAGCATTAAGATTTTGGAGCCGCTTAAATTTCTGTCAACCGAACGGAATATAATCCTGCAGCATCACGAAAGATGGGACGGCCGCGGTTATCCCTGCGGCCTTCGGGGTGAGGAAATTCCCAGAGAGGCTTTAATTTTGGCAGTGGCAGATGCTTTTGATGCCATGAATTCGCGGCGTTCTTACCGCGAGCCGTTAACCAGAGAAGCAACAATTAATGAACTGAAAAAATGCCGCGGCACGCAGCATTCTCCCGAGGTCATTGATGCGTTGTTTGAGTTGCTTGAAGAAAAACCGCAATTATGGGAGCGGTGACCATCCTTTTTAGGATTAGAATTCGTAGGTGATCCCGCTTAAAATAAAATGGCTCTCCAAGCCGCGGTTGGGTTTTTCGATATCGGAATTGGAGAGATGGCGGAAGCGGTAATCCATGGTCAGCGCGGTATTTTTCTTAAAGAAATAATGAAATCCTGCGCCTGCAGTTTCAGTAAAGTTAAACTGCGTGGCCTGTTCGCGCGCATGCAGGGTCATATAATCAAGCCCTGCCCCGATTTTGAGATAGGGTTGGAATTTTGAAGTTTGCGGCAAGAATCCCGCCTTTAATAAAAACGAGGCTCCGGTTTCGATATTTTCCTGCGGCCGGGTAATAAGAGAGAAGAACGGTTCTACCTGGAATTGCAAGAGCGAGCGGGGATTAAAGTTAAGCTTTTGGGTTAAGGGTTTAAGGTTAAAATCGAAAGCGATTAAAAATGGGATTTGGTCTAAGTGTTCTCTTGGCTCGTGTATATGCACCCTGCCGCGGCCGAAGCCGGTTAAAAATTCAATTGCCTCCAGGCTCTTAGGTTTTTCTTCGTCGGCACGGCCGGTTTGCGCAAAGAGGCCGATACTTACGATTAAAATGGCAAGAAATTTATTTTTTTTCACTTAAGGCAATTATATGAAAAAATAATTTAATTGCAAGATTTTTTTTTAAAGTATAATACTTTCCTTATGATTAATGAGTTTTTATCTTTAGTCGAAATAGAAGACTATAAAAATACCTATTCCAAAGATATCAGGGAAGATAAGTATTTCGGCCTGCCGCTTAAGGCGATAATTGATGCGGAAAAGCGCCTGCGCGCAAAAAAAGAACGCGCCCTTGCCTATTTCTCCATGGAATACGGACTGGCTACAAGTTTCTACAATAAATTTTCTACCGGCCGCGATATCGACGCAAAAAATAAAGTGCAGGAAAGCGAGGTGTTTTCTAATTTTCGGCTGGCCGATTATTTTTTTACCTTACGTGCGGATAATATTATAGATTTACCGATATATAGCGGTGGTTTAGGCGTACTGGCAGGAGATACGATAAAGACCATGGCTGATTATAAACTTCCCGCAGTAGGCATCGGCATGCTTTGGAATACGGGGTATTTCAGGCAGAAATTCTGGTTTAAATACGGCCAGGTGCCGGAGGAAATGCGTTGGGATGCCCATACTTATCCGGGCCTTATCCCCTTAAAAAACCGGGTCAAGATTTCCCTAAGGTCAGAGGATATACACTTGCGCTTATGGAAATATTATGTGTATAGCTACCGGCATGATTACGCTGTCCCGCTTATCCTTCTTGATAGCAATATTGAGCCAAACAGCGAAAAACTAAAACACCTCACTGACCAGTTGTACCGGAGCGACGATGTCTGGATTAAGGTAGTACAGCGGATTATTTTAGGCATGGGCGGCGTGGCAGCGCTTGAGGCATTGGGCTATAATATCGACACCTTTCATCTTAATGAGGGCCATGCCGTATTTGCCTTTGTCGCAAAGGCTAGAGGGCTCACTCAGGATGCAACCGAGAAACTAAAAAAACATTTTGTTTATACCTGCCATACGCCGGTTGAGGCGGGGCACGACCGGTTTTCGTCCGAAGATTTAAGCCGGATTTTAAAAAATGAAGATTTCGAAGTTGCCTCAGCTTTTGGCCGCGAAAGGAACGACGGGATTAATCTTACCTTGTTATCTATGAATATCGCATCCCGGATAAATGCGGTTTCCAGGGGGCATCAGGAAGTGATGCATATCCAGTTTCAGAAATATAAAGACCAGATACAGTATGTGACTAACGGCGTGCATGTTCATACCTGGATTTCCGAAAGGTTTATGCGCCTGTATGAAAAATATCTTGCCGTATACGGAGACATGAAAGCAAACCCTATGCTTCTGTCAAAGGCAAAAGAATTAAAACAAAATCAACAGTTTCGTAGCGATATTTGGCAGGCGCATCAGGAGAATAAGGCTGATTTTTGCCGCCTTTTTGAAAAATGGGGCTTAAATAAGGATATTTTTACTCTTTGCTGGGCGCGCAGGATAGCCACTTACAAGCGGCCGAGCTTGATACTGCAGGATATCAATAAACTTATCGGCATTGCGCGTGAATTCGGGCCGATACAGATAATCCTGGCAGGGAAAGCGCATCCCAGCGACAACCTCGGGTTTACCTTTATTAATAATATGCTGGATAAGATTGATGAGCTCACCGGCGCATACGATGTTTTGAAGATTATTATGCTGGAGAATTACGATATTTATCTGGCCAAACAGCTTACCTCAAGCGTTGATGTCTGGCTGAATAATCCGCTTCCTCCTCTTGAGGCTTCCGGGACAAGCGGGATGAAGGCCATTTTAAACGCAGTAGTGCAGATAAGCACGCTTGACGGCTGGGTAAAAGAAGCCGCAGATAAGAATATCGGAAAAATATTCGGCTATAAAAATCCGCAAGGCGCTATCGGCGATGAACACGATTTACATATTGATGATGACTCGCGCCAACTCTATAGCGCCTTGGAAGAAATGATACAATTATATTATAAAACCAATAAAAAAGAAGCGGTAGACCTTTCTTCTCCCTGGGTAGATTTTATGATCGATTGTATTGCCGCGGGCGCTGAGTTTAATACGTATAGGATGCTGGACCAGTATAAAAAGAATATCTGGAAAATATGAAACAGATATCGGTTATTTTAATTAGCTGTATTATTATATGCGCTCTTTACTTTGGAGGTTATGCGATGGATCAAAATATCGTGATTTTAGAAACGAATCAGGGTAAAATTGCGATAAAACTTATGCCGGAGATTGCTCCCAAGGCATGCGAGAACTTTATCGGGTTGGCTAAAAAGGGTTATTATGACGGCGTAATATTCCATCGGGTAATAAAGGGTTTTATGCTTCAGGGCGGAGACCCTACCGCTACCGGAAGGGGCGGGGAGTCAATTTGGGGCGCGCCTTTTGAGGATGAAGTTTCTGCAAGCGTAAAATTTGACGGCCCGGGGATTCTGGCAATGGCAAATGCCGGCCCCGGCACTAACGGCAGCCAATTTTTTATCACGCTTGCCCCCACGCCCTGGCTAAATATGCGCCATACGATTTTTGGCGAGGTTATCTCCGGCTATGATGTGGTGCAGAAAATTGAAAATATTTCCACGGACGCATCTGATAAGCCGCTCACCGAGCAAAAAATTATCAAAGCGTATTTAAAAACCGCTCCCTAACGAACTCTTTTATGCAGCATAAAATCGAGTATCCGAAGGAATTAAACCCTGCGCAGCTTGCGGCAGTGCAGTCAACCGAGGGGCCGCATCTGGTGATTGCCGGTGCGGGGAGCGGTAAGACGCGCGTTCTGGTTTTTCGCGTGGCTTATTTAGTCGAGCAGGGGATAAATCCGCAGGATATACTCCTGCTTACCTTTACGCGTAAGGCCTCCGAAGAGATGCTCAGGCGCGCCTCTTTACTTTTGGATGAGCGCTGTAAAAAGGTATCCGGCGGGACATTCCATTCTTTTGCCAATACGGTTTTAAGGAAATATGCCGGGCTCCTAAATTTGCAGAATAATTTTTCCATCCTTGACCAATCAGACGCCGAAGACGCGATAAATCTGCTCCGCACCCAGCTGGGGTTTCACAAATCCGAAAAGCGTTTCCCCCGTAAACATGCCATCGCCGAAACAATTTCTAAGAGCATAAATAAGGCGCAAGATATCGGTATTATTTTATACGATGATTACCCGCAGTTTATGGAGTGGGAGGAAGAGATAAAAAAAATCCGCGATGAATACATAAAATATAAACGCGCGAAATCGCTCCTTGATTACGATGACCTCTTGATTTACTTAAAGGATTTATTGGTTAACCACCAGCAGGTGCGTGTTAACTTATCCCGAAAATACAAATATATTATGGTGGATGAATATCAGGATACCAATAAACTGCAGGCATATATTGTCTGTTTGTTAGCCTGCGAGCATAATAATGTAATGGTAGTCGGAGATGATTCGCAAAGCATTTATTCCTTCCGCGGCGCGAATTTTAAAAATATTATGGAATTCCCGAAGATTTTTGAAAATACTAAAATTATTACCCTGGAAGAAAATTACCGTTCCACCCAGCCGATTTTAAGCCTGACTAATTCTGTAATCAGCCGGGCTTCGGTGAAATTCGAAAAAACGCTTTACACCAGAAAGAAAGGTAACAAGCTTCCGGTTTTTATCGATGCTGCGGATGAGCATTGCCAGTCGCGCTATGTGGCGGACAAGATACTGGAGTTAAGGGAAGAGGGTGCTGAACTCGGGGATATAGCAGTGCTTTTCCGCTCGGGATGGCATTCTAATGATTTGGAAGTTGAGCTTGCCAGCAGGGATATCCCGTTTGCAAAGTATGGCGGCCAAAAATTTGTCGAAGCAGCGCACATCAAGGACCTTATGGCGTATTTACGCATCACTTACAATATTTTTGATGCGGTCAGCTGGCACCGGGTGTTATTATTGATGCGGGGCGTGGGCCCAAAGACTGCCGAGCGCATTATACAGGAAATAATCGTGAATAAAAAAGGGATAAATCTTGATGTTGCTACCTTTAAAAAAAGCGAGGATATGAATAATTTATTTACGTTTTTGAATGAAATCGGCCCCGGACGCTTAAGCCCTCTTGATTTAATCCGGGCATTTATGAAATATTACCGGCCGTTATTACGGGATAAATACGATGATTTTAATAAGCGCATAAATGATTTAGGCTCGTTGGAGCGGATTGCCTCCCGCTATGATTCGCTGGAAAACTTTTTATCGGATATGGCGCTTGAGCCTCCGGAAAGAAGCATTATCGAGGCGGGATTAAAAGACCGGGATGATTCGCGCCTTACCCTTTCGACCATACATTCGGCAAAAGGCCTTGAATGGCATACGGTTTTTCTGATTTACGCGGCGGAAGGGCATTTACCTTCGTATTTATCGCTGGGAGATGACGAGGCGATCGAAGAAGAACGCAGGTTATTTTACGTAGCGGCAACCCGCGCAAAAGAAAATTTATTTTTATTAAAGCCGCACCTTGACCGTTCTCCCCGCGGCGGCTATCCGGATGCAGGGGGTTCGATGTTTACGCAGGTTTCCCGTTTCCTGGATGAAGAGGGGGTTAGGGAATATTTTAGAGAAGAGGATTAGAAAATGAATGAGACATACCTGACGAAAGAAGGGTTTGAAAAATTAAGCAAGGAACTCGCATTTTTAAAGACTGTGCGCAGGCGCGAAATATCCAAGGCCATTGGAGAGGCCAGGGAGCACGGCGATATTTCAGAGAATGCCGAGTATGACGCGGCTAAGGATGCGCAGGGGCTAAACGAAAAAAGAATCGCGGAATTAGAGGAAAAGCTGGCCTATGCGCGGATCCTGGATGAAAATATTCCTAAGGATGAAGTTTTAATCGGGGCTACGGTTAAACTGCGGGATGTGAGTTCACAGGAAGAATTAGAATATATTTTGGTAGCGGAGGTAGAGGCAGATTATACGCAAGGAAAAATTTCGGTTGCTTCGCCCGTAGGCAGCGCTTTATTAAACCACAGGGAAAATGATATTATAGAGATTAAAGTCCCCGCAGGTATCCTCAAATATAAGATATTGAAGATTAGCCGCTAAGTGCTTGACTTTAGATAATTCTACCTATATCATTGTATCAAAGGAGCCGATATGCAGAGGTTAAAACGTTACCTTGTTTCCGGTTTTGCAGTGCTGGTGCCGGTAGTTTTAACGCTCTATGTCTTATTTATTGTCTTTCGGTTCGCGGACGGCATCCTGGGCAGGTTTCTTAATGTTTACCTAAAAAATATTCTGGGGTTTTATGTGCCCGGATTAGGCTTCCTGATTGCGCTTTTAATCATTCTCTTCGTCGGGATTTTCGCCACGCATTTTTTCGGGAAATTCTTCCAACGTATCGAGAGATGGTTCGCAGGCCTGCCTTTAATCAAGAATATCTACCCCGCCTTTAAACAAATAATACTTTTTATCTCCGCCCAGAAAGAATTCGGGTTTAAAAAAGTAGTATTGGTAGAGTACCCTTCAAAAGATATTTGGTCTGTTGCCTTTTTAACTAACGAACAATTCCAAGAAATAAACAAGATTTCGGCTAAAGAGATGGTTGCCGTATATGTGGCGAGTTCTCCGAATCCGCTCACCGGGTACGTAATTTTTGTGCCTAAGGAAACACTGAAATTTCCGGATATCTCTATCCCTGAGGCCCTGAACATAATTATTTCCGGCGGCGTTTTTAAACCGGAGGTTAAATAAAAATGGAAATGCTTTGGTTAGTGCCGGTTTTTGCCGCAGGCATGGTTTTGTACGCCCTTTTCGGATATATTTTTTCCGGGCGTTCTGAGGTGAAAGAAAAAAACAAGCAAAAGGAAATCGAAGAAGGGTATAAAAAAGAAATCCAATCCCGGGATACGCATATTTTAAAGTTGCAGGAAGAATTAGATACCGCAAAGAACGAAGCAGTAAAAACGAAATCCGATTATACGCAGCTTAAACAGGATCTCGAATCGGCAGCTAAGAAGGAAGCGGAATTAAATGAGCTGGCTGCCAATAAAGAAAAATGGTTCAGTAAAGAGGAAGAAATTGTTAAAAAGACTCAAAGCCAGATACAGGAACTAAAGGCAAAGCTCGCCGCCAAAGAAAAAGAAACACAGGAGGAATTCTCTAAAAATGTAAACCTGTCCAGGGAGGCAAGAGCGGCGAATGAAAAAGTTCAGGTTCTGGAAAGTGAAAAAAAATCCTTATCCGATGAAATTAAAAGCCTGAAGGCGCAGGCCGAGAAGTCGGATAAAGAGCTCCGGCTGCGTTCCGGAGAAGTTAAGGCGCATCTGGATACTATCGCCGCAATGAAAAAGAAACAGGAAGAAAGCGAATGGGTCCCTAAGGAAGAGTTTAAAAAATTAAAATTTGAGGCAGAGGAGACAAAGCGGCAATTAGAGGCGAAGAAGAAGGAAGTGGAATTAAAAGAAGTAAAAATAATCGAATTAGACGAAGAAAGGATAAAGCTAAAGAACCAGTTAAGAAAGCAGGAGCAAGCATTACCCGAGGCGCAAAAACCAGTCGCAGAAGTAAAGCTTATCGCAGAAGTAAAACCTAAAGAAGAAGAAAAGCCAGCCCTGAGCGAAGCCGAAGGGCCGGCCGAAGCAGGAAAAAAACCGGCTCCGGAAGGGCAATTGCCCGAAGAAAAAATCTTAAAATTGATTGAGGAAAATAAGCCCGCAGAAGCGAAGCCGCAAGAAGAAACTAAAAAAGAAGATGAAATTTCTTGAACTGGCAAAAAGAAGGCAGAGTGTAAGGAAATATTTATCAAAACCCCTGCCGCGGGAGATTATTGACCGCTGCCTGGAAGCAGCGCGCCTTGCGCCGTCTGCCTGTAATTCGCAGCCCTGGTCGTTTATCGTAGTGGATGATGAAAAAATTAAAAATAAAATTGTAGCCGAAGCTTTTTCCGGGATTTATGCGCTGAATACATTTACTCGTACCGCTGCCTGCCTTGTGATTGCGGTTACGGAAAGGTCAAGGTATACTGCCTGTCTCGGAGGATATCTAAAAGGCGTGCAGTACAGCCTCATTGATATCGGGATTGCCTGCGAACATTTTATTTTGCAGGCGGCGGAAGAAGGTTTAGGCACCTGTTGGCTGGGATGGTTTGACGAGAAGGCCGTAAAGAAAATTTTAGATATCCCGAAGAATAAAAAGATCGACGTAATCATAAGCGCAGGTTACCCCGCCGACGAAACAATAAGGGAGAAAATCAGAAAACCCCTTAATGAAATCAGAAGGTTCTGTTAAGATTATTGCTTATTCGGATAGCGCCTTTAAGGACCGGATAGAATCCGGCAGGCTCTTGGCAAAAGAATTGATGAACCTGCGCGGCCAGAATACGATTGTCTTAGGTATCCCCCGCGGAGGAGTGATTGTTGCCAATGAGCTGGCAAGGTTGCTAGAGGCTGATTTGGACGTTGTGCTGACGCGTAAGATAGGCGCGCCGGGCAATCCGGAACTGGCTATCGGCGCAGTCAGCGAAGACGGGAGTTTATTTATCGATGATTTAATCGCCTCGCGCCTAGATGCTAAAAGCTCTTATATCCAGGAAGAAAAATCCCGCCAAATGCAGGAAATAGAACGGCGTAAAACACAATACCGCGGTATCCTGCCGAAAGCGCCGCTTAAAGAAAAAATAGTTATTGTTACCGATGATGGCATTGCTACGGGCGCAACTATGCAGGCATCGCTTTGGAGTATCCGCCGCGAAGATCCGAAAAAGATAATTGCGGCTATACCTGTTGCCCCGGAAGAAGAAACTTTAAAAAGGATGGCTAAATACGCCGATGAGGTGATTTGCTTACGCCTGCCTTCGTTTTTTAGCGCGGTCGGCCAGTTTTATTATCACTTTACCCAAACCGAAGATGAAGAGGTGCTGGAAATTTTAAGGCAAGCAAATGAAAGGAAAAAATAGAATGAAGCTTCTCGGGCTCAAGCATAGCTTATGGCTTTGTCTATCGGAAGACAAACCATTGCCTTACCGGCTTATGGCTTTGTCTATCGGAAGACAAACCATTGCCTTACTGGCTTATCCGGCTATTTGTTTTATATATTTAACCACGCTTTTTGTAGTCGAGTCAGGCGTTGATGCCCCTGCCGTAATCCCCGCGCTTTTAGCATTTCTAAACCACTCGCTTTTTATCTGTTTTTTATTGGCTATCCAATAGCTGTATTTGTTAATGGATTTGCAGATTTCGTAAAGGCGTTTGGTATTAGCGCTGTTTTTGGAGCCGATAATAATCATCACGTCATTTTCAAGAGGCATCTTCTTTATCTCCTGTTGTTTTAGGCGCGTAGGCATGCAGATGGTATTGAAGAACTCTAGTTTTTTTATCTGAGGCCTGATCGCCGCGTATATTTTTAGTGCTTTTTCGGTATTTTGCGTGGATTGCACTATTAAGGCGGCTTTTTTTATTTTTTTAATCAAACTAAAAGGGATATGTTCGAAATTTTCAATGACTGTCGCCTTAGATTTTAGCTGGCCGATAATGCCTTTTACCTCATCGTGGTTTTTATCTCCGATGATAATTATATGATAACTCTTACGTTCCATTTCTTGGGCGATTTTATGGATTTCCTTTACCATCGGGCAGGTGGCATCGATAACTTTATACCCTAAGCTACCGGCTTTGGCGAAAGTGCTTTTTGCTGTGCCGTGGGCGCGGATAAGCAGGGTTTTATTTACGCCTTGGGTAAGCTTGGCGATTTTTTCGATGCCGAATTTCTTGATTTGTTCTACCACGTCTTCATTATGCACAATGTCTCCGAGCATTTGAAGGCGTTTTTCCGTATTTACCCTTTCAAGCGCAATATTAAGCGCCCGCTTTACCCCGAAACAGAACCCTGCTGACTTTGCCAGATTAATTTTCATAGCTCCTTATAATATAATATTTGTCTTGCCGCTGCAACTGTTTTGTGTATGGCTTTGGCTATGGCTTTGGCCAAAGGAGGCCAAACCATTGCCTTGTGGCTTATCGGAAGCCAAACCACGGCCTTCTGGCCAGTCTATAATCCGTATAGCATCAAAAGGGCAAGCCTTAATGCATAAAGTACAACCCGTACATTTCTCAAGAATAATTTGAATAGGCATATTATATTACTTCATC
>Ga0105164_10001493_pt1 | contig 14965 bp, 10 predicted proteins | sample VDWuncwatermetaG_FD_89674 | JGI IMG/M metagenome (GOLD analysis project Ga0105164, IMG submission 89674) | Wastewater microbial communities from Netherlands to study Microbial Dark Matter (Phase II) - VDW unchlorinated drinking water | ecosystem: Environmental > Aquatic > Freshwater > Drinking...
CCCAATAACAGACCCACGGCTGAAACCAAAAAAACTCCAACCCATAGCGATCGTCTTTTCATGATTCTTGATTCCTAATGAAGATTAGATAAATTCTGTCGCGATTCAAAGAATCGTGACAGAATTTATCCTGAACGCAGTGAAGGATCTCGTCTCGCAAACACGAAGCTTTGCAAAAAGATCCTTCGCCAAATGCCTCAGGATAAATTTCAAATTGAAACGCAATTGAATCTAGATACCCAGGTAAATACAGGGGGTTACTCATAAGTATACCCTTGCCCATGAACGGAAACCAGTCAATATCCCCAGGGGCAACATGACGCATCGCGCACCGGACTTTTTTTTCTGGACGTCTTTTTTTTTCCTTGACACATAATGACAGTAATTTTCAGGTATCGTCGATAGATTCAAATTCCCCTCATGATCGCCCACGCTAGCTTCTCCGCTCCTTGCTGAGACTCCTTAACCATCAGCTCGACGCCTGCCACACCCCCCATCTGAGTTATCGCAACTCACGCCCTCTCAGAGCGCGATAAAACACCGTGTTATGGTCGATTCACGGAGGTTCTATGCATTTCACTCAACTCGCCCGAAAACTAGATAATCAAAACCTAATCGCATCTTTGAAGAAGACCCACTCACAAGAAAGAGCACTGCAATGTTACTGCCTTGCCTTGATTGCCGAAGTGGAAAGGCGCATGCTCTACGCCGAAGCGGGATACCCATCTCTTTTTCAATATCTCGTATCGGTCCTTAGGTTTTCAGAAGCGAGTAGTCTAAAACGGATTCAGGTCTCAAGACTCTTGAGCCGATTTCCACAGATCTTTGACCTCTTATTCGATGGCAAGGTTTCGATGACCGTTCTCATGAAGCTCGCCCCGCACATTAAGCAATCCAATGTTCGAGAGCTTTTAGATCACGCCATCGGCAAATCAGTTCGAGAGGTTGAGAGAATGATCGCTGGTATCGCCCCCGAAACAGCCAAGCCTGATCAGATCAGAGCACTTGATCAGGAGCTTATCAGTATCCATTTCACAGCAAACAGGGACTTTGAAGAGCTCCTTAAAAAAGCCAAAGCTAAATTGAGCCATAAATTCCCTGAAGGTAGGTTGCGCGATATTTTTGCAGAGGCGTTATCGACGTTGCTTGAAGAAAAATCGAAATCCAAGCGATCGGTATTGCCACCGAAATTAGAAAAGCATTCACGCTACATCCCAGTTGCCGTGAAAGAGGAAGTTTGGGAGCGAGACGAAGCCCGATGCAGTTATGTGAGTCCCGATGGCAAGGCCTGTGGGTCTACGCATTTTCTCGAATGGGATCACGAGCTGCCTTTCTGCCTCGGCGGGAGGTCCGATGACGTGGGGAATATTCGGGTTTTGTGCCGTACGCATAATAGGTTGATGGCGACTCAGAGTTTCGGACTGGACTATATTTCAAAGAAAATCCGAGACAGCGCCAAAGATCCTTGGACACGTGACCTGCGTATGAATCGATTCCAGCTTGATATCTGGGCCGGCGGTGGGCTCGAGCGAATCAAGGCCAGGGAAAAGAGGGGGACCTAAATTTTACTTTCCTAGCATAACAGCTAATTGCGCACGAACTGATTGCCAATGTTCTTCTATTTCGTCCAGCGTTGTTGTAGCGGTCTCTTTTTCATCAGGCTGTGCTAAGTTTTGCGCTAATTCATTTAAAATTAACAATTGGGAATCCACCTTCAAAATCAAATCATTAATAAATGCCCGATTCTCGGCGTCTAATTCCATTACGTTCGATTCAAGGGAGAGAGCAATATACCTTGCTAAGACTGTTTGAGCATTAAGATCGCTCATAAATCGAGTAGTTGATCCGTACTCTGGCATTCCGTTCCCGCCATCGAGCTTGTGGGTCCGTTTGGATGAGTCCCACCGGATCCCATCACGAGCTTGCGCCTTGGGTAACACATTCTTAACCCACAGTTGCAATCGCTTTATTGAAACGTTCATCGCGGCAAAAGTGACCTCCAGGCCACTCATGTTGTCGTTAGTTTGCTCCAGTAACTCCCTAATTATCGCCTGTTCATCCTTCACCGCTTCACGCGCACTCCCGAGCAGAGCCTGCTCGAGTTGTTCTTCATCAGAGTGTAATTGTTTCGAGGTCAAACCAACCACGGCACACATTGCTACTGATTTAGGTAAGAGCTTAAAGGCCTCGAATCCGTCGATTACCAACGGCTTTTTAAGTTCATCCTCCAGCATCGTAAGTGCGCCTAGGCGGCTCTGAAGCGTCTCACGCAAAACACCGATGCTACCAATTATTTCCGGACCCGCGATATAGAAATGGGTAAGTCGACCACATAGGATCTTAAGCCCTGTCAACTCCAAGGCAAAGGCATTGAGATTAATCAGACGGCCATGTAGCTTAAACATTTTAGTATTTTTTTCAGCATGCAGCTCCTCCTCGGACTGCGCCTGCGGAACGCTCGTTGATGGATCGTCCTCAGCAGGCTGAAGGGCAACCGCTTGGCCCCCATAGCCTGAGAGCCCTATTAAAGTCATCACAACCAGAAAACGCCGAACTAAGAATTTTTCCATGAAACCTCCCTTTAAAAGAATAGGAAAGGGAACGTAATCCAGCTCATCCTCAAATGTCCAGCCAATTTGCCACCATCAGCCGGGGGATGTCTACCGGCGCGACAGCTGTCGCTTGGAAGTGGCAAGTTTGGGGACTGTATTCGAGGAGTTCTCTAGCTGGGCTGAGCTGGTTTCGAACTTGCATGTAACCCAAGACGAAGGGCACACGCAGTTATGGGAATGAGATCGCACTTTAGAGTAGCAACCGGAATGCGCTTAAGAGCCGTAGTCCTAACAGCGGGACTCATACTAGGCTTTCCGCTTGGACTGATCGCCGAGACCAGCCTTAGGACTTCTAGGCTGCCGTTTTTGCCCCTGTCACGAAACCATAGTGATCAAGCAAGGCCACCAGCGACATCGCCGATAGGCCCAACCCAGATTTTATCTGAATCAGAGGCGTTTAAACGCTTAGAAGGACTTCTTAAAACTCATTCTAAAATTGAGATCCACTACTACGAATCATCAGACAAAAAAGGCTCAAGCCACTTTATAGCCACTCTTAGCCGCGATCAATTATCCGAGTTACTTAAAACGATGCGACTCCTATCAGAAGACAGAAACTGTGAATCGAAGTTATTCGATATGGCATTACGGCAAGTGGCAGAGGCACTTACCACTGACCTAAATACTCAGAAGCCAATCGCGATTATTCGGGTAGATGAGCCATCGATGATCTTTGCTCTTGCGAAAATTTGGGCGACTCCCTATTCGCTCACGAACAACAAGGAACCATTCATTCCTGATTATTGCCGAAAGGCCGCGCAAAATGAACAGCACCTGCGCAGCCTATTACCGACCTCTCTTGGTAATGGAGAAACTGCCAGTTTACCTGGAGTCGCTGCTATTATCCCTAGTGCGATCCTTGCAAAGGAGATCTACGATTACTTTGAAAACAAACTTGAGCCGGAACAGCTTTTTAAACCCAAAACCGCTCCCACGTTGGAACATTACCTAAGAATCAGCGGCCCACTGACTCACACGACTCGCGCCCCACACCCTACTTACCCTCCTAACTCCGATTACGCCGTACTGAGCGACAGGTTCACGGATAAGGTACGCAACGACCTTGATACGAATCAAGGCCTTGTGGCCGCTAAGGTTCTGATAGATTTAGCCCGCACGTTGCCCCCAGAGGCCTTTCAGGGCGAGTCGGCCCCCGCTGAAGTCGAGAAAGCTTACAATGTTATAAAAGAAACCATAAAAAGGGCGGATGAATCCCCACCTATTATTGCCAACCCCCTGTCGACCTCCGGGGACATTCATTCCGCGCTAAACATATTAAAAAAACAAAGTCCGGCTGGCTCCGCACAGATAGGGAATTTTATCAGTGTTTTAAAGGGAGCCGCAGCGTCGGGATCCACATTCACCAATTACTTTGAAAACGAACGGGCTTCAAACCATCGGCCCTATTTCAACGACGTGGGTAAGTCCTATTTTAAGTTTACCGGTCACCTCCCTGAAATGGGAGGTCTACAATACGCACGTGCCAACGACGAATTTTTCAATACCGCGTATCACTTTGTCATCGACAATCCGTCCCATGTTATAACTCCGATGATCGTTCGTAAAATAGCTGCGGCATCAGGAATTGACATCTACGCCGAGCTTATTGACCACTCCGATCACACCTTCGGTCCCAAGCCCCTAAAGGATCGATCCATTGCTAACGATGAATACGACGTCATCAAGCAAGAAGCTGATAGCCTAGGAAAGAAGTTTAACTCGACGGGCGATCTCCTCGACGCCTATAAACACGATACGGACAAGATTCTAGATGAGGTTAAACGCACCCTCGCCAGAGTTGACACCGCTGTGCAAAACAATTCGCAGGCCACCCAACTCGCAAAGGAGCTATCCAAGGAGGAGAAAATTGCAGAGCGTGAAAAGGAGGCAAAAACGCTAGAAGGGTACGCAGATATCCTTAAAAGCTTTCGCAGCATCAAGATACTTCCGAAGGCGGTAAAAGATACCGCCGCAATTATCGAGTCTGGCGCGCGCCTTGTGAGTGGCTTCAAGCTTATATCGACTGGAACCAGAGACAATTTAATAAAAGGCGCTGAACTAACTTCCATAGCGATAAACCTACTTACTGACGTTATTGGATTAGGTGGGCCTGACCCAGTCCTAGAAAAACTCGATCAGATTTCAACCCAAATTGACGAACTCCACAAAGCTTTAATCGCTGAAATAGATGGCGTCCATACACACCTGGACCAGGTCAAAGATAATATTAAGACCATGTTGAATACCCACCATAATTCCGTGATGCATGAGCTCCGAGCCATCCGGGAAGTTACCTCCAACATTGACAGACGAGCTAAAACTGAGGGGCAGACACGTTTAGACAAAGAGTTACAGGATAGATCGCATCCGATTTCAACGATCCTGGATGAGGTTTTCCACAACTTAAGAACCTGTGAACCTAAGGCAAACAATAAGTCTGACCCTACGAGAACTTCCGATGAGCAATGTCTTATGGCCTATGCCCTCTGCCTCACAAGCACCGCTAAATACTCAGCGCCTCTAGGCGAACCCACCGGAATCGCGTCTAAAGACAATCTAACGAATGGCGTAAGTCGAATCGGTCAGCGCATCCGCAAATACCGAAGCGAGCCCCATGAGTTTATGACGTCAATCCCTGAGCAAATTACGCAGTCGTACTCGGGATTTGTAAGAGAGGAACTAGTGATATCAAAAGGTAACCCATTAACGGCAAGCAAAAAACAATCACTTTGGAAAAAAGCTGAATCGAACGTGCTCTATAGCAATTTTATGAATGGCCTCGGTAAGGGCGATATTTTTGCCCTAGAAGCTGAGCATGGCAACAATTATGAACTATCACAATATTCTTCCCTTTCAGACAAAGAAGGGCAGGGTGGACATATTGAGATTGTGAAACGATGCACTGACGGGCTTAATACCTACCTCCACAGCCTCATGGAAACGCATAAAAATAGTGATGGAACTAAGGACACAAAGGCCATCGATGATCTCTTAAGACAAATGAACTCCAGAGTTTCCAAAAACGGTAAAATTGAAGCCTTTAATCAACATACTTGGGAGCAGATGATCGAAATCATTCACAACACCCAGTATTTCGAGGTCGGACTAAGACGTACAAAAAGTGGGCAAGCCAATCACCTTCCTAAGCTCGACCTTCTGACAGCCTACGCCCATCAACTCCAGAAAGTTGCCGCAACGATTGCGAAAGACTTTCAAACCATCCAAATTGGAAGCGAAGTTCCGCAGAAGCTTTATGACGCCTTTAATGGATCCGCGGCTAACGCGATCGACAAAATCATGGCAAACTTAAAGCCTGATAGCTACAAAGTGAAACCATGTAACTCGCCGGCTGGTCCCAAAGGGATGAGTGTCTATGCCAGCGCTGAAAGCGGCCGGAGCACATCTCCGCTGATTCCGCTTCAGGACGACGATATGCGAGGTCTTCTTTTTCAAATGAGTGGGGAAGCGCGGAGTCTACTTCTGATGTCACTTGCCAAACACCAAGAGTCCTCAGGCACGCTGGCACTTTGCTACGATGCCGGAATCACCAATTTGAGACGCCTTGAACTGGGGGAGTTATTCCACGCGGACGTGGCGAAAAGTTTAGTTGATGGTGGCTGCTCGAATATTAATTATTATGAAGGGAGTATGGGCGTCCGGCTCCGCGCGTTTACCATGGACCCCGACAACTCCGATTCAACCCCAGAATTAGTTTCTGCGGAATATACGATGGGGAATACAGTGCGAATCCTACTCGACGCTAAAGGAAACGCAGTTGATATCGGAAACGCTATAAGGAACCCCAATAACCGTTGGACGACGGAGGAGGGCTACAATGAAGTTGCGTCCGCATTTGAAACGCATTTTTTCTCGCCAAACTGCTCCACGCCAATGTCTACCGACATGAAGAATGCCCTAATGAGGGATACAAAGTTTCTGGCCCCAACAAAATTAGACGGCATGATGGTTAATCACATTGGTTCGGGCCAACCCTACGTGCGAAATGAAGGGGACCATGGACTTCATTATCAGCTAGTAAACCTTAACCTTAAGGCTCAAGATCAGAATGTCGTCAAAAACGCCAAGGCCTATTTCAATGGCGTTTGGCAAAAGTTAATCACGAAGCACAACCAAGCAACCAATGATAAGATTGATGGCCAAAGGCACGATCTTACGTCTCCCCTTACCGTCCTCGATAATCACCGGGCGACTTTACTCGACTTCATTGACAAATCCTCCTGTGACTCGGAAGAGGCCCATAAAGAATTTATCCGCGTACTCATTGGGACATTGCCAGATACTCAAGGCATTCAAGAAGCCAACTCTCACCCCTTCGATCCCAAAGAAGAAAAAGCCAAGGACGAAATCTTTTGGAAATGGATTGATAATAACCCCACGCTTAAAGAGCGTCGCTACGATCTGCAAGACCGTGCGCACTGGGTCCTACCCTCCTCGGTCCGGTGGGAGTTTTTAGCCACTGACGGAGTCGATCGAACCGCTGATATCAACCTGCAGACAAATCGCAAGCTCACCGCAATCGCTCGTGAACTGGTTCGCCTCACAGAAGTCTGCAAAGATAATGTGCCCTATGAGCAAGAGCTCGGCGTGGCTCTTGAAGAGCTTAGCACTACCTTTGCCAAGTTCTTTGGATTTGAAAAAATCGACCCAATCTCACCTAGGGCTAGCATCACTCCATCTGACTTAGATCATAAAAATATAATCGCTTCCTTCCTGCATGCGGCTCTTTCACGGCCCGATAGCATTAGCCCCTTTACAGATAATTTAGAGCGGGACGCTTTACTCGCTAAAAAGGAACTCAGCGGGGAAAGGAAAATAACACGAGATGCTATGACCGCATCTCAAAATGGCCAAAGAGAAGCTGATATTAAGACCAACCCTTCGGTCCGAGGTGGCGAGATTCTGGCAAGAGCCAATGCAGATGCATTAATTAGAAACATAAATATCCATCTGCGCCCAGCCCTTAGAGACGCTGCGGATCTATTGTTTAAAAATCCGGACACTCGCGATGGGATCAGTTTATTGACAACACCCTACCCCAAGCAGCACGAAGCCTGGCTATTGACCGGCAAGAAGAGCATTCCCGGGTCGGATGAGCACCTCATTGATACCTTTGCGGCATTACCCGCATTAGATGACGGTAGTTCCCGTGATTGGTTCACTGACCAAAGCCGTAAACCATATACCGGGAAGAATGGTGGAATATTGGAGGGGTACTACTCTAAAGAGCCCATCGCCATTGAAATCGAGGCTCCCGGAAATGGCATCGACGCAAAGATTATTAAGGGTGCTGACACCCCAGCGACTCGCGAGTTGGCTCATGCCCTTACGATGCTCTCACAGAGCACGGGCAAACCGATCCGCTTAAAGATCAGCGCCAATTATATCGCCCTCAATGCTTCAGATACGACTCCGATTTTTGCTAACCCAGGGGATGGCGAATCCCAGCGACTAGCGTTCGGTCTATTTCAGGATGGCGCGATTGATCTGCTAGCACCGGAACTTAAATCCACTCTTTTTTCAAAGGGAATGGTCCAATCGAAGTCGGAGAACGCCCATGAGATCATCCTCTCGCAATCCATTGCGAGCCCAGCCAGATCCATGGCTAGTCCCATAAAGGGCCCATTAGACCCCGCGATGGTTCAGGACAGTTTAGCGCTCAGGTCCGACGAGGCTGCGGCCTATGTGTCGGAATTTCGAAATTATGGAATCAACTGTACCACGCCGCCAAAACCAGATCATACCCCCGGACAAATTCGGGCGTGCCAGCTAATGAAAGAGATCTCGGATCTAAAGAAGCGGTTTGATGGTAATCATTTAAAAGCAATCTCGGATACGAAGGCTTCAAGCCTTGAGAAGCTATCAGCGTTCACTGAGGCTCAGCGAGATATTGTGAATATGCGCCGCAAAGCCGATGAAGCCAGAGGCTTAATTCTCGTTTATGAAGACTCCAAACCGCAAAACGAAAAATGGCTCGATACGGATAAAAGATTATATAGTCACGACGCCAAGACCCGGTTAGTCGGTAGCATCGGCGATAATATGTCAGCTATCGTTAAAGATGAATCCAAACTCCACCAGACAAATACTCCCGCCACACCCAAGATCCTAACCTTCAAGGCTAGTCCAAACGGTTCTAGTTCTTTTAGCGGAAGTTTATCGGCGAGAAAACAGCATATCGCAAACGCTTTAGCCCGATACTCGCAAGTGGCCGGCAAACCCATAACGCTTAACTTCGACATCACATCGCAAGCCCCAGAGGGTTTCTTGGCTCAAAAGGGATCTGTTAGCCGAAACCAAGCCGATAGCGACCTCTTAACCGAACTGGACCTTCTTTCCACCTTCGTCGAGACAGACCCAACGCAACCGGCAATCATCCATACCGCGGTTGGACGCCAGGGCTCAGTAAACTCAACAGCGAGAGTACTCCCAATTGTCGACTCAACTGAAACCAATACCCTCGAGGCAAAGAATATCACCGCTGCAAGGGCGTTAATTTTTGATAATAACTACCTGGATAACGAACTCCGTGCCCTAGTCGATACGACCGTGAACCGATTCAACCAGAATCATACCGCACTCTCGACTTCTGCCAACTCGCCCGACACGAAGGCGTTACTGGAGTCCGATCTCAAGCGAGATTACTTAGTCGCTCAAGGGTTAACAGACATCGCATTATTAACTCCAATCATTGTATTGGGGCAGGACTATGACAATAGCGTTGGTTCTAATCTAAAATATCGACGTCTAACCTCGGATGCGTACGTGCGGTTGTCAAAATTACGACCCGAGCTTACACGGATTAAGTTACTTCTAGAAAGCATGAGGCCCGCGGCGCACCAGTATAGCCAGCGCATTCTCTCGGCATCGAATCCCCTATCGGTTCACCAAGCGATTGAGTTTCGTCAATACGCCGCTGCAGTTCTTGCTGAAGCCAGAAAAACCGTTAGAGAAATTAAGTCCATCGAAACTCAAGCAGAACTTATTTCTAACGACAAACACGATCCGAAAACTAACATCATTTCACAAATCGAACAAGACACTGGCCGAACGGCCGCCGCCAGAGCAGCCGCAATCGCCCAGGTCATTAAACCTCCTACTAGGGATCTCGTTGTCAAAAGCAACCCGAACGCCCTACGCTAAGAAAGAATCGTGTTACCGATGCATCCGGTCTGGAGCCGTGGGCGGATGACTTGCGTATGAATCGATTCACATCTTTCCTAACTTGCCGCAGCGCTTGATGGTCATTTTACGTGCGTGCTGGAAGTCTTGCCAGTTTGTGGCAAGCCAATCCAACGATTAAGATCGCCATCTATTAGACAGTAATCCTATGAGCGCGCAAGGATGCTTGGTGACACTAACTCGTTGGAAGGTCGCGCTCAGCCTGCCCCAAACCCCTTCGTTCCACATTCTGTATCGAGCAAAAAAAAGAGCAGGGTCGTCGCTGCTAAAAGACTAGACGGAGATTAAGGGGGGCTTCAGCGACGAAGTTGAAAATGTTAGTTGATGACAATCTAGATGGAGAGATCCCCTGCTCTTTAAGTCGACTATAAGTCGAACGCTCTTAAAGCACTGGTAATGGCCCTGGAGCACGATCATTCACTTTCAATCGACGTGCCGCGACAAGTGAGGAAAGATGAGAATCGATTCATTCTTGATACCTGGGCCGGCGGTGGGCTCGAGCGACTTAAGGCTCGTGAGAAACACAACGCTAAGTCGCCTTAATTGGCGTTGGTAGCCGCATCCGATCTAATGTTTCAATCAGTTGGCCAAAGACGGTATCAAAGTCCGCTGCGCCGTCAATGCCCGCGACTGCCGACTTCCACCCAAGCTTCATCAGATCTGTTCCGATACCCCTTATCGAATCAGCAATGACATCGGGAACAGTTGCTCCACGATGGCTGAAGGTTTCCATGATTGCGCGATTTAATATATCTGGATTACATTGGGGTAAGAATAGATTCAGGTCGAAAACATCCTTTGCACGTGAGTTGTCGGATCCACGAGTTAAAAGACAATGAAGTTTTTCTGCGCTAATCGTTTCCACTGGATAGACTCGCCAACTAAGATTCCCTTCCGAAAGCAGAAAAGGAGTTTCATATCTAGATTCTTTTGGAGTGACAGGGTCGCCAGTTCCTAAATCAAGATGGACCAGTTGCGCACGGCGGAGATTTTCGGGAGGTTCCCCTACTCCGCATCGAAAAATGAGTCGAATACCGCCATACTCACTTTGAATTTTGAGATCGACCAACTCTTGGAATCTAAACCACACACCATCGTTCAATGTTTTCTCAACAGCATTTCTGGCTTCGATGGACGTTTTTTTCAGGTCCTGTCCACGGACCAGCGCATCGAGATCGGTGGTATACCGGGGCGACCTGGTTAATTGATCGCGCTAGATTTTGTGATGGAGAACAATTCATTCAGGTGCTACCACAGCCTCCCAATATTTATGAAGATGGCTTTCATATTTCATTTCCCTCGCCACTTTGAAAATTCGCGCTTCCGAGGTCAGTCCGTCTTTCAACGCTCTTTTGGCAGCTTGAACCGCTGTTCGAAGACCAAGCTTTGTTTGGTATCGAAAGGCTTCCACAATTGAACGCTCCAAGCTTGCTATTTTATATGTCCCATGATCGTCAATGCCAATATTGAATGGGGAGCGTGTCCGAATACAACGATAGAAAGGGTCGATCGTTTTCTTGTGAAAAGGCACCAGAACCCAGATGCGAGCAGGGACTTGCTCAATAAGACCGTAGTGAAAAAGCGCAGTCACTCCCCCTATGGCTGCCTTATTTCCCATCTTTGCACACGCCACTGCGAAGTCACGTACCGTAGGATCAAGGTCGCTTTCGGGATGGAGATACAGACCTCGCCCTACCTTTAAGATTTCATCCGCTGCTACCATTCGCATCAGGGTGGCCTGCGAAAGCCCGACCTTAAGGGCATCTTTCAACCGAAATAGCCCTAATCTTCTTAGCGCCTTGAAAGCAGCGTGGCGTTTGATTGGCCTCATATCCTTATATTATGATAATAAGTAGACATTTTGTAAAGATAATGTCTATTTTAAACCATAACACAATTTAACAGCGAGTCTTAGCTTGGGCGGGCGGTGGGCTAGAGCGAATTAAGGCTCGTGAGAAACACTACGCTAAGTAAGTGATCACCCAGTCGGCGAGGATGGTGCCGATAAATCCGTCCACGACGGCATTGGTGGCGGCGGTGCCGACGGAGCGGGACCCGGGCGGAGCTTTGAAACCTTGGCGGATGGCGACGGTAGCGATGATGGCTCCAAAGACAGCGGCCTTGATGAGGCAAATAAGAATATCGTACTTAGCCGTGAAGGCGAGCATGGTGTTCATGTACTCAGAAGGTAGATAGCCGAGACGGTTTGAGGCCATCACCGTGGCGCCAAGGGTGGCAACGACCAATGCGATCAGGGTCAATGCCATGCAAGAAAGTGTCACCGCCGAAAGGCGCGGAAGCACGAGATATTTAAAAAGATCCACACCGCTTAAGCGAATGGCGTCGATTTGATCTGAGTTTTTCATCACGCTGAGCTCGGCAGCCATGGCCGCACCCACTCTCGATGCGAGAAGTAAGGCTGTGACGACGGGGGCCAGTTCCCTAACGAGCATGAGGGTTGAGAATCCAGGGACAAGGGTGTGCTGGTTGAGGACAAGTTTAATATGGTAGGACATTTCAATCACAAGCATGAGGCTTACGACGGTGACACAGATGGCGACGATGGGGAGACTTTCGACGCCACAGACATAGAGCTGGTCAATGCACAGTTCTAGTCGACGCCAGATTCGCCTAGCCATTGACCCACCCCGACCAGAGGTCGCTGAGCAGTAGGTCCATGAGCAATATCATCACAAGCGCTTCCACGGAAGTTTGTCTCACAGCCCGCCCCACTCCCTTAAATCCGCCGGTCGCGTTGTACCCACGGTAACAAGCAATCGCCGATAGAATCGCCCCAAAGGTGAGGCTTTTTAAAACGGATAGGCATAGTGTTGAGACTGAGACGAGATCTTGGACTCTCTGGATATAACTTAAGTAATTCACATTGAGCCCGATATCCGCCATGAGCATGCCACCCAACACGGTCATCACAAGTCCAATCATTAAAAGAACCACACTAGAGACCAAAGACGCCATAAAGCGCGGCGCCACTAGGTAGCCGATGGGGTCAACGCCTAGGCAACGAAGTGCATCGATCTGATCACTCACTCGCATCGCACCTATTTCGGCTGACATGTAGGCGCCGACTTTACCAGCAAGCAGAAAGCCAATGAGCACCGGCCCCACATTTCTAAGACTCACTGAGCTCGCAAGCCCGCCCAAGAAACTTGTCGCGCCAAAATCTCTGAGCTGCACTTCAATCTGAATCGCCATCGTCGCACCGACAAATAATCCCATCAGAATAGTCACACCGACGGAACGCACTCCAATGATAAAGATCTGTTCCGCAACCAATGAGGGCTTCACGCGGCCAGTGGCAGTGAGTCTGAGGCATTGGGCGGCAAGCGATACCATGCCCGCCCCATCGACCAAGGCATTTCTAAAGCAGCGAATCATAAGGCCCAGCCTCGAATTTTTGCGTCTTCCATAAAGACTCGGACTAGAGAGTGCTGGGATTTTAAAATACTTTCTTGGTTTCCCTGTGCAATCCACTCGCCCTTCTCCATAAAGTAAAATCGATCGCCAATCTCTAAAGCAGATTTCATGTCATGGGTTACCGTAAGTACGCCACACCCCACTTGCGCGATCAATCTGCGGGTCAATTGGTTCACAGAACGAGTCAGAATGGGGTCTAACCCTGTTGTGGGTTCGTCCAGAAGAAGGTACTTCGGTTTTCCGATCAGCGCGCGCGCCATCTGGGCCATTTTCTGATGGCCAAGGCTCAGCTCATAGGAATATTGATTGAGGATTGCTTTAGGTAGAGCGATTAAATCCAAGACTTCTTGAATATCAAATGGCTTGATCCCACGCATTAACGAAGCCGCAACGGCGAGTTCCCAATTCTCTTGGATCGTGATGGAATCTAAGAGTGCTGGAAACTGAAAGATAAGACCACAGATGGCGCGGATTTTTTCGGCGTCCTTCTCCGACTCTAGGTCGATTTCATCGACGCGAATCGTCCCTGATTGAAACGCAACTAGCCCCACGATAGCTCTAAGACATACCGATTTCCCAGTCCCTGAAGGTCCCATGATGATCACGGATTCGGAGGCTTTAAGCCGAAGTGAAAGGTTCTCGAAGATGATTTTATCTCCGAATTGGACTTTAAGCCCCTCAAATTCAACCACCGTTGCCTCCGATTGTCGCAAAATACTGTCGAATCGGATCAAGTTGAGTCGTCTGGATATCCTTGAGTGTGCCTGAGGCTATGATTTTTTTCTGCGCTAGAAAATGTGTATTCTGAGAGAACCTCTCAGCCACGACGATATCCGTCGTGGCAATCAGAGTCATTCTCTCGCTAGTGACGCTAAATTTCTCGATCAAGTCCATCACACGATTAGCGTTCACGGGATCAAGTCCTGCCGTCGGCTCGTCCATGAGAAGAAACTTTGGTTTTAGCACGAGGCTTTTGGCAAGGGATAATCGCTTCTGCATCCCGCCACTTAAATCACAAGGGTAGAGCTTGCGAGATTCCCAGAGTCCGACATCAGATAACGCCTTTTCGACAATTTCTGCGATGTTCTGGGGACTCACCTGATCTGATTCCTCCAAGATGAAGCGAAGATTGCCTTCGACGTTAAAGGCGTCTAGTAATCCACCTCTTTGAAAACTCATGCCGATTGACCGGCGAAACGCCTTAAGGCGCTTTGGGTTGAGTTGGTGGATATTCTCAGCCTGAAAATAAACGGCTCCCTGAGTGGGTATTAATAATCCCACGATGAGTTTAAGAAACGTTGTTTTGCCAGAGCTCCCGGCGCCTAATAGGGTATGCACCTGCCCTAAAGGAATCTCGAGGTTAATGTCACTTAGGCATGGCTCTGCGTTCGACAGATAACAGAAACTAAGATTCCGCAGACTGACCGCTGACAAATGGATTTTTCCTACATGGGAAGGATGCCAGGGTGGCGCTTCTTATCCCTAGTTTTAAGTTGATAGAGATCAAACCTCTGGATTAATTGGTTGCGGATATCTTTAAATTCCACAAGATCATCCACCACCAACTCTGAAGCCAGGCGCTGAATATTCACGTCTTTTTGGTACTCAGCCACTTTCTCCGCCATAAACGCTTTACGAGCCGCTTCGTCCATACTTTCCAGTTTATTAAAGTACACCGCGTTCACCGCAGGCTCTGGCCCCATGACAGCGACCTGTGC
>Ga0105164_10001494_pt1 | contig 14963 bp, 15 predicted proteins | sample VDWuncwatermetaG_FD_89674 | JGI IMG/M metagenome (GOLD analysis project Ga0105164, IMG submission 89674) | Wastewater microbial communities from Netherlands to study Microbial Dark Matter (Phase II) - VDW unchlorinated drinking water | ecosystem: Environmental > Aquatic > Freshwater > Drinking...
ACGTGCTCATGGTCGCTCCGGAGATCAAGACGCCCGCGGACCTCAAGGGCAAGACGCTGGCGATCGCGGGGGTCGGCGGCTCGTACGACATCGCGGTGCGCGTCGCGCTGCCGAGGATCGGGCTCGTGCCGGACAAGGACGTGTCGATTATCGCCACCGGCTCGGTCGCGAACGCCACCGCGGCGCTCCTGAGCGGCGCCGTCCAGGGCACGATGTCACAGCCGCCGGACACCCTCGTGCTCGAGCCGAAGGGGTTCCACCCGCTCATCAATCTCGCCGAGCTGAAGCTGCCGACCGCGAACAATACGATCGCGACGACGCGAAAGTTCCTCGATGCCAACCGTGACGTCGCGCAGCGCTACGTCGATTCGATCGTCGAAGCGATCGCGAAAGAGAAGAACGAACGCGCGTTCGCGATCTCGGTCCTCGGAAAGTATCTGAAGACGACCGACGAGCGGGCGCTGAACGCGACCTACGACTTCTACGTCGGGACGGTCTTCCCTGCCGCGCCGTTCGCGCGCAAAGAGCAGTTCAATGACGCGATCGAGCAGCTCGGCAAGAAGAATCCGGCGGTCCGCACGTTTGACGTGGCGAAAATTCTCGACGAATCGTTCGTGCAGAGCGCCGTCGACCGCGGAGTCGGGAGGTGACACCGCGCCAGCGCCGGGCCGCGTGGTTGCCGCCGGTGCCGAGCCGATCGGCCAGCGTGTGACGCTCCTCCTGTCGAACGAAGAGGTCCACGCGCTGCTCCCGATGCCCGAGTGCATCGCTGCGCTGGAGGACGCCTACCCGGAGCTCGCGGCCGGCCGCGGCGTGAACCGGCGACGCTCGGATACCTTCGCGGCGACCGCCCGTCCCGACGCGCTTTACTCGCTGAAGTCGATGGACGGCATCGCCCCGTCGCTCGGCGTCGGCGCGGTGCGCATCAACTCGGACATCGTGACCTGGCCGTCCCGCGGGGGGAACGCGCGGCGCGAAAAGGTGCCCGCCGCGCCGGGCGGCCGCTGGGTCGGCCTGGTGCTGCTGTTCAGCTCGGAGACCGGCGAGCCGCTCGCGATCTTCCCCGACGGCTACCTCCAGCGACTGCGCGTCGGCGCGACGAACGGGCTCGGGGCGAAGTACCTGTCGCGCGAGGACGCGCGGACGGTCGGCCTGCTCGGCTCCGGCTGGCAGGCGAGCGGCCAGCTCATGGCGATCGTCGCGGTGCGGCGGATCGCGAAGGTCCGCTGCTACAGCACGTCCGCCGAGAACCGCGAGGCGTTCGCGACGCGGATGAGCGCCGAGCTCGGCGTCGAGATCGAGCCGGTCGCCTCGGCCGACGCGGCAGTGCGCGGCGCGGACGTCGTGCTGTGCGCGACGAACAGCATCGAGCACGTGTTGTTCCAGCGGCAGGTCGAGCCGGGGATGCACCTCTCGTCGATCAAGCGGCCCGAGATCGAGTTCGCCGCGATCCGCGCCGCCGATCGCGTCATCGTGCACACGCACGAGGAGAAGCCGATGCACTTCATCGCCGCAGGCTTGAACGTACCCGAGGCCGGCGAGGGCAAGGGCTGGAGCCTCGGTGCGGACGCCGACTTTCGCTCGTTCCCGCAGCTCCAGGATCTGATCGCGGGGAGGGTCTCCGGGCGCGCGAGCGCGTCCGAGGTGACCTGCTTCCTGAACAACATCGGCATGGGCTTCCAGTTCGCGGCGGCCGGCGCGGCGGTCTACCGGAAGGCGAAGGAGCGCGGCGTCGGGCGCGAGCTGCCGACCGAGTGGTTCACCGAGGACGTGCATCCCTGACGCTGCTCATCGAGAACGCCGAGGTCGAGCGCCTGCTCACCGTCGAAGCCTGCCTCGACGCGCTCGAGGTGGCTTTCCGCGACCTTGCCGATGGGCGCGCGGTCAACCGGCCGCGCTCGCACTCGTACACCCCGCTCGGCGACGGGCACCACTACCTCTTCAAGTCGATGGACGGCGGCATCCCGCGCTGGGGGGTGCACGCGATTCGCCTGAGCTCGGACCACACCCACGAGTTCTCACGCGACGGCCGGCGGCGGCGGGAAAAGCTACCCATGGCGCCGGGCGGCCGCTACGTCGGACTGGTCCTGCTCTTCGACATCCACACCCTGGAGCCGCTCGCGATCATCCAGGACGGCTACCTGCAGCGGCTGCGCGTCGGCTGCACGAGCGGCCTCGCGGCGAAGTACCTCTCGCGGCCGGAGTCGGCCGGAGTCGGCCTCATCGGCTCCGGCTGGCAGGCCGGCGCGCAGCTGCTGGCGCTGCAGAAGGTGCGCGCGGTGCGGGAGTACCGCGCGTTCAGCACGGATCCCGAGCGCCTGCGCGCGTTCTGCGCCGATCTGTCGGCGCGCCTGGGGCAGGACGTACGTCCGGTCGCATCGGCGCGCGAGGCCGTCGACGGCGCGGACATCGTCGCCTGCGCGACGAACTCGCACGACCCGGTCATCGACGGCGACTGGCTCGTACCGGGCCAGCACGTCGGCTCGGTGCAGAGCCACGAGCTCGACCGCCGCACGCTCGAGCGCGCCGCGCTCATCGCCATCCGCAGCCGCGACGCGGCCACATTCCACTATCTCCCCGGCGAGGCGCCGGTCGAGGCGGCGGAGGTCAAGCGCCTCGACGACGGCCTGAGCGCGAAGATGGTGGAGCTCGGCGACATCATCGCGGGGCGCGGCGGCCGCCGCACACCGCAGGACATCACGCTCTTCACCGGCGGCGGCCTCGGTGTATCGAGCGGTCTCGGGATCCAGTTCTGCGCGGTCGGGTACGCCGTGTATCAGGCCGCGAAGGCGGCCGGCGCCGGCCGTGAGATCCCGACCGAGTGGTTCTTGGAAACGGCCAAGCCGTAGGTGGTCCCCGCCACTTGTTCGCGCGCGCGGCGCCGACGACGAACGGGCCAACCTTGACGAGCAGGTCTACGCCTTTAGCACACACCTCAACAATGCCGTAAAAGGTATGGAGGCCGATGAGTTCACGCTCGCCGCGCAAAGTGTCCGATGAGTTCGCGCTCGCGGCAAAGTGTCTAACTCCAGCGCGAACACGACGCCCTAGACTTCCGCGCATCGAAGCCGCCGTCATCGACGCCTTTCGCGCGCTCGGCGCGGCGACCGTGCACGAGGCGTCGAAGCTCGACAACGCGGTCGATCCGGCGATCCATCCGATCTGGGACGGCGCGACGCTGTGCGGCCCCGCGTTCACGGTGCGCTGCGCGCCCGGCGACAACCTTCCCGTGCATCTGGCGCTCGCCGAGGTCTCACCCGGCGACGTGCTCGTCGTCGACGGAGGCGGCTTCATCGGTGGCTACTGGGGCAAGATCCTCACGGTCGCCGCCCAGACGCGAGGCCTGGCGGGGCTGGTCATCGACGGCGGCGTGCGGGACGTGCGCGATCTGCGCGAGCTGGGCTTTCCGGTCTTCGCGCGCGGCACGGGCATCCGCGGCACGATCAAGCGCGATCCGGGGGCGCTGCGCGAGCCGGTCGCGGTCGGCGGCGTGCGGATCGAGCCCGGCGACCTCGTCCTCGGCGACGCGGACGGGCTGGTGAGCGTGCCGCGATCCAAGGTGAGCGAGGTCCTGGCCGCGGCGCGGGCGCGCGAGGAGCGTGAGCGGGGGGTGATCGAGCGGCTGCGCGCCGGCGAGCTCACCGTCGACATCTACGGCTTCCGCCGCACGCCATAGACGTTCGGCGCCGATAGGCCTTCGCACCTGCGCCCGCGTTAGCCTGACGCCGTGAAGAGCCAGTACCTCGTGATCGTGCACGGCTCCGGCTGGGTCGACCTCGAGAGCGTGCCCGCCTACTGGACCGAGGTGCCCGCGCACGCTGCCTGCGCGTCGGAGGGCGCGACGACGGATGAAGCGGTCGCGCTCACGCGCGCGTCGCTGCGCCGCTGGATGCGCGACGACGTCGACGTGGACGTGTTCATCGCCGGCTGAAACGCGCCCGGCGCTAGCGGGGCGCGGGGAAGCTCGCGTTGGGGAAGACGACCTTCCCCGCCACGCGCGTCTCGAGGATCTTGAGCGTGTGGATCTGGTTCGGCGGCACGGTCATGTAGTCGCGATCGAGCACGGCGAGATCCGCCCACTTCCCGACCTCGAGCGAGCCGAGATCGCCTTCACGAAGGACGTACTCGGCCGCCCAGCGCGTGGCCATGCGCAGCGCGACGAGCCGATCGACGGCCTCCTGCGGTGACCACACCTTGCCGTTGCGGTCGGCGCGGGTCACCAGCCGCTCGATGAGATAGAGCGCGCCGTTGCGGTCGAAGTCATCGATGTCGCTCTCGTACACGACCCGGATGCCCGCGTCGAGCATGCTCTTCACCGGCACGTTGTAGCGGACCGCCGCGGGCCCGTAATCGGCGGCGATGAGCGGCGCGATGTCCATGTACTTCGTCGAGCAGCTCATGAACATGCCGAGGCGCTTGATGCGCTCGAACTGCTCGGGTCGCGGATTCATGGCGCAGTGGTCCGCTGCGTGCCGCATCGAGCGCACCTGCTCCGCGGTCAGACCGCGCGCCTTGCTGCCGGCCTCGATCGCGTCCATGAGGTCGTCCAGCGTCTTGTCCCCGGCGATGTGCAGCCCGCTCACGCGGAGCCCGTTCGCGACGATCGAGTCGACGACGCGGCGGCGGTACGCGCCCGGCGCGAGCCGGCTCAGCTCGCGCGACTTCACACTCGCGGGGGCGCTCAGCGTCGTCGCCTGCTGCGGGTAGGAGCCGTCGCCGCTCACGACGCTCGCGCCGATCAGCCAGAGGTGGTCGGAGCCGAGGCCGAGCGAGTCGCCGAAGTGCCGGTAGAAGTCGGGGCCGCCCGAGGAGGACGTGATCCCTTGCGCGTGCGAGTCGGCGAGCCGGATCGGCGCATCTCCCCGACGGTCCATCGCCCGGAGGATCCCCAGGTCCTTGAGCGCCGAAAGCGCGGTCGACATCGTCGTCACGCCGTACCCCGCCCACTCCTCCATCTCCTTCTTGAAGGCGGCGGACAGCTGTGCCTCGTCGCCCACGAGGATGTCGACCTGGATGGCGCGACGGATCTCGACGCTCTCGGCGACGCCGTCCTCCGGCCTGATCTCCTCGTCGAGGCCGCCGTAGACCTGGCGCATCACGTCCAGCGCGCGGGTGTTGAAGGCGGATCGCGTCCCACCCTCGACGAGCACGGGGTGCGTCGGCGCGACCTGGTCGAGATCGGCCTTCGTGAGGAGGCCACGCACGATCGCGACCTTGACGTCGAGCGGTTGACCGTCCGCGCCGGCGGCGGTGCTGGGGAGCGCGAGGTCGATCCAGGTGCCCGGGGCGCGACCGCGCTCGAGCTCCGCGATGCGCGCGAGCGCCGCCGTCTTGATGTCGGCCCAGCTGCGCCCCTCTACCCGCTCGGCGGGCGCCTTGACGTACTCGAGCCCGTACTCGGTGAGGTGGGCGTGCGTGTCGATGATCCCGGGGATCACCGTGCGCTCGCCCAGATCGCGCCGTTCGGTGCGCGGCCCCGCGAGCCGTAGCATCGCCGCGCTCGTGCCCACCGCGACGATCCGGCCGTCCCGTATCGCGAGTGCCTCGGCGACCGTGGCGCGGTCGTCGTCGCGATCGAGCGTCAGGATCCTCGCGTTGTGCAGGATCGTGTCCGGGTACGAGACCACGGCGTCCGGCGGTCCCGAGGGAGCCGCGACGCAGGAAGACACGACGGTCGCGGCGACGAGCAGGGCGCCGAGGCCGCGCATTATCGCCCGGCCTCGTCGACCAGCGCGTTCGCCCGCTTGACCAGGTCACGGATCGCGTCGGCGCCGCGCGGGGTCGATCCGTCGATCGCGCCGCGGAGCTCCGTCGCGATCGCGTCGCGGCGCGTCACGAGGTCGGTGATCTTCGCGTCCGCCGTTCGGCGCGCGTCCGGCCCGCCGCGAACGCCCGCGGTCGAGAGCTTGAGGACGGCCGCGCCGAACGCGCCGAACGGCGCGTTGACCTGCTTGTACGCGTCGCGGGCCGCGAGCAGATCGTCGCTCGTGCGCCGCGATAGCGCCGGGGACGCGGGCACGCCGTCGAGGTCCGCGGACGGCGGGATGCCGAGGGCGTAGCGGATCGTGGCGACGATGTCCGCGTGGTCGGTGAAGGCGCCGAGCTTGCCCGGCTTCACCCCCGCTCCGACGAAGCCGATCCAGAAGTCGTTGATGTCCGGATTGATCGTCCCGTGGTTCCAGCGCCCGCAGTTCGAGCACGGCCCGCGGTTGAAATACCAGTCGGGCTCGCTGAACGCGACGTAGGTGGGCGTGCGCGCGTCGCCGGCGGCGATGTGGAGGCCCTTCATCGCCGGCTTCGTGACGATCGCCTGGATCCCGGACCGCTTCGCGAGCGCGTCGCCGAGCGCGTCGGCGTTGGCTCCGTAGAGGAGAGCGGCCGCGCCGTTGATGGCCGGCTGGAGGTCGGTCGTGTCGATGACCTTCGCGTAGCCGTCGAGGTAGTGGTCCTCCTCGTCGGTCGTGATGACGAACAGCGAGTTCGCGGTCGTGATGCCGAGCTTCGTCAGATCCGAGAAGAACGCGCCGAAGGCCGCGTCGTCCGCCTTCAGCAGGTCGTCGAAGGTCCCCTTCGCAAGATCGCGCTGAAGCGACTGCGCCGTCGTGCCGGTGTAGCGCTGGTGGGTGTTCTCGACGTAGGCGAAGACGATGGGCACGCCGCTCCGCAGCAGCGCCGTCGCGAGCGGGAGCGTGATCGAGGCGCTCTTGAGCGGCGGGCCGGCCCAGCCGTTCTGCCAACCATTGGGCGCGGCCTCGCGCAACACCGCGATGTCCGCGGTGCCGAGCTCGGCCTTGCCGTCCTTTCTATGGACCGCGAGCCCCCAGTACTTGTCCAGCTCCTGAGTCGACGGCTCCCGGCCGATGAGCGCCTGCGCCTCCTGCTTGTTCTCGAGGACCAGCCCCTGCCACCCGACGGCGCCCACGTCGTAGCCCGCCTTGTTGAAGGCGACCCACGGCGGATCGGAGAGGAAGGGCGGCGGGGTCAGCTTCGCGAGGTTCTCCCAGTACGCGAAGCCGACGCGCCCCGTCCCGGCCGGCGCCTGGAACGAGTTGGAGATCGCGCCGTGGCGGTCGGCGTACTGGCCGCTCGCGATGCTCGCGAAGCCCGGCGCGGTCCGCGTCGGCAGTCCGGTGTGGTGTGTGTTCAGCGTCCACGCGCCCTGCTGCAGGAAGCCCCACAGGTTCGGCATCGCGCGCTGCACGTCCTCGCCGTGGTAGTTGTCGAGCCCGATCACGATCACGCGGCTCGGCTTCGCGGGCGCCTGCTCGGCGACCGGGGCCGGGGCGATGCACGAGGCGGCGAACGCGATCGCGACGAGGAGGGCGAGCGCGCGCCTTACCACGCGTGGGATTTTAGTCGGCCAGCTTCACCGGCCCGACAGCGCCTCGACGACGGGCGCGAATCCCTCCATGCCGCGCGCCGGGATCGTCCAGTAGCTGATCCCGAGCCCGCTCGCGGAAGCGCACGAGCTGCTCGCGGACGCTCGCACGCGTGCCCGCGAGCAGGTACGGCGTGTCGATCGAACTCGAGCGCCACGCCGTTCCAGACCGCCACCGCGCGCTGGCAGCTCCTGAACCAGCCGGGCTTCACGAACGCGGATAACAAGCCGGCCGCGGAGAAGCTCGTGACGCTGAGCAGAAGGGACCTGATCGCCCTCAAGTGACAGCGGGTAGGAGCTCCAGTGCCTCACGGTGCCGTGGACGCATCGCGCCGAAGTGACGTCGATCGAGCGTCGCGAGCTTCGGCTCGCCAAGCCGCTCGACGATCGCAAGGACCGCCGCGTCGACGAAGCCGACACCGAGGTCGCGGTAGGTCTGCAGAAGCTCTTCGACGCGGTCGTAGTCCGAAGCGACGAGATCCTCCACGTCGTAGCTGCCGCGACGGATGTCGCGGAGGAAGGCCGCGAAAGCATCGGGGCCGATGTGCGTGCGCGCCAGGTGATCGACCTCTGGCAGGACCGGGCTTGGGATGACGCGACGCTCGGAGGTCGAAAGGATCAACTCTGAGCACGCGGGGTGATGCGGGTCCTTGGCGTCGAGCCCGGCCACGATCGGCCCCTCGTATCATGAGTTGCAAAAGCTACAGTAGTTGCATGTGTTGCATTGCTGCGCTAGGATTCCTGCTGGGGGTGCCCATGACCGTCGAGCCGTTCGCCGCTCTGCAGAACGCGACCCTGAAGCCGAGTGAGGTCGCTCGCCGGCTCGGTGTCGAGCGCACGACCGTCTACCGCTGGATCAACAGCGGGAAGCTCCCCTCCTTTGAGCTGGGCGGGACCACGTACATCCTGATCGCTGCGTACGAGCGCTTCGCCGAGCGACGCAAGAAGCGCGCGACGCGGGAGCAACAGACAGCGCGCTACATCGGCGAGGGTGTCGAGTTCGAGGGGGATGTCGACCTGTACGCGGGCCTCGCGCTGCCCTCGACCGACACGCCGCAGCCCTTGCACGAGGGCACGATCGAGACCCAAGCGCTCGACGAAGTACGGCAGCGGCTTCGTGAGCAACTGGACGCATACGAGACGCAGTTCCGGATCCCGTCCGAACACGTTCACCGCGAGTACCTCGTCGAGCGCCGCCCCCACGTCCACGGCGTACCGGACGACGTGGCCGGAACCTGGGCGAGCTGCTACGCGGCATACGCCAATCTTTCGCTCGTTCACGCGCGCTAGGCGTTGCCCACCGAGGCGCGCCACGCCGCCGGCCTCATCTTGGCCGAACGCGGATACCGCAGCGTCAGCGGCGGTCCCGTGGTTTGGAGATCAACGCGCGAGCGCCGCGCCGCGCAGGGGCCGAGCGGCGGGTGGAGCGGATACTTCGTCCTAGACGGTGCGCCCGACGCGATCTTCGACATCACCGAATGGATCGACCGGGACGACAGGCAGCCCGTCCTCCGATACGCCTACCAGGTCCGCTACTGCAATGGGCTGCGAGGTGGAGTGGGTTGGCACTATCGGCTGGACTATCACCCGCTCAATGAGCCGTCGATCTTCGTTCCGCACTACCACGATCACCAGACTCGCGAGGACGAACACGACCCGCGGGCGTGGGGCAACTTCCTGCGGCTAACGGAGGCGCTGCCTCTTCTCGAGCAGCATCTCTTCAGTCGGATCGGGCTGTGTTCCGGACGCGCACCCGGACTACGCGGGCGCGCTCCTTATGAACCGAGCAAGGGAAGCGTGATCTAGCGCCCGGAAAGCTCCTCGACCACCGGCGCGAATCCCTCCATGCCGCGCATCGGGATCGTCCAATAGGTGATCCCGAGGCGCTCGCGGAAACGGAGGAGCTGCTCGCGAACGCTCGCGCGCGTGCCCGCGAGCACGTACGGCGTGTCGATCGAACCAGAGACGAAGCCCTCGAGGCGCGCGCCCAGCGCGCCGACCGGCGAGCGACCCTCCGCGACGTTCGTGTGCAGCACGAACGCGCAGAGCTCGAGACGCTCGAAGCGCTCGCCCGCGGCGCGCCGCAGACGCTCGACCTTCTGCGCGGTCGCGGCGGTCGTGGCCTCGCGGACGCGCGGACGGCCCTGCGCGGACATCTGCGGGATGAACGAGACGATGTCGGCCTCGCGAGCCGCGATCCCGAGGATGCGTGGGCCACCCCCGCCGATGACGATCGGCGGGTGCGGCTTCTGGATCGCGGGCGTCCCCAGGCTCGCGCCGCGCATGTGGTGATAGACGCCGTCGAAGTCGACGCGCTCCCCGGCGAAGAGACGCTTCAGGATTCCGAGCGCCTCCACCATCCGGTCGATGCGCACCTTCGGCGGGTCGTACGCGATCCCGGTCTGCGCGTAGTCCGCCTTCCGCCAGCCCGCACCGATGCCGAGCTCGACCCGCCCGCCCGAGAGGACGTCGAGCGTCGCGATCTCGTTCGCGAGCATGACCGGATTGCGCAGGTCGTTGTCGAAGACATGCACGCCGACGCGCAGTCGTGTCGTCGCGGCCGCGGCCGCCGCGAGCGCCGGGATGGGCGCGAGCTGCCGGATGAGGTGATCGACGGTGAGGAACGCGCTGTAGCCGAGCTCCTCGGCGCGCCGCGCGCGCGAAATCCACTCCTCGGCGGTCGGCGCCCAGGTCGTGCGGACGGCGAAGCGGAACGGATGCACGGTCGAGATCCACGGCAAGCATCGCGTACGGAGGGCAGCAGCGCGAGCTCGTACGCCGGTGACGCGAGGAGCGCGAGCTAGACGACCTTCTCCTCGGGCAGATCCTCAGCGAACTCGGTGCCGAGCCGCGCCGCGTCGTACGCCGTGCCGACGAGCTGGTGGTACGGGACGCCGGAGAAGAAATGGTGGCTGCGCGTGGGGATGTCCTCGCACGCCGCCCACTCACGCCGCTGCAGCGCGACGTACGCCTGCTCCTGGCGCTCGGCCATGTCCTCCAGCAGCTTGCTGAAGCCGTAGCCCATCGCGTGCTGGCCACCGAGCGTGATGAAGATGAACTTGTACCCGAGCTGGCCGAGCTCGACGAACGTGATCGGCGACGCTTCGCTGAACCACTTGAACGAGCTCGACCAGTTGAACGCGAAGCGCGCGTCCGGGAAACGCCGCAGGACCTGGTCGGCGAACCGCTCGACCGGGCCGCGATCGGCCGTCGAGAACTCGCACCAGACGAGGTCCGGGATGCCACTGTCGAGGTAGCGGAGCGCGCGCTCGATCGCGAGGTCGATCCCGCGGGCGGTCTCCGGGGCGTCGATGGCCGCGAGGCCATCGGTCCGGGCGATGAGCACGAAGTCCGGGTTGCCGAGGTCCTCGGCGACGGCGCGCGCCATCCGCAGCTTGCCGAGCATCTCGTTCGCCGGGATAAGCGCCTTGCCTCCGATGTGGCCGCAGCGCTTCGGCAGGACCTGGTCTTCGATGTGCGCCGCCGCGACGCCGGCGTTCACGAACAGCTCGGTCGTGCGCTGGACGTTGAAGATGTTGCCGTAGCCGCCGTCCATGTCGACGATCACCGGCGGTATCTCGAGATGCTTCGGCGCGATGCCCTTCTCGGGATCCCCCACGGCCATCGCGAGCTGGAACTTGCGGAGCGCGGAGATCGCGCGGCGCGCGCCGTCGGCGATCTCGACGCCGGCGTAGAGGTCCATGTCCGTCGTGCCGAGATGGCCGATCGCGAAGGAATACCCGCTGTAGTAGACGGCCTTGAAGCCGTGATACATGGCGAGCTCGGCACCCATCGCGTCATAGACACCGGGCCCGAACAGGAATGGCTCCGCGTCGAGCAGCTCCCGCATCCGCGTGCTCGGATTCGTCCAACGCGACGCGGGGACGACGAAGCCGTCCGGCAAGAGGGGCGTCGGGACGAGCGACGCCCGCATCATTCGTTGTCGTGGTCGCGAAGGCAGTGCTCCGGGCACCGGCACTCGGTATCGATCCACGAGCGCGTCATGCGGTCGGGTCGCTTGCGGTCGATCGGCTCGTGCTCGGCGCCGTTCAAGGTTTCGTACGTTTCGATGGGCCTTGCGTCGATCGTCATGACCGTGCACGCTATGCACGGCCGGCCGATCAGTCCAATGCGAATTGGAGCGTCTAACGATAAATGCCGTTGATGAGCGATCCGGGATGCTGCTGAATCAGCTGCGGGGCTTCGTGGAGGTCGCGCGCCTCGCCCACGTGACGCGCGCGGCCGAGGCGCTCTTCGTGACGCAGCCGGCGCTGACCGCGCGGCTGAACGCACTCGAGCAGGAGGTCGGGCAGTCGCTGCTCGTGCGCTCGCGTCGTGGCGTCCGCCTCACCGAGGCCGGGCGCGCCTTCCTCCCGTACGCGCAGCGCGCCGTGACAGCGGCGGACGAGGGGGAGGCGCTGCTCGCGGCGTTCCGCAAGGGCCGAAGCAGCCGGCTCGTCATCGGCGCCACGCCGGCCGTCAGCACGTACGTGCTGCCACGCGTCCTGCGTTCGTACCGCGATTCGCACCCTGAGGTCCACGTGAGCGTTCGCACCGGCCACTCGGAAGAGGTGCTCGCGATGGTCCTGCGCGAGGACGTGCAGCTCGGACTAGCCCGCGCGCTCCAGCACGCCGACATCGAGAGCCAGACGCTCTACGAGGACGAGCTCGTCTTCGTGGTGGAGCCGAAGCACCCATTCGCGAAACGAGACAAGATCGCCCTCGCCGAGCTGGCGAGCGAGCACCTCATCCTCTTCGACCGGACGTCGAGCTACCACGATCTCACGCACACGCTCTTCCGCGCGGCCGGCGTCCTGACGCGCGAGGTCATGGAGCTCGACAACGCCGAAGCGGCGAAGAAGATGGTCCAGGAAGGGCTGGGCGTCGCGCTTCTGCCACGTACCGCGGTGGCCGAGGCGCTGGCCGATCGGACATTGCGCGCCGTCACCATCGCCGACGCCCGGCCGGTGAAGCGCAAGATCGTGGCGACCTGGCGGCGCGACGCGCCGCATCACCCGGCGATCCCACCGCTTCTCCGGCTCTTCCGGCCGGATCATCACTCGCGCTGATCGTTCGAGGCGCGAGAGGCGGCACCCGCCGCGCCGATTCAGTCGAACACGCGCCAGGCGTCGCGCGGGAGGCGCAGCCGCACGCGGTCGCCTCGCCGATGAACGTTCGTGAACGCAGTGCTCGGGATCGTTGTCGATGCGCCGACTGAGCAAGAGCGTGCCCGCTTCGTCCAGGGCCGCGACGTGGGTACGCTTGCGGTGCAGGTCGACTCCGACGTACAACATCTTGTGGGCCTCCATCCTGTCGTTCGTTGATTGGCGGAACATACCGCCGTGAATACGGGAGCGGAGGCCCGTTCCTTCATGGCATCAGGTGGGCGTCGGCATCGAGCGCCCTTGGTGCAATCTTCTAGTAGGCACGACACGGACGCTCAACTGATTGCGACCGCTGCTAACCGTGCAGTTCGGGCGCCGTCCGGTGTGTCTTGACAGTTGATGGAGCAGGAATGCACCATATGGAGCGTCGACGCTCCATGATGAGCCTTCTCGTTCGGGAAGCGCAGCGACGGGAGGGAGACGAGCGTGCAGCTGGAGACGCCCCTGGATCAGCTCCTCGAGACCGGCGGCCACATCCGTGTGCTCCGTGCGCTGGTCGCTCTCCCTCGCGGGTTCGCTGCCTCCGCACGAGATGTCGCCCGCCGTGCCGGAGTCGCGCACACGACCGCCGCTCGCGTCCTACGTGGCTTGGCCACGCAGCACCTCGTCCACGTGCAGCCGGCCGGGCGCGCCGACCTCTACCAGCTCAACAACCAGCACGTGCTCACAGAGCAGGTCCGATCGCTGTTCCAGGCAGAAGGCAGCATACGCAGCCGACTGATCGACCATCTACGTGCCGAAATACCGCGCCGCATTGGGCCGGCGGAGGGAGCCTTCCTGTTCGGCAGCGCGCGTCGTGCGACAACTCGTGCCGGCAGCGACATCGATCTCGCGATCGTCGCTCCGAAGCGGCGCGAGGAGGATCTCGCTGCGGCGCTCGCTGCTCTTGCGAGCGACGTCCGAGAGCGCTTCGGCACCGAGCTGAACGTCGTCGTCGGCCCGAGCCGGCACCGTCGTGACCGCCCCAAGCTGTGGCAGCGGATCGAGCGCGAAGGGCTCGAGCTCTTGCCGAAAGGAGGCCGACGTGCCTAGACCCAAGGGCCACCGGGTTGAGAAGGCCAGGGCTCGTATCTACCTCGGCAAGGCCAACGAGTTCCTCGCCGCCGCCCGGACCGCTCGCGACGCGCAGCAGAGCGATGCGGCTCTCCTGCTGGCGATCCATGCCGGCCTCAGCGCGTGCGACGCGGTCACCGTGGCCCTGGCGGGCGTGCGCTCCACCGATCCCGACCACCTCAGAGCGGCGGACCTCCTCGAAACGGTTGCGAGTGGGTCCTCGGAAGTCCGCGAGCGCGCCGATCAGCTGCGCGGGCTGCTCAAGATGAAGAACCTCGTCGAGTACGAAGATCGCCGTGTCTCATCGAAGGAGGCGGAGGCAGGTGCGAAGCGCGCGGAGCGCCTCGGCGGATGGGCGACCGCACAGCTCGAACGCGCTCGGGTCTGATCGCGTCGCAACTGAAGATCAAGGCCCTGGTCAAGGACTGCCACGCACCGCGGTGGCCGAGGCGCTGGCCGATCGGACGCTGCGCGCCGTCACGATCGCCGATGCCCGGCCGGTGAAGCGCAAGATCGTGGCGACCCGGCGGCGCGACGCGCCGCATCACTCGGCGATCCCGCCGCTTCTCCGTCTCTTCCCCCCGGATCATCGGTCGCGCTGATCGTCCGAGGCACGAGAAGTGATCGGCGAGGTCGAGTGATCCCCGCGCGGCTCCGCCGCTCAGGCCCGGTCGAACACGCGCCAAGCGTCGCGAGGGAGGTGCAGCCGCACGCGGTCGCCGACCACCGCGCTCGGCGGGCGCCGCACCTTCGCCGTCAGCGTCAGGCCGCCGGCCTCGACCACGAGCGCGGTCGCGTCGCCGATGAACGTGCGTGAACGCAGGACGCCATCGACGACGTCCGACGACACTCCGGCATCGCCGTCGGAGGCCACCTTCTCCGGCCGGATGCCGAGAGTGACCGGCGTCCCCGACGGCCGCCGCGCCGCGCAGCCGATCGGCCCGAGCGCGGTATCCACCGCGCCGTCCGCGCGCACCGTGCCCGGCACGAAGTTCATGTCCCCGACGAACGCCGCCACGAACGTGTCCGCCGGCGTCTCATAGATCTCCTCGGGCGTGCCCTGCTGCAGGATCCGGCCCGCGTGCATCACGCAGATGCGATCGCCGAGGCTCAGGGCCTCGAGCTGGTCGTGCGTGACGTAGAGCGTCGTGACGCCGAGGGTCTCGCAGAGATGCCGGAGCTCGACGCGCATGCTGTCGCGCAGCCGCGCGTCGAGGTTCGAAAGCGGCTCGTCCATGAGCAGGACCTTGGGCCGCGTCACGAAGGCGCGCGCGAGCGCGACGCGCTGCTGCTGGCCGCCCGAGAGCTCGGTCACCGAGCGTGAGGCGAGCGCGCCGAGGCGAACGAGCTCGAGCGCCGCCTTCACG
>Ga0105164_10001495_pt1 | contig 14955 bp, 14 predicted proteins | sample VDWuncwatermetaG_FD_89674 | JGI IMG/M metagenome (GOLD analysis project Ga0105164, IMG submission 89674) | Wastewater microbial communities from Netherlands to study Microbial Dark Matter (Phase II) - VDW unchlorinated drinking water | ecosystem: Environmental > Aquatic > Freshwater > Drinking...
ATTCATAACCATAGACGGTCTTGGCAAACTGCCCTTTGTCTGTAAGCGCGTTATTGGCAATGCAGTTTGTCTCGCGCAGCAGCTTGATCTTGGATTCGATGAGGCGCACCGCTTCTTTTTGTTCGTTGCGCCGCGACTGGAAATAGTGCAGGGATACGGGGTAAATCTTTATTAATTCATCTCCGTGTTTTTCATAAAGGTTGAGGAGCGTGGCGTATGAGGAATTAAGCTGGCTCTTTACCTGCTCGGGATTGCCGTAGATGATATGTTTTACGTCCTCCGGGTCTATCCGGCGGGGGTTAACGCGGCAATAGACAAAACCCTCCTTATCCATACCGCGCCGTCCGGCGCGTCCGGCCATCTGATAAAAATCGCGGGTCTTTAGGTTGCGCACATAATGGCCGTAGAATTTTCTTAATTCATCAAATATCACCGAGCGGCTGGGCATGTTTATTCCCAGGGCAAAAGTTTCCGTAGTAAAAATTACCTTGAGCAGGCGGCTGGTAAAAAGCCGTTCCACGACTTCCTTTAGAGTGGGGAGCATCCCGGCATGATGATAAGCAATCCCTTTTTGTACCAGGGGATAGAGGTCTTGGGCGGTTTTTTCGCCGCTTAAGTCAAAACGCTCACATAGAGAATTAAAAAGGCCGGTGATCTGGGTTTTCTCCTCGCCGGTAAGGAAATTGTAGCTGAGTAATTCCTGGGCGAGCATCTCGGCTCTTCTTCTGCCGAAGACAAAATAGATGCAAGGCAGGCCTTCTTTCTGACGGATGTAGTCTATTAGGGTGTTCATCCGGTTGGCCTTGGTAAACCTTGTTTTCTTTAACCGGTCGGCGCGGTCCAGGATCTCATTCTGGTACTGGAAGAAAAAATGTAGGGGCACCGGCCGCTTATTTTCCACAACCACTTGTATGGGTTTTTTGTGGATGGATTCGACCCAGGCAGCCAATTGTTTGATATTGGGGATGGTCGCGGATAGGCCCAGCAGGTTCATATGCTCGGGCAGAAATATCAGCGATTCTTCCCAGACCGTGCCGCGTTCGGGATTGTCAATATAGTGTATCTCGTCAAAAATGATCCAGGAATATTTGTCCAGGCTCTCGGGTTCATCCAGCACCTTATTGCGGAAGATCTCGGTAGTCATGATCAAGACCGGGGCTGAGGCGTTGATGGATACGTCGCCGGTGAGGATGCCGATGTTATCCTTGAATTTCCCCTGGAAATCGCGGAATTTCTGGTTGGAAAGAGCTTTGATCGGAGCTGTGTAGATGACGCCGATATTCTTATCCAGGGAGGTATCAATGACATGCTCGGCGATAGCGGTCTTGCCGGCGCCGGTCGGGGCGGAGACGATCACCGAATGCCCACAGTTGATGTGGTCTATTGCTTCCTGTTGGAATGGGTCGTATAGCATATTTTTTTGTCTCGCAGCGGTCTATTTTTCGCAGGGCATTAATCTGCCTCTGGCGAGTTGCTCGCTCAAGTAGCTTTTGCCCTTGAACATAAAATTGAATGGGCCGCCGGAGATCTTTCGCATTTCGGCGGCGCGGAAACTCGGCCGTCCCGCTCTAGCGGAGACGGCACTCAGACATCCGCGCCGTCCCCGTTTTGTCGCTGCGGCTTACACGTAAGCTCTCGGGCCTTGCTCCACGGGGATTCCCTCAATGCTCAAGCTCCTCCGGCTAAAAGCTCCATTTCGCTCGCAATCTCGCCAGAGGCAGCTTTATATGATACAAGAACAACATGCATACACATTATAGCTAAATTTATTGATTTATCTAATAAAAAAGATTACAATAGGGCTAACGTGGAAATTTTTTGCGTCGGGGTTTTTGTATGTATCCGGCGCTTATCGGGTTAGGGAATTATGAGTTATGATGTGGCGCGCGCCAAGGCCTGGGATGAGCTGAATAAGTTGGCTCCTGCGCAAGAACTGAAGCTGCGTTTCCTGGCTGATGAATATAGCGTAAGGCCGGCGGAGAAACAGGTAGCTTGTTTGTCTAATCCGCGGCCGGCCGGAGATATGGCAGCGATATTGATCCTGCATTATCTGGCGGCCTCGCTTAAGGGCCTGCCGGCTGTGCAAGGCGAGTGGTTGACTTTTCGGGAGCTCTCGGATGTAGAGGGATATTATCCGGCGTTCAGGAAACGCGCGCTGATGCCGGTGGTCAAAAAATACGGCAGCGACCCGAAAAATATTTTTGCGGTTTTAGAAAGAATTCCGGGCAAAAAGGCGGAGGCCGGGGATTCCGCGATCATTCTTGAGGCCTTTGAGGGTGTGCCGGCTTTGCTCAAGGTCTGGGCTGCCGACCAGGAATTCGGCGCGGACGCCAATATGTATTTTGACCGCAGCATAAAGACGATATTCTGTACCGAAGACATAGTGGTTTTGGCCGGCGTGATCGCGTGTAAAATTTAGTACGCCCTTGTGGGCAACGGAGGCAACCTTGAAGAAGATCATTTTTTTATTCCTGTTTTTATTCGCCGCGTTTGTCTGTGGCGCCCTGGCCGAGGATCCGATAGATATACAAAATACAGGTAACTGGGCCTTTAAAATTCCCTTCGGCCAGGCCACGGATTACAGCGATATTCTAGTGACCAGGGCTGTGGACGGCGATACGCTGGTCCTGGAAAATGGCGAACGGGTGCGCCTTATCGGTATAGACACACCCGAGATGCATGAGTCGGCAAAACTTGACCGGGATGCCCGCAGCACCGGCCAGGATCCCTCGGTCATCCAACAGTTGGGCCGTCAATCCTACGAATTCACCAAAAATATCGTCGAGGGTAAACGTGTGAGCCTGGAGTTTGACGCCCAGAGATTCGATAAATATAAGAGATTATTGGCCTACGTTTATTTATTAGACGGGACATTTGTCAACGCCGAAATCGTAAAACAGGGTTATGCGTCTTTGATGAGAATACCGCCGAATGTCAAATACGCCGTCTTGTTCCAGAAGCTTTACGCCGAAGCGCGCCAGGAGAAGCGGGGTTTATGGAAATAAAATACGTAATAACCAAACACCAAGAAACAATAACCAAACAATCACCAATAACCAAATTTCAATAATCAAACAGAGATGTTTGGTGATTGGTTATTGATTATTGGGATTTGTTTGGTGCTTGTATCTTGGTTATTGGTTATTAAATGGAGGAATCTATGTTAAAGTATTTGACCGCGGGTGAGTCGCATGGAAAAGCGCTGGTGGCTATCTTAGAAGGGATGCCGGCCGGGCTAAGGATAGAAGCGTCATATATTGATAAGGAATTAAAACGCAGGCAGGCCGGTTTTGGCCGCGGAGAGCGCATGCGCATTGAAACAGATACTGTTGAGATAGTCTCCGGCCTGAGAAAGAACATGACCCTGGCCAGCCCCATTGCTTTATTGATCAGGAACAAGGATCAGGGCATAGAAAAATTGCATAATGTGCTTTGCCCAAGGCCGGGGCACGCCGACCTTGCGGGGATGAACAAATACGGTTTTGATGATATAAGAGATGTGCTGGAGCGTGCCTCTGCCCGCAGCACTGCCGCTACCGTGGCCATGGGTGCTGTCTGCAAGATATTTCTGGACGAGTTCAAGATAAAACTATCCAGCAGGGCCGTCTGTATCGGCGGAGAAAGTTCCAAGGGGCAAATGGTTGAAAGAATATCCGAGGCGATACGCGATAAGGATACTGTCGGCGGCATCTTTGAAGTTTCCGCTACAGGCGTCCCTGCGGGCCTGGGCAGCTACGCGCAGCCTGACCGGCGCGTTAGCGGCCGCTTGGGTGGTGCGATTATGTCCATTCCCGGCATCAAGGCGGTAGAAATTGGCCTGGGATTCGGTTACGCCGATAAATTCGGTTCGCAGGTGCACGATGCCATTTATTATTCCGCCGGAGGTTACAGCCGCCGGACAAACAACGCCGGAGGCATTGAGGGCGGCCTGACAAATGGCGAAGAGATCATCCTGCGCGCCTGCATGAAGCCGATCTCTACTTTGATAAAGCCGCTGGATTCAGTTAATATAAAGACCAAAAAAGCCGCTAAAGCCGCTGTTGAACGCAGCGATACCTGCGTAGTGCAGGCTGCCGGTGTTGTAGCCGAATCCGTTTGCGCCTATGTTCTAGCCGATGCCATGCTGGAAAAATTCGGCCAGGACAGCCTTGCGGACATAAAAACCGCCTACAAGAACTACCTCAAAAGGATAAGATAAAAAAAAGTTCAAAAAAGTATGTTAGAAAATCACTCCTCCTGCGTCTCTTATAGTAGGAGGAGGTGATTGCTATGAAAGATTCTTTAGAGGTGGTGAGGCTTCACCGGTTCGCCGGCGATTCCAAAATCAAGGCCTTTGTAGATGTCTCCGTGGGAGAATATCTGGTCAAGGGCCTGCGCGTGGTCAGCGGCCCAAAGGGGTTATTCCTGGGAATGCCGCAGGAAAAAGCAAAAGACGGGAAGTGGTATGATACTTTCCTTCCTTTGACCAAAGAGGCGCGCGAGGAATTGAGTGAAGCGGTGCTGGCGGCATATCAGGAGTAGTTCCTTCCGGAAAAAGTTTTTCGGTTACGGTTACGAAGCCCGTATCGGTATTCGTCTTCCGTCGTTCGTATTTCGTATATCGTTAAACTACGGAATACGGACGACGAAAGACGGACGACGAACTACGAAACGGGCCTCGTTACCGTAGCCGAGAGACGAAAAAACATATGAGCAATATTTATTTAGTCGGATTTATGGGTACGGGAAAGACCACCGTTGGCAGGGAACTGGCCGCCAAAAAGAAATGGCAGTTTGCCGATATAGACGACCTGATAGAATTACGGGAAAAGTCGTTGATCAGGGATATTTTTTCCAAAAAAGGCGAGCCGTATTTCCGTAAGGTTGAGAGGCAGGTTTTAAAAGGCGCGTCAGGGGAAAAAAACTTTGTATTTTCCTGCGGCGGCGGAATTGTCATAGACCCGGAAAATATCAAGATCATGAAAAAAACCGGCAAGGTCATTTGCCTTGCGGCTAGGCCGGAAGTGATCTTGAAGCGGACCGCAAGCTGCTGCGACCGGCCGCTTTTAAACGTCAAAGACCCCAAAAAACAGATAAAACTTCTCCTGAATATGCGCGCACCCTATTATGCCCGGGCGGACAAGGTTATTGATACTTCTAAGTTATCGGTAAAACAGGTTGTGGCGCGCATCATAAGGATTACGTCTAGGCCCGCAAAGAAGTAAAAAATTTAATGTTAAGCCAAGAATTAATAGACTGGTTGCGTTTAGTTTTGACCCCGGAGATCGGCTCAAGGCGGGGAAAAAGCCTCTTAGAGAAATTTAAGACCCCAAAGGCCATATTAGAGGCGTCTTTAGGCGATATCGCAGAAGTAGAAAACGTGGGCTGGGAAGTTGCTAAACGAATAGTTGAAGGCAGGGAAAAAGTAGATTTAGGCCGCCAGATTAAATTAATTGAAAAAAATAATGTCAGGCTTATCCCATCGGATAGCGAGTTTTACCCGTCCAATTTAAAAGCCATATATGACCCGCCCCTGGTTTTATTTGTAAAAGGCGAAATTCTGCCTCAGGATTATTTTTCTATTGCTATTGTTGGGACGCGCTTAGCTTCTTTTTATGGCAGGACTATGTCTGAAAAATTAAGCAGCCAATTAGCGGAAAGAGGTTTTACTGTTGTAAGCGGCGGCGCGCGCGGCATAGATACCTTTAGCCATCAAGCTGCTTTAAGAGCAAAGGGCCGCACGTTGGCAGTATTAGGATGCGGCTTAGACATTACTTATCCGCCGGACAATAAAAAGCTCTTTGATGAAATCGCAGAACATGGCGCCTTGATCTCGGAATTTCCTTTATGCACCGAACCGGAAAAAGGAAATTTTCCGATGAGAAATAGAATAATCAGCGGTTTATCGCTAGGGGTGGTAGTAATTGAGGCTCCGCATAAAAGCGGGGCATTGATTACCGTGACCCATGCCAATGAGCAGGGCCGCGAGGTCTTTAGCGTCCCCGGTCACGCCGATAGTTTTGTCAGCAAAGGCACCAATCAGCTTTTAAGAGAGGGTGCGAAATTAGTGGAGAGCGCAGATGATATAATCGAAGAACTCGAACCGATTTTAAAAAGTAGAATAAAGGAACTTAGGATTGGCCAGTCGCTGCCATTGCAAGAAAAACAAACCGTGCCTATAAAACCGGAATTAACAGAAGCAGAAGCTAAAGTTTACAGCTTATTTTCGTCAGATTCTCTCGATTTTGATGACATTATAGTTAAAAGCCAGCTATCCGTTACTACTGCTTCATCTGTGCTCATGATGTTACAGTTAAAGAAACTGGTAAAACAATCGTCCGGTAGGATATTTGAAAAAGTGGGATACGGAAGGCATGAAGATAGCACTAACTGAAAATAAAATAAACACTGATAATCCAGAAGGCAATGGTTTGGTTTCCGATAGGCCACAAGGCCATGGGTTGGCCTCCTTTGGCCAAAGCCATAACCAGAGCCGTAAATACCCAGATGATTTTATTAATCAAATCATCTGCGGCGATTGCCTTGAATTAATTAAATTGATACCGGATAATAAAATAGATTGTGTCATTACAGATCCGCCATATGGCCTTAATAAGAATGGAATCAAAAATGATAAAGATTTAAGCTTCTTCTATAATGTTCTCCCGGGCTGTTATCGCGTTCTTAAAGACGATAGTTATTTTATTACCTTCTTTAGTACGAAATATCTTCCAGACATTTTTAAAGATAATCCGTTTACTTATTTTTGGCAGTTTGTGCTATATTGCCCCGAAGGAAGTGTTCGTTCCCCCATAGGCTGGACAAAATATATGTCTTGTTTTGTTTTTAAAAAAGGTAATCCGAAACTTGTCCGATGGAAAACGGATATATTTAAAGATACGCCAGGCAAGATGGTTGAACCGGATGAAGGTTTTATTGACCATCCGACTCCAAAACCGAAACATTTTATAAAAGAAATTATGGAGATGACTACTTTAGAAAATGATTTAATTCTCGATCCTTTTATTGGAAGCGGAAGTACGGCGGTTGCTTCTAAACAGCTTAATAGAAAATTTATTGGATTTGAAGTCCAAGAAGAATATTGTGGACTTGCCAATAGAAGGCTGGCTAAGATTAAACCTAATGGGAGATCATTAGTTTAGTATAAGGAGGCAAAGGTGGAATATATTATTAAAGAAAGAAATATTTGGTTAGTGATACCTGCCACCAACTCTGGAAAATTTAGATTTAAAAAAAGAAAAAATAGATTAGATTTTGGTGAAACCTTCTCGACAAGAGAATGTCTTTTTGACGAGCAGGCATATTTAGAATGGCAAATAGGGTATGATGTTCCTGTTAAAGATGTTGGGGTTGAAGAAAAGAACACGAAGTTAAATAAAAAATCTTTTATCGGAAGTAATGGGAAAACTAAGTATCCTTACGAATTGTCAGAAATTTTTTATACAGCGATTGAGATGAATCTTATCTCAAAAGAAGAAGTCAAATGCGTGCTTGATGAAATACGGAAATATACCCAGTTTATTGATGAAAAAGTAATTAGTGTTGAGCATCATTCGAAACTAAGTATCAATGGGGTCCATTTTGAGGAAACCAGCATTAAGTTGCCTACACTTTTTATGGTTGAAACTTTAGATGAAACGCAAATAGAGGTTTCTATTCAAAAACAACAATATGCTTCCGGTGTTCAGCCCATGGTTTATTTTTGTATACCACTAAAATCTTTTACGAATTCGTCAGACCTTTTGGGTAAGTCATCTGTTTCAGGGGATAAGCTAATATATGTTATTAGCCAAAGTAACGTTCAAAATCTTTTAAATTTAATGAAGGTTTTCGGCATGGCCTCCAAACGTCATAACCACGATATTGTTCAAATTATTCAAACATTGCTTGAAATAATCGGGTAATCATTATGCAAGCGCATACAGCGGAACATTTGTCTAAATATAAAAAAGTCCAATTGGGGGGGTATTATACTCCGGAAAAACTGGTAACCAGAGTTTATAATTCTATTCAACCATATCTGTTGAGTCATAAAAAAAATGTTGTGATATTGGATAGCGCAGGTGGGTGCGGAGCCTTTTTAGTTAATATCAACATAAACGACTATCGGATAGCAGACTGTGATGATGAGGCGTGCGCATTTCTAAGGCAACGGTTTGACACAGATAAAGTATTTCGGGCAAATTCTTTGATTGAAGTTCATCGGGATAAATACTCTATACCCTCTACTGCATTCTTGATAATAATTGGGAATCCTCCTTATAATGATATAACCTCAGAGTTCAGAAATGGAGAAAAAGGTAAGATTATATGCGATGAAGATTTGCATGATAGAGATTTAGGAATTTCATTTTTAAGATCGTATAACAAGCTAACTGCAGATATAGTTTGTGTCCTGCATCCCTTGTCATATTTAATTAAAGAAGCTAATTTCAAGCGATTACGTGATTTTAGAGATAACTACAGATTAATAAAGGGAGAAATATTTTCGAGTGCATTATTTTCTGGTACGGGCTTTGGTAAATTTCCTATATTGGTTGCGCTTTACGAGAGAAATGCAGAGGGAATGACATTCGATTATATTAGGAGTTTTAGGTTTAATATATTGGATAGTGACAAGACATTTGTTTTATCCGACTTTAAAACAACGGATGGGTATATTAATAAATATCCTCCCCGCAAAAATGATATAAAAAAATCCCCCATCGGTTTGTATTATTACACCTTTCGCGATCTCAATTCTTTAAAAAAGAACACCTCTTTTATTACGAAAGAGCATTCCAATGGAATTGTTGTAACATTAGAGAACTTTTATAAATATTCATATCTCTATTCGTTGAAAAGTCTGTTTAATCCGGAAGATGCGTGGTTGTATGGGAATCTATCTCCCCTTGTGAATATGGATGATGTAGAACAGAATAAAGAACTTTATGTCTCTTACACTATTAAAACGAATCGGATTTTTGGAGGAATAGACAATTCTATCCCCAAGAAAATCAAGGAATTTTATAAAATCAAAATTGATAATACAAGCGCTATCGATAAAATAGAAAAGACAATTAAAGATAGATTGAACGGGTTGGTTGACAATAGGAATGGAAGACAGCTAAAAATTTAGACGTTGGTGATTTTTAAGAAAGGATGATATGCCAGCAAAGAATTTAGTGATCGTGGAATCTCCGACCAAGGCCAAGACCATCGGCAAGATACTGGGAGAAAAATTTACAGTTGTTTCTTCCATGGGGCACATTATAGACCTGCCGCAGAAAAAACTGGGTGTGGACATCGAACATGGTTTTGCCCCGGAATACGCGGTCATCCCGCGCCAGCGTAAGATCCTTGATCAGCTTAAGAAAGAAGCAAAAGGCAAGGACCACATTTACATTGCCACCGACCCTGACCGCGAAGGCGAAGCCATCGGCTGGCATATCCGGGAAAATATTGCCGCGAAAAAAAAGGTCCTGCGCGTGAGTTTCCATGAGATTACCCCGGCCGCGGTCAGCAGTGCCTTTAAAGGCGCGCGTGATTTTGACCTGAACATGATCGAGGCTCAGGTCGGACGCAGGCTGCTCGACCGCCTGGTGGGTTATTTCTTAAGCCCTTTATTATGGAAAAAAATAGCCCGCGGCCTTTCCGCCGGAAGAGTGCAGTCGGTGGCCCTGAAATTGATCGTGGACAGGGAGAAAGAGATCCAGAAATTCATCCCCCAGGAATACTGGGAGATTGATGCTGAACTTAAAAATCCCCACAGCACGCACAGCCAGTTTTCGGCAAGACTAGAGAAAATAAACGGCAATAAGGCGGAGTTAAAGAATAAAGAATCCGCGGATAAGATTGTCGCTGAAGTTAAAGGCCAGGTTTTTAAGGTTACGGAGGTAAAAAAAACCGAAAAGAAACGTAATCCCGAAGCCCCCTTTATCACCAGTACCTTGCAGCAGGAGGCTTTTAATAAATTAAGATACAATGCCACACGCACGATGATGCTGGCACAACAGCTCTATGAAGGTATTGATATCGGCCAGGATAATCCTATCGGCCTGATCACTTATATGCGCACTGATTCCCCGCGCGTAGCACCCGAAGCAATAAAAGAAGTCAGAGGTTTTATTGGGAAAAAATATGGCAAAGATTATTTGCCTGCGACGCCGAATGTCTATAAAGTAAAGAAACTGGCCCAGGAGGCGCACGAGGCGATCAGGCCGGCCTTTACCGACAGGACTCCGGAGAGCCTTAAGGATTATCTTAGCCCTGACCAGTACAAATTATACGAACTTATTTATAAACGTTTTGTTGCTTCTCAAATGAATCCCGCGCGCATGGAGATGACTTCAGTGGATATTGAGGCGGGTATTTATCTTTTTGGCGCCTCCGGCTCAAAAATGGTTTTTGCCGGTTGGACCGCGGCCTACGATAAGGCCAATGATGACCAGGATAAACCTAAGAAGGAATTGCCGCCGCTTGAAAAAGGCATAGCGCTGGACCTGGTTAAGCTTTTGCCGTCACAGCATTTTACTAAACCGCCGCCAAGATATTCAGACAGCTCTCTGGTCAAGGCCCTGGAAGAAGATGGCATAGGCAGGCCTTCGACCTACGCGCCGATCATCTCAACGCTTCTTTTACGCGACTATGTGCGCAGGCTCAAAGGTTATTTTACGCCCACGGAGCTGGGGCAGAAGGTCTGCGAATTATTAAGCGAATATTTTCCTAAAGTAATGGACGTAAAGTTTACAGCGCTGATGGAAGAGGAACTTGATGAGATCGAAGAGGGCCGCCTGGGCCGGACAAAGGTCCTGGAGGATTTCTACGGGCCGTTCAAGACCAGCCTTGATTACGCCCAGCAGCACATCAAAAAAGAAGTTATCTTCACCGAAGAGGTCTGTGATAAATGCGGCAAGCCGATGGTGGTCAAATGGGGCCGCAGGGGAAAATTCTTAAGTTGTTCGGATTTTCCCCGCTGCAGGAACTCCAAGTCTATTACCTCGGGAGTGAAGTGCCCCCAGCCTGAATGCGGCGGAGAGCTTATCGAGCGCCGTTCCACAAGGGGTTTCTTTTACGGTTGTTCAAATTACCCCAAGTGCACCTTTACCTCCAGGACCCTGCCGCAGGAAGAAGGCGAGAAACAAAAACCTGACGGCGAAAATGCGTAGGACCTATTTTGGATAAATATATAGATAAGTTTATCCGTTACCTGGAAATTGAAAAAAATTATTCCCCCAACACGGTGATAAATTACCGCATTGACCTTAGAAGTTTCCGGGATCACGCCGTAGGCCTGGATTTAGAAAAGATAGATTATTTATTCCTGAGGAAATATCTGGCAATACTCAAAGAAAAGAATTTGAGTTCGCGCACCATCGGCCGTAAGCTCTCGGCCCTGCGCAGTTTCTTCAGGTTTCTTGCCCGCGAAGGCTACCTGAAGTCTAATCCCATACGTATCCTATCGAGCCCCAAGGCCCAGAAACACCTGCCGCTGTTTATGACCGAAGAGGAAGTAGGCTTGTTGATAGAATCAGCGCAGGCAAAAAACGATACTGATGAACGCGGCCTGCGCGACCGGGCAATTTTAGAGACCTTTTATTCCACCGGCCTGAGGATCTCGGAACTTGTAGGCTTAAGTGTCCAGGACGTGGATTTTATCAGCGGTGTCGTAAAGGTAATGGGCAAAGGCCGCAAAGAACGCATCGCTCCCATAGGCGAGCGAGCGTTAAAGACGTTGAGGCAATATCTGGGCAAGAGAAAGAAGGAATCTGAAGCGCTGTTTTTGAATAAATCCGGCCGGCGCCTTAGCTCAAGAGGCGTGCGCGGCATCGTGGATAAATATATACGCCTGATGGGTATGAAGCAAGGTATGTCGCCGCATACCCTGCGTCATTCATTTGCCACGCACCTTTTAAACCGCGGAGCAGACCTGCGCACCGTCCAGGAACTGCTGGGGCACGCTAATTTATCCACCACCCAGATCTACACGCACATGACAACCGAGAAATTGAAGAATGTTTATGATCATGCGCATCCGAGAGCATAAGTGAAAAAATAAACCGGAGTTAAGTAAAAAATCAAAAGTAAAAAGGTAAAACCACAAGTTAAAAGTATAAAGTAAAATCTTTACAGCATTAGGTCTAAGTTTCACTTTTGACTTTTTGCTTGTACTTTTGCCTTTTGACTTTTTACCTTTGACTTAACAAATTATTTCAACGGGAATAAAATGGTAATCCTCTACGATTTAGCATTCCTGATAGTCATCATGATACATCTTCCGCTGTATCTTTTGCGCAAGAAGTTCCGTCATGGCCTGCCGGCCAGGATCGGCGTCCTGCCCAAGGGGTTGGATCTTAAAAAGCCGATCTGGATCCATGCCGTTAGCGTCGGAGAAGCGATGATGGTCAAGGGGTTGGTGCTCAGGCTTAAGGAAATGTTCCCGGGCAGGAGATTCGTGATCTCCACCGTGACCGCTACCGGTAACAAGATCGTCAGAAGCTTTGCCTCGGGAAATGATTTTGTCACCTATCTTCCTTTTGATTTCAGTTTTATTGTGCGTTCGGTAATAGACAGGATTGATCCTTCGCTATTTATCATCGCCGAGACCGAACTTTGGCCGAACCTGATCAGGACTTTGCGCAAAAGAAATATCCCCGTTGTGGTGGTAAACGGCAGGATATCGGATGGTTCATTCCGGGGGTATTCGGCAATAAAATTCCTGCTTAGGCCGATATTAGCCAAGGTAAACCTTTTTTGCGTGCAGGGCCAGACCGACAGTATGCGGCTTACCAGCCTGGGTGTGCCGCCGGGTAATATTAAAGTCACCGGGAACATGAAATTTGACAGCGCGGTTTTTAAGATCGATGCCGGACAGCTTATCCGCTGCCGCGGTAATCTTTCGTTGGAGGCCGCGGATAAATTGTGGGTCTGCGGCTCCACGCGTTCCGGGGAAGAAGAGATGATCCTGGCGGCGTACAGGGCCTTATTGGCGGATTCTCCCGGATTAAAATTGATGCTTGCACCCCGCCATCCCGACCGCGCCAAGGAAATTGAGAAGCTGGTTTGTAAACATAGTTTTACGCCTTTACGAACGACGAACGACGAACGACGAACGACGAACGACGAACGACGGAATCCGCGGTCGGTGTTCATTCTGGACACTATAGGTGAACTTATCAATTATTATGCCATCGCCGATATAGTCTTTGTCGGCGGCAGCCTTGTTAAAACCGGGGGCCATAATTTTTTGGAACCGGCGATGCTGGAGAAACCCATATTGAGCGGGCCGCATATGTTTAATTTTCGCGACATGGCCGCCTTGTTTTTAGAGAATCAGGCCATGGTTATGGTTACAGACAGAGAAAGCCTGGCTCAAGAAATGAAGCGGCTCTTGAATGACCCGGCCCTGGCACTGGCCTTGGGGTCTAGGGCTCGCGCGCTCATCCTGAAAAACCAAGGCGCTGTTGAACGCAATATCCAGTGTTTGCGGGTTTATATTTCTTGAGTGAAAAGGCTTGTCTACGCTAAGGAAAGGCGGTAAAATCAGAGAATGTTAGAGATCAGGCTTAGACAGAAAGATAATGTGATCATCCTTGATTTGAGCGGCCGCATTGACGTGGATGCCGCCAATCTCGTGGAAACCACCGGCCAGGTCCTGCGCGACGGATACCTGGATGTGCTCTGTAATTTTGAAGAAGTGGACTTCATTGATTACGTCGGTGTTTCGCTTGTGGCCGTGGCTTATAAGGAAGTGATGAATTTTTCCGGCCGGATGAAATTTACCAACATCCCGGCGCACCTTAAGAGCATATTCGCCATTTCCGGCCTTGACCGGGCAATTGAAATGCATGCTTCTGAAGACACGGCTGTAAGCGCTTTTGGGCAGGATAAGGCGATCGAAGATATCAAGAAAATGCAGCTGCGCCGCCGTTTCAAACGCCTGGACATTGGTTTGAAGGTGGAACTCAAAGATAAATATGACACTAAAGCCGCCTGCTCCAAGGTAGACGTCCTGAACTTAAGCGCTGTCGGCGCCTTTATTTTTGGCTGCGCGGGATTCAAACTGGGGGATGAAGTGCTGATGAAATTGACCCTTCCGCCCAAGCTTGAGCAAATAGAATTAAGCGCTAAGGTAGTCTGGCTGTCGGATAAGCAGATTCAGCCGCACGCCCACCCGGGAATGGGTATAGAATTCCAAAATATCCCCGGTCCTATCCAGCAGAAACTCATCGAATTCATTGATCGCAACCTCTCTTTTATGTCCTCGGAGTAAGAATAGGGTCAGAATTAATTCTGACCCTATTTTTGCTCTATCCTTTTGCGGTTTATGGACTTTTTTGCCTGAAAAATTCGTTGCTTCTACCCGGTCATCGTGGTAAAATATCCCGTTAATCAATTTCACCTTAAACCCTTTATATTTTGCACCCGGCGCTTAATGCACCCGGCGCTTATTTGAATTGCGCCAGTATCCGCCTTGTGGCGGAGAATTGCGCCGGTGTGCCCTTGTGGGCAGGAGGAAAAATGGACTGGAAAGTGTTTTTCGCGACTTTTACGGCTGTATTTGTTGCGGAATTAGCAGACAAAACGCAATTAGTAGGTATAGGCATGGCCTCAAAAAGCGGCCGGCCGGGCCTGGTCTGGCTGGGGTCTGTATCTGCTTATATGGTGGTTACAGTGTTCTCGGTTTTTTTAGGAGCGGTTGCCGGTAAGTACTTTAATCCGGAATTAGTCAGGTGCGTCGGCGGCCTGCTCTTTATGATCCTGGGTGCGCTTATGTTTTTCAAATTATTCTAAAGGGAGGACAGCACAGTGTGCTGTCGCTACAGAATATATGCCTAAAATACGGGAATATCTTTTTAATTTGGCTACGGATAGAAGGCAGGGGTTAATTGCCTCGGCGGTAAAGGCATTTTTGTTTGTCCTTTCTCTTGTTTACGGGCTGGCAGTCCGGGCCCTGATTTTTTTAAAGCGCCGCAA
>Ga0105164_10001496_pt1 | contig 14950 bp, 12 predicted proteins | sample VDWuncwatermetaG_FD_89674 | JGI IMG/M metagenome (GOLD analysis project Ga0105164, IMG submission 89674) | Wastewater microbial communities from Netherlands to study Microbial Dark Matter (Phase II) - VDW unchlorinated drinking water | ecosystem: Environmental > Aquatic > Freshwater > Drinking...
GAATTATCCCAATAATCCTACCGGAGCAGTCTGCAGTAGGGAATTCTTCGGGGAGGTAGTCGGATTTGCCAGAAGAAATAATCTGGTAGTCTGCCACGATGCGGCCTATTCGCAAGTGAGTTTTGACGGATACAGAGCCCCTAGTTTTTTAGAGGTTAAAGGAGCGCGCGAGGTCGGAATTGAATTCCACTCACTTTCCAAAACCTACAATATGACCGGCTGGCGTATCGGATGGGCCTGCGGCAATAAAGAAATAATCTCTTGCCTGGGGAAAGTAAAGACCAATATTGACTCGGGAATCTTTCAAGCGGTGCAGATTGCCGGGATTGCCGCTCTAAATGGAGACCAGAGTCTAATTGGGCAAGCCAACCAGATCTATCAAGAAAGGCGCGACTGTTTAGTAGAGGGGTTAAATTCTCTGGGTTGGAGGGTTGATAAAAACAAGGCGACTTTTTATCTCTGGGCTGCGTTACCTAAAGGGCATTCTTCTTCCATTAAGTTTGCAAGATTAATGCTTGATAAGGCCAGTATCGTGGTTACCCCGGGCGTGGGTTTTGGAAATTCCGGAGAAGGTTATGTGCGTTTTGCTCTCACTGTCTCTAAAGAAAGAATCAAAGAGGCAGTGGAGAGGATAAAAAAGGTATTGGCATGAGGAGGTTACGGAAGGTTACATAATGTTAGAGAAGGTTGCGTAATGTTACAGAAAAAACCGAATAATTTTTCTAAAAGCAACTTTAAGTAACCGTAATTAACATTCCGTAACCTTAAATAACTTCTGAGAAAGTGATTGCATACATTGGCATAGGCTCAAACTTGGGCAACCGTAGAAAAAATATTCGGGTTGCAATTGAGCTTCTCAAAAAAGATAAAAACATCAGATTGATAAAAAAATCCAGGATTTATGAAACCGAGCCTTTAGGCGGACCACTGCAGGGAAAATACTTAAACGCAGTTCTAAAAATCGATACAGGTTGCCTTCCCCGCAATTTACTTGGTAAGTTTAAGGCGATTGAATCCGCGTTAGGCAGACAACCAATTTCGATTAAATGGGCACCCCGGCCGATAGATCTGGATATCTTATTTTACGGAAGACGTGTCATAAAAAGCGGAAAATTAACCATACCGCATCCCGAGATAAAAAATAGAATCTTTGTGCTGAAACCTTTAACCGAAATTGCCCCGGGTTTTATTCATCCGGTTTATAAAAAAACAGCAAAGAAATTATTAAAAGAATATGAGGCTGGTCAAAAAGATTAAAAGCATGCAAAATTTAAGTAATACCTATAAGAGAAAAGGCAGGACCATCGGCTTTGTTCCTACAATGGGATATCTGCACCAAGGCCATCTCTCGCTGGCGCGCCAGGCAGACCGGGATACCGATGTCGTGGTGATGAGTATATATGTTAACCCCTTGCAATTTGGTCCCCGCGAAGATTTCAAACGTTACCCGAGAGATTTGAAACGGGATATGCGCCTGGCAGCCCGCGTTGGAGTGGATATAATATTTGCTCCTGAAGATAAGGAAATGTATCCCCAAGGCCATAGTACTTTTGTTAATGTCGAGAAGCTCAGCGAGGGTTTATGCGGGAAATCCAGGCCCGGACATTTTAAAGGGGTTACTACGGTGATAGCTAAGCTTTTTAATATTGTGCATCCGGATATCGCCTACTTTGGGCAAAAGGATGCCCAGCAGGCGAGAGTTATCGAGAAGATGGTTGAAGATTTGAATATGAATACAAAGATTAAGATGATGCCGATTATCCGGGAATCCGACGGTTTGGCCATGAGTTCCCGCAATATCTATTTAACTAAAGAGGAACGTAAAGATGCCCTCTCTTTATACCGGGCATTAAAGATTGCCGAGGCGATGCTTAAAGAGGGAAAAAGTAACCAACGGGAAATTATCGCTCGCATGAAAAAAAGTATTGCAAATAAACCCTCTTATCGTATAGACTATATAGGGATTGTCGACGCCAAAACCCTGCAGCCCAAGAGAAGGCTCGAGGGCAAAGTTTTGATTGCTTTGGCAGTGTGGTTTGGTAAAACAAGGCTCATTGATAATATTGTAGTAAATATTAAGAAACCAGCCTGCCCTGGCAGGAGCTACAGCGGGCAGGCCAGGGAAACCAGTAACCAGTAACCAGGTATTCTGGTTTCTGTACTCTGGTATCTGGTACTTCGACTACGCTCAGTGCCAGTCCTGAGCGAAGCCGAAGGACTGGTTTCTCCCGAGCAAAGCGAGGGAATATGATGCGGATGATGTTGAAATCGAAGATACATCGGGCGACAGTAACAGACGCCAACCTTAAATATATGGGCAGCATTACGATTGATAAAATCCTGCTCAAGGCAGCTGATATATTGCCGGGTGAGCGGGTGCAGATAGTTAATTTAAATAACGGTATGCGGGTTGAGACCTATGTCATGGAAGGGAAGGCCGGTTCCGGAACGGTCTGCATGAACGGCGCAGCCGCGCGCTGGGCAGAAGTTGGGGACAGGATTATTATTATTTCCTATTGCCTAGTGGGCGAGAAGGAAATCAGGCAACTGAAACCGAAGATCGTTTTTGTGGATGAGAAAAACAAACTGGTAAAGCATAAAACGAAGAGATAGAGGATGGTTTATACTGTTGAATCAGATAAGAAATACCTGGAAAGTTTAAAGAAGAAAATCGCTAAGCTCAAAAAAGAGCGCAAGGCGGTAATTATCGTGCATAATTATCAACGTGAAGAGGTCCAGGATATCGCCGACCATATAGGAGATTCTCTGGCGCTCTCTCAAGCGGCAATTAATGTGGATGCCGAGGTGATTGTTTTCTGCGGGGTCCATTTTATGGCTGAAAGTGCGGCTATACTTAATCCCGAGAAGAAAGTTCTTCTTCCAGTGAAGGAAGCCGGATGCCCCATGGCCGATATGGTTACGGCGGAAAAATTAAAAACGCTGCGCCAGCAATATCCCGATGCGGCAGTGGTTTGTTATGTCAATTCTTCCGCACGGGTTAAGGCGGAAAGCGATATCTGCTGCACATCCAGTAATGCAGTGGAAGTAGTCCGTTCCCTGCCCAACAAGAGAATTATTTTTGTCCCAGATAAGAATTTAGGCGCTTATATTCAGTCAAATTTATCCGATAAAGAGATAATTTTATGGAACGGGTTCTGCCCCACCCATATTCGCCTGACTGAGGAGGAGATACTTGAGGCAAAACACCAGTATCCGCATGCCGAATTTATTGCTCATCCCGAGTGCCGGCCGGAAGTTCTGGTCCTGGCGGATAAGGTTTTAAGTACCGGCGGTATGTTTACCTATGTGAAGAAATCGGAATCTAAGGAGTTTATTATCGGAACAGAGCGGGGTTTAATTTATCGCCTGGAGAAAGAAAATCCCCAGAAAAAATTTTATCTTCCCTCAGACCACCTTGTTTGTGCAAGTATGAAGTTGATTACCTTGGGTTGGGTTGCGCATTCACTTGAGTTAATGATTCATGAAATAACCGTTCCTGAAGAAATAAAAGCTAAGGCAAAACTGGCCTTGGACAGAATGCTTGCGGTTTCCAAAGAAAAGAAGTGGCAGGCGGTAGCAGGCTACTGAACCACGGATTCACGCGGATAGATCATGGTAAAGATAGGGATAGTGGGGTGCGGGGTAATCGGTAAAACACTGGCTCATGCGATTGAAGATAGGTTTGCCCGGAAGGCGCGTTTGGCTGGGCTCTGTGACGTGGATTTAATTAAGGCCGAAAATTTATCCCGCGAGCTAAAATCAAAACCGTCCATCTTGAGTTTAAATAAACTCATCTGGCATAGCCACCTGGTAGTAGAGGCAGCTTCAGCCAAGGCCTCGGGAGAGATTGCCCGCAGAGTAATCCGGCAGAACCGGGATGTTCTGGTAATGAGCGTGGGAGGAATTTTAGAAGACACTGAATTATTTGAACAGGCCGGTAAATTAAATCGTAAAATATATATTCCATCCGGAGCGATTGGCGGAATTGATGCCCTCAAGGCAGCAGGGCTTGATAAGCTAACCCGCGTGGTTTTAACTACCAGAAAATCACCGCGTAGTTTAGACGGCGCTCCTTATGTTGTTGAAAAAAATATAGATTTGGGAAAGATTGACCGGGAGGTGCTTTTATTTGAAGGGACCGCGGATGAAGCGATAAGAGGATTTCCTCAGAACGTTAATGTTTCAGCGGTCTTGAGTCTCGCGGGTATCGGGGCGAAAAATACCATAGTCAGAATTATTACTTCGCCGCAATTTACCCGCAATATCCATGAAATTGAGTTTGAGGGCGCCTTTGGAAAGTTTTCTGCAAGGGTAGAAAACTTTCCTATGTCCGAAAACCCCAAAACAAGTTATTTGGCCGCGCTATCAGCGGTCGCAATGTTAGAAAATATTTTGAGTAATATAAGAATTGGTACATAAATGAGGACATAAGTTATGGAGCCTTATGTTAATAAGATAAGCGACATAACTTATATGTCCGAATTTACCCCCACACCAATTGCAATATAGCGTCGTTATTACGCAATTGGTGTGGGGGGTCAATTCGCAGACGCTTCACAATGAAATAATAACGAGCTACACTTTACGGAGCGTAAGCTCCGTAAAGTGTCTGCTCATTGAAGAAGGGAGGAGGTGAAAAAGCATGGCAGAGAAAGTCGCGAAGGTAGGCATCAAGAAGCAGGCCGGATATCTCTATTTTATAGACAAACAGGGAGATATCTCCAGAGCCAAGATGGCCCGCGGTGGAAAGAAGAAAAAGAAAAGATAATTGACTTCTTTGATTAGGATCTAATCCGTTTTAGAAGAGAGCCCCGGCGTTACCCGTCGGGGTTTTTCTTTTCAAAAACGCGGATAAACGCGGATAACAACGCGGATTCCCGCGGATGATTATGCTAAATAAACTTCCCTAATCGCCTTCATAACTTACGAGAAGATAAATAGATAGAAACGAGTGCCTGGCACCGATATAGGCACCGATATATAAGGACGCAAAAATACCATCAATATCCTACGCAAGTACCACCAGAAGAATTTGTCCCAAGAAGAATTTGACCCACCCCTTGACAACCCCCAAAATAGCAGTTATACTTTAGTATAGATAGAACACATAATAGACAATACCACCGAAGGAGCCGGGGAGGTGGGTTTTTACTGTCTGGTTAGTTTAGGGTTTTGATTATGATATTGTGGGGTTGATGATGAAGCATTTTAAACCAAAGATTATTATAAGTAGCTGCTTATTAATAGGGAATTTTGGACTCTCTATTAACAGTGCATTTTCAAGTAGGGTTAAGGAGAATTCTGCATACAGCTCAAAAGTTGATATTCTTTGTCGGCGTATCCGCATTCCCATCAGTGAGGAAGATAAAGCATATTTTACAGAAGTTCTGCAAGATTGCAAACTGTCCGTAAACGAAGAAAACATCAGGTTACTGAATTCTTTAAAGATAGCAGCTGTGTCTGCAGGGTTTGAGCCGGATCATTTGTTTAGGAATAGTTTTCGTGTGCTGGCTAGGGTGGGGATATTGACCCAGAGTAATTTAGTGGAGGTAGGGCAGCAGTTAGTAGCATTAGGCAGTGCAGCTGTGTCTGCAGGGTTTAATCCGGATGATCATTTGTTTTGGAATAGTTTTCCTAGGCTGGCTGAAGTGGGGATATTGACCCAGGATAATCTGGCCCAGATAATAGGATTAGGTAAGGCAGCTTATGCTGCAGGGTTTGAGCCGGATGCTTTGTTTAGCTTTAATTTTCCTACGCTGGCTAGAGAGGAGCTATTGACCCAGGATAATCTGGCCCAGATAATAGGATTATGTAAGGCAGCTTATGCTGCAGGGTTTAAGCCGGATCCTTTGTTTTGGAATAGTTTTCCTGCGCTGGCTGGGGTGGGGATATTGACCCTAGACAACTTTAATCTCTTAACTGCTTTTGGCCAGGAGATTTATCAGGCCCAGGTGGATTCTGCCTGGATATTTGAGAAGACGGTGTTAAAGGGTTTGATGAATAATGGATTTCAGTTAGAGGATATTCTTTCTAAAGAAGGAATATTTCATAATCTGTTCCTGAATTTTATCCGCCAATCCGGCAAGTATATGAAGAACAACGTGAAATTATTTGAACTGCTTACTCCGCAGAATATCTCCTCCGAGATGGCAAGTGTGACTGGATATTTTACCGACCTAACCTTCCCTTTATATCTGGAGAGCCTCTACAGTGAATATAAAGCCCTGGACAGTACTGCCCGCGCTGAACTGATCAGGAAATTCCTGGTTTATTATAATAATCAGGTGCGAGGGATATATACTAAGGACCCTGGTTTATCGGATGCAGTAATGGAGGAGGCAGATTTTGCCCTTATCGGCTCTACTGAACTGACCAGAGAGAAATATCAAGAGATAATTAGCAAATTTGAAGACTATGACATCCCTTCGCCCAATTTCTCCACCAATTTTGAGATGCAACTTAACCTGGGAGAAATAATCGGTGAGTTCAGCGAAGATGATGTAGCTTATCTTACTCAGAGGATAGAGGACTTAAAGACGATTATCAACACCCCTCCCGAGACCTATTTAGCCTACTATATCAGCCAGTTCTATACCAGGTTCTTAGTGAAGCAGGATTTACCTGACAGTGCAGTAGAATTAAAAAAAATAGTTACGCAATTAAGTCAGGACAGTACCATACAACAGGGAATCGGAATGAAAAGCCAGGCAGGAGTGGAGCTAATTAGTCAACGGACGGAGGAGTTATTAAAGGGGATGGATTTCAACCGTGAAGAATCTTTGTTAGAGTTGTTTGATTTATTTACTACCGGTTCAGGAGGTTTGCCTGCACCACAAATCATAGGAGAATTAACTAAACTGGCTATTTTAAGAACATATATCACTGATGTAGATAGTAAAGCCTTGATTGGTCGTATTATAGCTGGGGATTTATCTCAGCCATTATCTTCTCAGGATTCCTATGCACTTATCAGCGGTTTGATTGAGGTTTATAGTGAGATTAAACCGGAGGCTACAGGTGATTTAAGGAGCCGGATTGATAAGGCGGTGGAATTAGATAAACTGAATACCATTGCCGATAAGTTCCAGACCAAAGAAGGTAAAAATGTAGAAACAATTCAAATCCTCGCAGCCAAGACTAAGTTAGACTATTTTTATGGTTATTTTGGGCAGAACTGCACTAAAGAACATCCTGAGGAATTGCTCAATGAACGCTTTACTCCCTTAAGGATAATTACGGAGAAAGGAATTGAAGGGGCGGTATATACCCTGACTTATACGATTAATGGCAAGAAAAGCTTGCTTATTGTGGGGATTGAGCCTCAGAATAGTCTGGTCTTGCGCACTAATCCTCAGAACTTTACCAAAGAATTATTGGATAAGATTATTCAAGAGATTGCCCTGAAGAATGGTTACCAGCAGGTTCTAATTGCGACTACTCCGGCGGCTCAATCTAACCGTGGGAGCATTAAAGATGCAATTCAAAAGTTAATTAAAGGAAAACCTACTCTTAAACAGACCGCACAAAAGACTTTCCCTTCCATAACTTCATACGACATCACGGAATTGGCTATCTACTGGCCATAGGTAATCAAGTACATTTGCAGGGCCTTTTTTCATCTATCTTGCAAATCCAATTCATCTTATAGTATAATTACGGCAACCTCTAGTAACCCTTAGTAACTTTTAGTAACTATTTTTTCATATGTCCGATTCCATCATCATTCACGGCGCACGCCAGCACAATCTTAAAAATATTCACTTAGAGCTTCCCCGCAACAAACTCATTGTGGTTACGGGATTAAGCGGTTCGGGGAAGTCTTCTCTGGCTTTTGATACTATTTATGCCGAAGGTCAGCGTAGATATGTGGAGTCGCTTTCGGCTTATGCCCGGCAGTTCTTGGAGCAGATGCAAAAGCCGGATGTTGACTATATCGAAGGCCTTTCTCCCGCTATTGCCATTGAACAGCGTAGTGCCGGCGGAAACCCACGTTCAACTGTCGCAACCCAGACCGAAATTTACGATTACCTGCGCCTTTTATTTGCCCGAATAGGTACTCCCTATTGCTATAAATGCGGCAAGAAAATCTCCCGCCAGTCTTCCCAAGAGATAATTGAACAAGTTAATGCCTTGCCTAAGGGGACAAAGGTGCAGATCCTTGCCCCGCAGGTAAGGGGAAGGAAAGGTGAGTATCAGAATCTTCTAAAGGATTTGCGCAAAGCCGGGTTTGTACGGGTAAGGATTGACGGAATCATATACGATTTAGATGAAGAAATAAATATCGATAAGAAGAAGGCCCACGATATGGAAGTAGTTGTAGACAGACTTACTCTGGGCCCCGAGGTTAAAAAACGTCTTGCCGACTCTATCGAAACCGGCCTCAAGTTTGGCAAGGGGTTGGTAATTATCAGCCGAGAAGATACGGATACCGCAAACCCTGCCTTGCCGGCAGGCCCCGATATTCTTAAAAAGGTTGTAGGGGCAGGCAGGCGTAAACCGCTAACCGCTAACCGCAAGATTCACGACACTCTCTACAGCGAACTCTTTGCCTGCGTGGACTGCGGGATAAGCTATGGCGAGAATTGAGCCCCGGGTATTTTCCTTTAACTCTCCCTACGGGGCCTGCCCTCAATGCAATGGTTTGGGAACGAAGATGGAGATTGACCCGGATTTGGTGGTGCCGGATAAGAATAAGTCTATCCGCGAGGGAGCGATTGAGCCCTGGAAAAGAGGGGGACGGGGTTATATCGCCTATTACCGGGCGATATTACGCGAACTGGCGGTTAAGCGGGGTTTTAGTTTAGATATTCCTTTCAAGAATCTGGGCAAAGATACTCAAGGAATTATTCTCTACGGCTGCGATGAGTGGATTTGGGGAAAACCTTACGAGGGAGTGGTTCCGAATTTAGAGCGGCTGTTTCGCGATACGGACAGCGATTATCTAAAAGAGCAAATTAACCGTTTTATGAGCACGCTTGCCTGTCCTTTATGTGCAGGCAAACGCCTGAAAAAAGAAAGCCTTTATGTAAAAATTGAGGATAAATCCATTGCTGAGTTTACGGAAATGTCCGTCTCCCAGGCAAAAGAGTTTTTCCAGAATTTAAAATTAACTTCCTCTCAGAAAACTATTGCCTATCAGGTGCTGAAGGAAATATTACGCCGGCTCGATTTCATGCTCAATGTTGGCCTGGGTTATCTGACCCTGGAGCGCGCCAGCGCCACGCTTTCCGGAGGTGAGGCCCAGCGTATCCGCTTAGCCACCCAGATAGGCGCGGGACTGGTGGGTGTTCTCTATATCTTAGATGAGCCCAGTATCGGGCTGCATCAGCGCGACAATACCAAATTGCTTAATACCCTCAAGGCCTTGAGGGATCTGGGGAATACTTTGATTGTGGTGGAACACGATGCGGCAACTATTCGCTCTGCGGACTATGTGGTGGACCTGGGGCCCGGAGCGGGCAAGCACGGCGGAGAAGTAATCTGCAGCGGAGCCTTGCCGGAATTTATCAAATGCAAAGACTCTTTAACCGCTCAGTATTTGCGCGGCGAATTCAGGATAAAAATACCCGAAGGCCGTCGACCGTATCAAAAAAGAAAATTCCTGGAAATCCTGGGAGCCAAGGAGCATAATCTCAAAGATATCGATATCAAAATTCCTCTGGGGCTATTTACCTGCATTACCGGAGTTTCCGGCTCAGGTAAAAGCACATTAATTGATGAGATTCTATACCGCGCCTTAGCCCAGAAATTTTATCACTCCCGGGAAAAACCGGGCAGATATCGGGCTATAAAAGGGATGGAGTATATCGACAAGGTAATTGTTATTGACCAGTCGCCTATCGGACGAACCCCGCGTTCTAACCCGGCAACCTATACCGGAGTATTCAGCTATATCCGGGATTTATTCAGTATGCTGCCGGAGTCAAAGGTCCGCGGCTACAGAGCCGGCAGGTTCAGTTTTAACGTCAAGGGTGGACGCTGTGAAGCCTGTCAGGGAGACGGGGTCAAAAAAATCGAGATGCATTTCCTGCCCGATGTTTATGTAATCTGCGAGGTTTGCAAAGGAGCCCGCTTCAATGAGCAGACATTAGAGGTGAAATATAAGGGTAAATCTATCCGAGACTGCCTGGAAATAACCGTAGAGGAGGGAATATCGCTATTTGAAAACATTCCCAAGATTAAAAATAAATTGCTGACCCTTTATGATGTAGGGTTGGACTATATACAATTGGGCCAGTCCGCAACCACGCTTTCCGGAGGGGAGGCGCAGAGAGTAAAGTTGTCGGCAGAGTTGAGCAAGAAATCCACCGGCGCGACTTTCTATATACTCGATGAACCCACAACAGGATTACATTTCGCCGATATTGAAAAATTGCTCAATGTCTTACATAAATTAGTAGATATGGGAAATTCCGTAGTGGTAATCGAGCATAATCTCGATGTGGTTAAGACAGCAGATTATATTATTGACCTTGGTCCTGAAGGCGGGGATAAGGGAGGCTACGTTGTGGCCTGTGGTAGTCCCGAAGAGATTGTGTCTCAGCCGAAATCTTATACCGGTCGATATCTGAAAAAGATATTGGGCTGAAATGTCTTGAGAAACCCACGGTGTTGTGGTAAAGTATATCATAGCAGGCGGGTGACAATTCTTGTTCATAATAACCTTTAAGGAAATGTTAAGAAGATTATTGATTATTCCTGTCCTAATTGTATTGATAGCTAACTCCATAGTCTTTGCTGCCATTGAAACCGAGGACGAGGAATTCTCCTTTGCTAATAAGGCCTTTGAGGATAAATTCTACGAAATAGCCAAGGAACAATTCGCATCATTTGCTAAGAAATACCCCCGCAGCAACAAAATAGACCAGGCATATCTAATGCTGGGCCAGTGCTATTATAACTTAGATAAATTATTGCCCGCAATCACGGAGCTGGAAAAAGTCCTCGCTAAAGCCCACCAGTTGAATCTAACCGATACTGCTTATTACTGGCTGGGAGAAATCTATTTTAAGGGAAAGGATTTTTCTGCCGCTAGAGATTATTTTCAAAGAGTAGTAACCGAATTTCCTGAATCCAGGTACAAGAATTATTCGCTGCATTCGATAGCTTTAACGTTTTACGAAACAGCCGGCTTCAGGGAAGCCCTGTTATTATGGGACAAATTGAATGCCCAGGAGTTGGGAGAGGATTTACTTCAGGATGTAGAATTGCATCGGGGTTTGAGCTATTTTAAATTAGCAGATTATGACCAGGCAAAACAGTTTTTTTTATCCTATATACAGAAGTTCCCCCGAAGCAATTCTTTAGATGAGGCATATTATTATCTTGGCGAGGCAAATTTTAACTCTTCTGATTATAACGGGGCCCTGGAAAATTATTCTCAGGTAATTACGCGTTTTCCTCGTTCGGATCTCTTGGATTTGGCAAGGTTTGGAATTGCCTGGGTATATCTGAAGATGGAGCGGTTTGAAGCGGCCCAGGAATACTTTGTGAAATTTCTCGGGAGCAATCCTAAAAGTCAGGTTCTCGATTCCGCCATTTCGGGGTTAGCTACGAGCTTGGCCAAGCAGAGCAAATATGAGGATGCCCTCGGGTTTTATGAGCGATTGATAAAGGACTTTCCGGATTCCGCCTATATTGTCTCTGCCTATCTGGGTAAAGCCGATTGTCTGTATAATTTATCTCAATACCAGGAAGCGGTGAATTTTTGCCTTGAGGCAATAAAAAAGTTTAATAAGCAAGCCGACAAAGATGATTTTTACTATACCTTAGGATGGGCTTATCAGAAGATGGGTAAGGTTGACGAGGCTATTTTGACGTTCGAGGATTTGCTCCACTATTCTGATGACGAAACCATAAAGGCTTCTTCTCTCGCTCGTCTGGGAGATATTTATTCAGAGAAAAGAGAATTTAAACGTGCCCAGGAAGCCTACGATAATATTCTCAGAGAATATTCCCACAGCCCCTATGCCGATTATGCACAGATGCAGATAGGTGTTGTCTTTTATAATCTAGGAAAATACGATGTGGCAGTTATGGCATTGCGCAGCCTTGCGGTTAATTTCCCCAAGACCCGCTTCCTGGAAGACGCGCAGTATTATATCGCTATGGCCTATTTTAAGAAAGGCGATTTCCCGGCTGCTGCTGAAGAATTTTCGAAACTGGCTAATAGCAATTCACATTACGCTGCCGAATCCAGCGTAAAAAGGGGCATCTGTTTTATGAATGCAGGAAGGTACGCGGAGGCATGGGAAATATTTAAAAAACTTAAAATTGCCGGAGTCCACCAACAGTATTTGGCGGCAGTTGATTATTATACTGCCTGGGCGCAATATTTCCTGGGACGGGAGAAAGAGGCGATAAAGGCTCTTAATGAATTCGTTTTGCGTTATCCGGAATCGGAGATAGTTGCGGATATTGTATTCTGGCTGGGTGAATATTACTACCGTAATAAAGACTGGGATAAGGCCCGTGATTATTTTTTGCAAGTTTTATCACGTTTCCCTCAGGATGATTTAGTTGATGACGCCGACTATTGGTTGGGTTGGGTTTCCTATCGGAAGAAGGACTATCTTGGCTCAATCCGATATTTTGAACATCTGGCCGCAAGCTATCCCGGCAGCCCGCTTGTACCGGATGCCTTTTATAGAAAGGGGATGATCCTGAAAGACATGGGCATGTTTAAAGAAGCGGAAAATATTTTTCAACAGGTAGAGAAAAGATTTCCGGAAACGCATTTCTATTATCTTGCTTTAAAAGAGGAGGCCCAGCTTAGGAAACAGGAAAAAGATTTTACGGCCGCTCTATCTTTGTTAAGGAAGGCTCAAGATTCTTCTTTAATAGAATTCAATGCTTTGGTAGAATTTGATATAGCTTCTCTTTTTGAAGAGACAGGTGATTTGAATCAGGCACTTAAAGAATATCTGAAGATAATTTATTTAAAGGGTCTGAAAAATCAGCTACTGTTCGACAAAACGAATATGAAGATTGCTGGGATTCTAGAGAGACAGGAGAAATGGTATGGTGCCGAAGAAATTTATTCTCGGCTTGCGGCTTTAGGAGAAGAGCCTATTCGCCGCCTTGCCCAGGAACGCCTGGACTGGATTAGGACTAAAGTTAAATGAAACCATGGGTTGTCTGCTCATTAAAAGAGATTGTTGTGCGACGCATAAGGAGCACATGCTTAACAATAGGTGCGAGCACCATGACTGACGAATGAAGTAGAACAGCCCTTCACGAAATTCACTCGAGGGCTGTTTATTACAGTGATTTTAAAATAGATTACAGCGATTCATCGTCGGGCATTAATCTCCGTAATCTCACTCTTAATCTCTGCAATCAAGGGCGAAACGAATTTTGTGAAGCCCTAGAAGTAGAACGGAAGGAGGAGAATATAATGTGGCAGATGGGATTCTGGGAAATAATCCAAAAGGGTGGACCGGTGATGTATCCGATTCTTTTCTGCTCGATATTAGCTCTGGCAGTTGTGTTTGAACGCATTTACCACCTCTATCGGGCCAAGATCGACACGCGGGAATTTATGGACCAGATTGCCAATATTTTACGGCGCAATCGGATGAGAGAGGCCTTGCAGATGTGCGATTTGACTCCCGGTCCTATTGCGCATATCTTAAAAGCCGGGATTTTAAAACACGGCCGTCCAAAACAGGAAATAAAGGAGGCTATTGAAGATGCGGCTTTACATGAAATACCAAGATTAGAAAAGAACCTGGGAATTCTTGCTACGGTTGCCCATATCGCTCCGCTTCTGGGTCTCTTGGGAACAGTTACAGGAATGGTAAGGTGCTTTCAGGTGGTGCAGGATAAAACCGCTTCTTTCAATCCGGTTAATCCGGGGGACCTTGCGGGAGGAATCTGGGAGGCTCTTCTTACTACGGTTGCGGGATTGGTAGTCGCTATCCCTACTTTTGTTGCCTACAATTACTTAGTTAGCCGGGTAGACGGTTTTGTCCTGGATATGGAACGTTCGGCAACGGAATTGGTTAACCTGCTTACGGAAGAAGAACGGACTAAAGAAGATCAACTTCCCTTGACTTCCTCGGGGGAGGAATGAACAAGAGTACAAAATACAAGGTTATAACTTCATCTCTTAGTCGTTTACCGTTTACCCGCTCGCTTTAAGTTTCACTAAAGCTCGCTGTTTACCGCTAACCGTATACGGTAAACGGTACACGGTTAACGGTAAACGCAACGCATTTAATTGGAGGGTGATGTAATGAGATTTAAACGCCATTTTGAATGGGAGAGAGGGCAGAAGGGTATCGACATCACTCCATTGATTGATATGGTTTTTCAATTGTTAATTTTCTTTTTGTTAACCTCTTCTTTTGTGGTTTCTCAGGCCGGCATAAAAGTCAACCTGCCCAAGGCCGTAACCAGTGATGTGCTTCAGGATGAAACTTTTGTAATTACGGTGAATAAGAATGACGTTGTTTTCCTGAACGATAAAGCCATCACCTCAAGCGAGCTCGCAGCAAGATTAGATAGTATGCCCAAGAAGAAAAGCGTGCTTTTAAAATCCGACAAGAAGGCATCTCTGGGTAAGGTGGTAGAAATTTGGGATCTCTGCCGCGAAAAAGGTATGGAGAAAATAAACATTGCCACTATTCAAGAATAATTATGCGTATAGAATCTGAATTTAAAAAGGCGTTTTTGCTTTCCGGGATGTTGCATGTTTTATTTATCCTTATCTTTAACATCACCTTGTTGCCATCTCGGGATAATCTAAAAAAGCCGATACAGATATCTTTCTACGGAAACATGCTTGTTGATTTAGGCAGAGTGGAAAGCCAGAAAGATAGAGAGGGATACATTTCTGTTTTAGATAAACGCATAAAGTCGCTTCTTGCGGAAAAAATTTCTTCTTTTCCGAGTGCCAGCTGTTCCAAAGAGACTTTCTATGTGCAATTGGAAAAGCCCAATATAGAAC
>Ga0105164_10001497_pt1 | contig 14948 bp, 10 predicted proteins | sample VDWuncwatermetaG_FD_89674 | JGI IMG/M metagenome (GOLD analysis project Ga0105164, IMG submission 89674) | Wastewater microbial communities from Netherlands to study Microbial Dark Matter (Phase II) - VDW unchlorinated drinking water | ecosystem: Environmental > Aquatic > Freshwater > Drinking...
CAAAGATCGGATTCATCTTTGCCTCTGCGATGATCCGCTCCGCGTCCTCGGGTAGGAGAAACCTCTCCTCCACTAAGACCCTCGCCTCGCGGCTTACCCTCTGAACGTAGTCTCCGTGGTCCTTGTATCTCTCTTCGGTGGACGGTCTGGGATCGCCGCTCTTTTCCCGCTCTGCTTTTGTCTTTGGGAAAGGGATGTAGGAGCCGAGCAAGCCGCACAATTCATCCTCGGCGAGCCCCTTACGCTGGAGGTTCCAGCCGGTGTGAGTGGCCAGAGGCACGCGGATCGCGGGCAGGCGAATCCCTGCTACGTCGTTGCCGTCCGCGTCCACCTTGGGCACCAGGATCTTGTATGCGCCGTTTTTTATTTGCCTGGGCGGATGAACGTCGATGATTCCACGGATAAGATCCGGCCCGTAGTCTAAGAAAAGCTGGCGGTTGTAGAGGCCGTTGTATCGGACTCCGGGGATCTGCGGAAAGCCGGCGCTCTTTTGCTCCGCGGCGACCAGAGTGCCGCCGCTGACCGTCGGGAACTGGCTGGGCGGCGGAAGCGTTCCCTCATTTACCCAACGGTCCATTGCCACGATAAGTGCGCGCAGCGCGTCGCCGAGGGGCATGGGGTTGGTGAGCTGCTGGCATGCCCCTTTCCTCGGTGTCGAGCCGAAGGGGGTGTTATGCTGCGCGCTGGCAACGAAGTAGATCCGCACTTTCTTAGGAATCGGGATGTCCTTTCCCTTGCCGTCGGTGTGGGCCAGAGAGCCTCGCTTCTGCCAGTATTCGGTCGCGGTCTGGGTGTGGATAATGAGAGGATCGCTCTTGGGATGCTTGAGGATGCCGTCTTCTCTCCCCGTTTGCGGGTCTTTCAGTATATTGTAGGCGAAAGGGAAAAGCTCGGGATCGAGCTGGTTGGTGTGCTGCTGGGATGAAGTCACCGGGCGGGAAAATTCATAGTTGATGAATAATCTTCCTCCTCCGGCCGCGTGGGGGGATATCGCCTCGAACACCTGCCTGTGCGATTGATCTTCATTGAAGCCGTGATAGACGAAGTCTCTTAGAAATCTCCCGCTCTGCGAGCGGCCCCAGGCATAGGCGTTTTTGATGCCGGTCTTGACGCCGCCGGATGCCAGGGGGTTTGGATTGCCGGCAGCATCTTTCAGTTCGTAGCGTAGAAACGAGATCAGGTCGCGCACGCCGGCGAAGCCCAATCCTAAGACGAGAGGATTTTTAGCCGGGTAGATAAGCTCGTAGATGTGGCCGGGCTTAAATCCTGCAAGCAGACAGAGATCCTGTGTGCTCGGTTTCATTTCTACCTTCCCTGTTGCTTTATCCTTCTTGCACTCGGCGAATTCCCACTCGGAGCTTGGCACCGGCGTAGGCGTGTCGTACGATTTTTCCCGCACCGTGAGCGAGGCTCGGGATTTATCCGTGCTCGCCGCCTCGTAGCTCATCACCCGATTGTCCGCGCTAAGAGACTGGGAATAGATCCCCTCCCTGGTCACAACGATCTCCGTGCGCACGGCTCTAACGATCTCTTTTCCCTTGTCCGTGGCTACCGGCACGCCCATAATAAGGAAGTTTTCTCCTGGCGTGAGATCTCCCTGCCAGCCGGACCAGACGATCGTGTAGCCCTGGCGCATGAGGAAGCCGTTGCCCGCGTCCTGGAGGGCGCTGGGGTCGTTGTTTTCCGGGGCATCGTTCAAAAACATGAGGATTCGTTTGCTGCCCCGGTTGGGGGCGTCATAAAAGATCTTGCCGTTGCCCCGCTTCATGTCGACAGGCTTCAGAATATAGAAGTCGGTCCAGTACTCGACCTTGCCCCGTTGATTCCTTGGCGCCTTGTCCAGGTTGACGAGAATATTATTGAGCGGGCTTTTGGGATCGACCTCGCCGTAGGCCTTGCCGACGAGCTTCTCATAGGGGCCGGTAACCGGGAATTCGTAGCCGCCGGCAAAGGGCCCGCTCTTTTCTATGACGATCCTGGTGATCATGCCCTCCTTTCATGCCTTAACGAGACTTTTGACATGGACTTTTCTACCTGCGGAAGCTCTACAAGGAGAGCCTCCCTCTGTCAAGGGATGGGGGACTTTCCCTCGAGGAGCGCGGCGCCGACGGCGACGCCGTTCTTGCGGAAACGGGCGCGCTTAATTTTCGCTGTTAGCCCTTGAGCCTTGAAAGCGGCTTCCAGCAGTCGTGAAAATCCTCGCCGTTCCATGACCCCGCCGCCGATCACTATGACTTCCGGTTTGAAGGGTTTCATCAATCGAGCAAGGTTTTTTCCGAGAAAATTTGCCAATACTGGGTCGTTCCTTCTTCTCTGGATCGCCTGGTATCTCTTTTCCCATCGCTCTGGATATTCGAACCGTTTTATCCTGATAATTTTGCCGTTTTTCCCGTAAGCCCTCCCGATGCCCGTCCCGATCGTCAGCGCGAACACGCTCTTCGCCCCGCGTCCCGCGCCCCGGAGCAGCTCGGCTCTAGCGAAAGCACGGGCGTCGTTATCCACCCGCAAGCGTATAGAGCGCGGCCAGAGAGGTCGAAAGGCGAAATTCTTGATGTAGGGAATGTTGGGACTGAAGAGGAGGACCGTTCCCTTGACGATTCCCGCAGCGCCGATGCCGATGGCTTCAACGTCATGGCGGTGCAGCGAAGATACCAGGCCCACAAGTCTTTTTTGAAAGTCGTTTTTATTCTTCGGCGTCGGAACTTCGCGCGCTCGGATGACCTTCTTCCCGTTCCAGAGAACGGCGCGGATTTTTGTTCCTCCGATATCGATTCCGATGCAGAACATGAAAAAACCTTGACAGGATACAGCCTCTATGTTTAGCCTTTGCGCTGAGCTTAATCAATGTCGTCTCTTAGTATTCCCGACCGGTTCTTCGGGCGCACAGGGGGGGGTAACGATATGGTTCGGTGCTTAAGATATCGTACTTTCTGGCTGGCCTTTTTCGCTCTGCTGATAGAACTTGCCCCCTTTTCGTTCCTGCGGCAGGCTGAAGCACTGACAGTCGAAGAGATTGCCCTCTTGAAGGGGCCGGGCCGGCAGAAGGTCCTGGAGCAGGGGGCAAAGAAGGAAGGCAATCTGCTCTGGTACAGCACGCTGATAGTCGATCAGCTGGTGCGGCCCGTCAAAGTGGCGTTCGAGAAAGAATATCCCTTCATTCAGGTGGAATTCTTCAGGGGGAATACTGAGCGCGTCGTACAAAAGGCCGTCTCCGAGTATCAGGCAAAGAGATATGACGTCGATATCATCGATGGCACGACCTCGCCCACGTTGGCGGGCAAGGCAGGCATCATGCAGCGCTTTAACTCGCCGTATCTGGCCGAGTACCCGGCGGAGCTCAAAGACGCTCAGGGCATCTGGGGCGCGACTAACCTCTATTTCTTGACCCTTGGCTACAATACCCGCATGGTGAAGCCCAACGAAGTCCCAAAAACATGGGACGATCTTTTGAATCCGCGCTGGAAGGGCAACATGATCTGGTCCACGAGCCGGGGCTCCGGAGCGCCTATGATGATAGGAAATATCCTGTTGTCTATGGGGCCGGAGGCCGGTAAAGCCTACCTGTTGAAACTGGCAAAGCAAAGCGTCGCCAAGAGCACGGCAAGCAACCGGCAAATCCTGGATCTGGTGATCGCCGGCGAATATCCAATCGCCCTGCACATTTTTAATCATCATGCGTTGATCAGCCGCAAAGCAGGGGCCCCGGTCGACTGGCAGCCTCTTGAACCGGTGACAGCTACGTTTAACAGCACCGGCCTGGTGAAAAACGCGCCCCATCCCCACGCGGCGCTGCTGTTCCTCGACTTCGTTTTCTCAAAGAGAGGCCAGAAAATTTTTCAAGACGTCGACTATCTCCCGGCCCATCCGGAAATGGCGGCGAGGCAGGCTGACTTAAAGCCGGGCGGGGGACGGTTCAAGCGGGCCAACTACGTCAGTCCCGACGTGCAGTACGAAAAAGGCAACGAGTGGATCGACTTCTTCCAAAGTCAGTTTCTGAAGTAGAGGCGAAAGACATCTCCTGCGGGCGATGGCCCATCACGCAGCTACATGATATTTTCTAGATCGGATCAACCGCGCGCTGTCACCACGTTCCCGGTGTTGCGTGCGGTTACCCACGTCGGCGCCGAGATGTGGGTGTTGATCTGTGTCTCCGTCATCACCGCTTACCTTGTCCTGCCGCCGTTATTCTCCGTCATTCAGACGAGCTTGTTTACCACCAGGCTCAACGGGGAATTGGATCAGTTTACCGGGAAATACTATCGCGATCTCTTGGGCGGCTTGCAATTGGCCGGGCCGCTGCTCAATACGCTCTGTTTTTCTCTCGGCAGCGCGGTCCTGGCGACCCTTGTAGGCGGGTTTGTCGCCTGGGTGGTGACGCGGACGGATACGCCCCTCAGCGGCCTGGGCTATTTTACGGCGTTCGCATCGTTCGGCACGCCCTTCATTCTCTACACCATCGGCTGGTTGCTTTTGCTGGGCAAGGCGGGTCCGGTGAACTTTTGGCTCCGGTCGATCCTGGATAGCAGCGGGCCTGTTCTCAACGTCTATTCTCTGGGCGGGATGATCTTCGTTGAAGCGCTTCTCTGGTCTCCGTTCGTGTTTCTCATGCTGGCGGCGTCGTTCCGCTCGATGGATCCCTCTTTGGAAGATGCTTCGGCGACGTGCGGCGCGGGAGTCTGGCAAACCCTCAGGCGCATTTCGCTGCGCCTGATGCTGCCGGCCTTCTTCTCCGTCATCCTGCTGATCTTTATTCGCGCCTTCGAGTCGTTCGAGATTCCGGCCTTGATCGGACTTCCGGGCGACATCCGCGTGTTTACGACCGCTATTTTTCTCGATGCCCAGCGAATGCCGCCGAGTTACGGCAGCGCGGGGGCGTTCTCCGTGCTCCTGATGCTGATCGTCGCCGGCACTTTGTACGTTTACTTTCGCGTGACGCGCGAGTCCACGAAGTTTCAGACGATCACCGGCAAAGGCTATCGTCCCAGGCTGATCTCGCTTGGCCGCTGGCGTTATGCCGCCAGTGCCGCGCTGCTGCTTTACGCGTTGGTTCTATTGGTGCTCCCGTTTCTGATCGTCCTGTGGGCTTCGCTCCTGCCGTTTTACATGCAGCCTTCTCTGGAAGCTCTCTCTAAGCTGACGCTGCGCAATTACTCGACGGCGGTCCACTATCCGAAGATCGCCGACTCGATCAAGAACAGCGTCCTCCTCGGTCTTGGCAGCGCGACCGTAGTGATGGGGCTGACGACGCTCGCCTCCTGGATTCTGGTGCGTACGAAGTTGCGCGGCCGCTGGCTGCTCGATTTGCTGACGACTTTGCCGCTCTTGTTCCCCGGCATTGTTATGGGGCTGGCCATTTTGCGTTTCTATCTCATCGTGCCGATTCCGATCTATGGCACGCTGTGGATTTTGCTGGTCGCCTATGTGACGCGCTACGTTCCCTATGGCATTCGCTACACCCACGCCGGGCTGCTCCAGTTGCACAAGGAGCTGGAGGAAGCCGCCTATGCTTCCGGAGCCTCATGGTCCAACTGCATGCGGCGCATCGTCCTGCCTTTGCTTTCGCCCTCTTTTTTTGGCGGCTGGGTGTTTGTGTTTCTTCTCTCTGCCAAGGAGCTCTCCATGTCGGTTTTGTTGGTCAGTCCGCGCACTCCCGTCGTCTCCGTCGCTATCTACGAGTTATGGGACAATGCGCAGGTCGGAGAGCTGGCGGCCTTCGGGATAGTTTGGACGGCGATTCTGGTTTCTGTGTCCGTTATCTATTACCTTTTCGCGCGCCGTTACGGCGTCCAGATGCAGTGAGATGGCAAGAGGGAGTTAACTATGGCTGAGTTCAGGGATCTCTCCTCTCTTCTCGATCCGCGATCCATTGCCATCGTAGGCGCTTCGCCCAAGTCAGGCTGGCCCGCGCGGCTCTGGGCGAATCTGCAGCACGTCCGCTATCCGGGAAAAGTTTACCCGGTGAATCCCAACTACGAGACCATGTGGGGAGTGAAATGCCACGCGAGCATGGACGAACTGCCGGAAGTCGTGGACCATGCCATCATCATTATCCCGGCCGACCGGGTAGTCGAACTATTGCGGCAGAGCCGGCGGACCCCTTTTCGCAGCGCGACAATCTACAGCGGGGGCTTCGGAGAGGGGGGCGATCCGGAAGGTTTGCAGCGGAAGGAATTTTTGCAGGCCTATGCCAGAGAGAGAGGCGTTCGTTTCTGCGGTCCCAACTGCATGGGTTTGGTCTCGACACGCTCGCGCGCGATGCTCTATCCCGACCAGCGCATGGCGGACATCCGCGAGGGGGGACTCGCGATCGTCTCGCAGAGCGGCGGGCTTCTCGGCAGTCTTGTCCGCGCCGCGCAGAGCTGGGGCATCGGGCTCAGTTATCTCGTCACCAGCGGCAACGAGGTGGACGCCGAGCTTTCGGATTATCTGCACCATTTTCTTCAGGATGAGCGGACCAAGGTCGTCGGCGCCTTCATCGAGGGCGTGCGCGACGGGAAAAAATTCACCGCTGTCGCCCAAGAAGCGCTGAGGCTTCGCAAGCCGATCATCGCGCTCAAGGTCGGCCGCTCGGCCAAAGGCGGGGCAGCGGCCATGGCGCACACCGGCGCGCTGGCGGGCAACGACCGGGTCTTCGACGCCGTCTGCCTGGAAAACGGGATTGTCCGCGTGCGCAATCTCGACGAGCTGCTGAACTCAGCGGAGCTGTTTCTTAATCTGAATCATCTCCCGTCAGGAAGGAAAACAGCTTATGTCACTTTTTCCGGAGGTTTGAAGGGGCTGCTGTCGGATCTCGCTCAAGATGCGGAGGTGGAGATGTCCCAATTGAAGCCGGAAACCGAGGCTGAGCTGAATAAATTACTGGGCGTCGGATCGTCGGTGGGAAATCCTCTGGATACGGGATGGGGCGGCCTGTCGAGCCAGGAGACCTATCTCAAGTGCGTCCATCTTCTGCTCGACGATCCAGGAGTCGATCTGCTGGCGCTGCAGGAAGAGCTGCCGCAAACTAACCTGCGTCCGGACAAGCAGAGCAACCTTCGCGCCCTCGCCGAAATCGCCAAAAATAGCCCCAAGCCGCTCGCTGTCTATTCGATGACCACTCAGAGCATCAACGACTACGGCCTCGAATTCAAGCAAAGCTGCCGCCTGCCGTTTCTGCAAGGGGCCGAGAATATGGTGCAAACGATGAAGGGTCTGGCGATGTTCGGTGAGGCGGTACAGGCGCACCGTCAGGAGAAAACGCGATTCACACCTAGGCCGTTGAGTGCGCGGGTGCGCGAGAAGCTGGCCGCGAAAAAGGTGCTAAGCGAGTGGGAAGCTTATGAAGTCATGAGCGAATGCGGCTTGCCTTTGTCTAAAGCGGTTCTGGCGTTGAATTCTCCCGCGGCCATTCCAGCGGCGGAAGAGGTCGGCTATCCGGTGGCAGTCAAGCTTATGGTTTCCGGCGTCACACACAAATCGGAATTGGGCGGGGTGAAGCTCAATCTCTCTACGAAAGAAGAAGTGGAAAGGGCGTGCAAAGAGATAGAAATCGCCTTCCACGCGCGCAACCCTGGAGCCTCGGTCGGAGGGTTCCTGGTTCAGGAGATGGTCCGGGGAGGCGTGGAGACGATCATCGGCGTACAAATCGACCCGCAGTTCGGGCCGGTCGTGATGTTCGGTCTGGGCGGCACGGCTGTCGAAATCTATCAGGACGTAACCCTGCGGCTCGCGCCCGTCGATTTCGATGAGGCTGCCCGAATGATCCGCAGCATCAAAGGCTATCCCTTGCTCGCCGGTTTTCGCGGCGCGCCGCCGGTGGACGAACAATCTCTCTGCCGCGCCATCGTTGCGGTCTCCCAGCTCGCCGCCGCCGGCAGGGATCTTATCCAGTCCATCGACGTCAATCCTTTCATCTGCCTGCCGCAAGGCGGCAAGGCTGTCGATGCCGTGATTGTTACACAAGCAAGCACAGAATAAAAAACAAGAGGCTAAAATAGCTCCAAACAAGGCTTGACAAATTCTTTGTGAATGGCGGATATTCCTCGTAGTTCTGCTTTTATCGGATTGGGAATTCCAGGGACATCATACTTTGTTCTTGACTCCCAGGCAGCCGGTCTAATACCTTTCGCTCATGGAAGAAGTATTAATAAAAACAGATAATGTCGGTGTGCGCATTCTGGAGCTGGAGGCGGGAGGGGCGCTCCCTTGGCACTCTCACTCGGAGGTGACGGACTACGTATTTGCCCTGGACGGGGAAATCGAGGTTCAAATGAGATCGCCCGACGAAAAGGTAGCGTTGGCGCCCGGCCAGAGATGCGATGTGCCGACCGGCAGGGTCCATCGGGTGGTGAATATGTGTCAGAGAAAAACGAAGTATCTCATCATTCAAGGTGTTGGAAAATATGATTTCAATAAGGCGGGCTCATAAATGATTCATACGCGCATATGCGATCTTCTCGGCATCGCGCATCCGATCGTGCTCGGCGGCATGCGTTCCGCGACCTCAGCGTCTTTTGTAGCTGCGGTCTCGAACGGCGGCGGGCTCGGCACTTTGGGCGCTTCGGGAATGAGCGCCGAACAGGTTAGGGCCGAAACCAAGGCGATCCGCGCGGCCACGGACAAACCCTTCGGCATCAACCATCTCTTGTTCGAGGTCGAGGAGGAGGGCTTCACCGCTACGCTTGAGGCCTGCCCCGCGGTTATTGCTTTCGCCTGGGCCCATTCGAATCAAGATCTCCACGCCTATTTTCAGCGGGCGCATGATGCCGGGTCGAAGGTCATGTACATGGCCGGCGAGGTTCCCCAGGCCGTTAAGGCTGCGGAGGCCGGGGCCGACGTGATCGTGGCGCAAGGAACTGAAGGCGGGGGCCATGTCGGATGGATGGCTTCGATCTCGCTCGTGCCCATGATAGTCAAAGCCGTGGCGCCCCTTCCGGTGCTCGCCGCCGGCGGCATAGCCGATGGCCGCGGACTCGCGGCCGCTCTTGCTTTGGGAGCTGACGGTGTCCTTTTGGGAACGCGTATGCTGGCCACGGAAGAATCGCCGCTCCATCCGAACATGAAGCAGGCAATCGTAAGAAGCGACGGTCACGATACCGTCCTGACAGAAATCCCGGACATCGCCACAGGCCGTGTCTGGCCGGGGGCGATGGCGCGCGCCCAGCGCAACAAGTTCATCGAGCGCTGGGCGGGCAGAGAATGGTCGCTGCGCCAGTGCTATCGCGAGGCCGGCAAGGCGGCGCTGGAGGCGCGGCGCGCCGGCGACGTGGACAACGCGCCTCTGCTTTTCGGCCAGGACGCCGGTCTGGTCGATTCGGTGCGCCCCGCGGGCGAGATCATCGCAAGCATGATCGCCGAGGCCGAAGAGATCATCCGAGGCAGGTTGAATCGGCTGACACGTTAGGCGATCAAGACGCTGCCCATAGTTCCCGGAGATTGCCGTCCGGGTCCTTATCCTTGACAGCTATCCGGCCCTATGTTTAGCTCGCGCTCGTTCGGCGAATCAAGCTCGGAGAGAATCTATGAAAAAACGAATTTTGGCGCTTTTGTTTATCCTTCTTTTGTCCCCGACGGTTGCGTTTGCTCAGGGGCTGACGCGCATCGCCTCAGGTTACAGCGCGATCTCCGGGCCGCACGCGGTCTTGTGGCTCGCCCGCGAGGCGGGGCTCTTTGAGAAGAACGGTCTCAAGGCGGAAGTCGCCTATATTCGGAGCGGCTCTACCATGGCTCAAGCGCTGCTGGCAGGGGAGCTGCAGGTCGCGCAGACCGGCGGTCCCGGTGTCCTGGCGGCGGCCGTGGGCGGGGCGGACTTCGTCCTGGTCGCGGTTGCGCTCAACACGACCCCCATCGTTCTTATGGGAACGGTCTCGCGCATGGAGGAGCTCAAAGGAAAGGGCGTGGGAGTAACGCGCTATGGCTCCAATACCGACATCTCGGCCCGCTTTGCCCTGAGGAAGTTTGGCCTCCAGCCGGACAAGGACGTCGCGCTTGTCCAGTTGGAAGACTATCCGGGAATCATGGGAGGTATCGCCTCCGGCCGGATCGCCGCCGGCGCCCTGGCCGACCCGTTCACGGACCATGCTAAGAAGCTGGGCTATAAAGAGATCGCCGACATCGCCTCGTTGGGTTTGGAGTTTCCCTTTGTCACTCTGACGGCGAAGAAGTCCTATCTACGCGATCACCCGAATGACGTGCAGCGTTTCATACGCGCCTACACAGAAGCCATCGCGCTTTACAAAAATAACCGCGAGCTGGCGATGAAGGTGACGCAAAAATATACCGGCATCAAAGATCCCGCGATTCTCGCCTCCACGGTCAATTTCTACGCCCCGAAACTCGCCCGCGCTCCTTATCCTACCGTCGGCGGTATCCGCTTTGTCCTCGACCAGATCGCGGCGCAAAATCCGAAAGCGAAAAACGTGGCCCCCGAGGCGTTCATGGATGTGAGCTTTGTCAAACAGCTTGAGGAGAGCGGCTTCGTACAGGGTCTCTACGCCGGACGCTAAAATTTTTTTGCTGCTAAAACTTTTCCTATTCCTTCTCCTTTTCCAAGCCGGGTGCGCCCCCTATCTGGTGGTGAGCGGCGGCGCGGTCAACCAGGCTAAGCTTCAAGAGATAAAAGCGGGTCTCGCGCTCCTGCGCGGCCTGGAGTTTAAGAGGGATGTTCCGGTCGAGATCGAAAGCAGAGAGGAGATGCGGAAACATTTAGAGAGGGATCTCGAAGAAGAGTACGGCGGCGAGAAGCTGCAAAATCTCTCCCTCGCCTACGCCAAGCTCGGTCTCTTTCCCGAAGGGCTGGATCTCAAGAAATCGCTGCTCGATTTTTACACCGCGCAGGTGGCCGCCTTCTACGACCCGAAGACAAAAAAACTCGTCTTGCCGGAGGATTGGGCGGGGGGAATTTTACTCGGCGCCGTTCAGTTCCTTGCCCGGAGGGATATCATGGGCGAGATGGTATTGGCCCATGAATTGACCCACGCCCTGCAGGATCAGCACTTCTCTTTGGAAGACCGGCTCCGTTCGTCGGACAATGACGATCGGACTCTGGCCTTTCACGCCGTGGCGGAAGGGGATGCCACCTTGAGCGGATTCGGCTACCTCTTCGGCATCGACGACCAGTCATTAGACCTGGTGGATCATACGGTTCAGGAGAGCATCCAGGAGGCGCGCTCCAGCCTTTCGGATATTCCGGAGGCGATTATCGAGGAACTTCTGTTCCAATATTATGGCGGGGTCTCCTTCGTCTCCCGTGTCGTGCGCGAGAGGGGCTGGAGCGGGGTCAATCGCCTTTACAGCTACCCGCCGCTCTCGACGGAACAGGTGCTCCATCCGGAAAAGTATCTCGATTCCCCGGACCCGCCGACCGGGATTAAGCTGGATGATCTCTCGGCGCTCTTCGAGTCGGACTGGAGGGAAATCGAGAACAACGTCCTGGGAGAGCTGATGGTCCGGGTGCTCTTTCGGAGATTCCTCTCCCCGGAGGAAGCGAAGACGATCGCCAACGGCTGGGACGGAGACCGCTTCGTCGCCTTCCAGCGGGGGAAGGAGGTCGCCTTCGCTTGGGCGACGGCGTGGGATTCCGCCGCGGACGCCAAAGAATTTTTCGACGGCTATCAAAAGCTCCTGGGAAAAAAATACGGCGGCTCCGGAAATGACGCTGCGCGCGTCCATATCGAGCAGCAAGGACAGCGGGTTCTCGTTATAGAGGGGTTGGAAGGGGCTTACGTGAAAGAGCATGTGGAGAAAATATGGCAGAGGATGGAGCTCAAAAAAGGGGCTCCGCCGGGAGGTCCCTCATGAAATGGGTGACATGTTTTTTTTGCGTCGCGGCGCTCTTTCTCATCGTGCTGGCTCCCCTTTCTTCCGCCCGGGGAAAAACGGTGGAGGAGCTTCTGGCCGAGATCAATAAGCTCGCCCCGGCGGAAAGACAGAATCGCTTGGAAGAAGGCGCCAGACGGGAAGGGCTGGTGAATTTTTACTCGAACGAGAACCTGGACCTCCTCAAAGGCTATGCCGACGGGTTTATGAGGAGGTATCCCTTTGTCAAAGCGGATTTCTGGCGCGGCAGCGGCACGCGGCTGGTGGATCGAATCCTGCTCGAGCATCGCGCCGGCAAGCTCGATGCCGATTTTATCTCGGTTCCTTTCGAGGCCGGCATCCTGGTGAAGCGGGCGGGCGTCTGGGCGCCCTATCGCTCTCCGGAATTGAGGCATTACTCAAAGATGTTTGCCGACGAAAAGGGATATTGGCATTCCACGCATATCAATATCGCGGTCATCGCGTATAACAGCAAACAGGTGAGACGCGAAGAGTCCCCGAAAGACTATCCCGATCTTCTCAATCCAAAATGGAAGGGGGAGCTATCGATCGACCTGGAGCCCGAGAGGGCGCTTATGGGATGGCTGGTAGCCTGGGGAGAAGGCAAGACTCGCGACTTTCTCAAGAAACTCATGCGCAACGGCATGGTGGTGCGCCGCGGGCACACACAGCAGATCCAACTGCTCTGCGGCGGTGAATTCAAGATCGGCGTGGAGCTTTATGCTTATAGAGTGGCGCAGTTCAAGTACGAGAGAAAATGTCCGATTGGTCTTAGCTTTCCCAATCCGACGCCGGGCTCGGTCGGCAGCCTGGCCGGAATCAACCGCATGGCGCCGCACCCGCATGCAGCAGCATTGTTTGCCGATTTCGTCCTCTCAGCAGAGGGCTCCAGGATTCTGGCCAGCACAGGCCGCATCCCGACCCACAAAGAGGTCAGGGCGATTTATGAAGAGGTCTCGCAATTGGAGCAGAAGGGAGTCCCCCTCCTGCTGGTATCGCCCGAGAAGGCTGATGAGCTGGGAGATGTGGCAAAAAAAATTATGGAGGAAATACTCGTCCGCCGGCAGTTCTAAAGAGACCGTGTCCGTGTTCGTGGGCCGTGTTCGTAAAAACCAGCACAAGCACGAAACACGAGCACGAGTATTAGTAGCCTAACGCGCAGCCGTCCTTGCGCGGATCCGACCCGCCCATCAACGTACCGTATTCCGGATGAATCAGAATTCCCTGGCCGCCGCCGAAATTGGCCTCGCTGAGAATCTCATGCCCTTTTTGCTTTAGCGTCTCGCGCACCTCGGCTCCGATTTCTTCCTCCAGGGCTACCTGGAATCCCTCAAGGTGATTCACCCGCGGGGCCTCCATTGCCTCCTGGATCGTCATGCCGAAGTCGATGATGTTGGCCAGAACCTGTACCTGTCCTTGAGGCTGCATGTGCGCCCCGGTGACGCCGAAAATCAGGAAAGGCCTGTTCTCCTTGAATACCATGGCGGGCATGATCGTGTGGGCGGAACGCTTGTGGGGCGCGACGCAGTTGGGATGGGCCGGGTCGAGGGAGAAGAGTTTTCCCCGGTTCTGCAGCATGATTCCCGTCTCGCCCCCGACCAGGCCGCAGCCGAATCCCTCGAAGAGGCTATTGATGAAAGAGGCGGCGTTACCTTCTCTGTCGACCGCGCAAAAATACTGGGTGTCCCCATGCACGGGGCCGAGTCCCGGGCGGTATTCGCCCGCGCGATCGGGATCGATCCGCTTCACTCTTTCAGCAGCGTAAGCTTTGCTCAGGAGTTTTTCCAACGGTGCGGGCGCAAATTCGGGATCGGCCAGATACCGGTCCCGATCCGCAAAGGCGAGCTTCTTGATTTCGATCAAAGCATGCGCATAGGCGGCGCTGTTGTACCCGAGGGCGGCGGGATCGAAGCGCTCCAGCATGTTGAGCATCTGAAGCACCGTCATCCCCTGGGTGTTGGGCGGCATCTCGTAGACCTCGTATCCGCGGTAAGAGGTGTGAATCGGCTCCACCCAGCTGGAGGTGTGATCGCGGAAGTCTTTGACGGATAACAGACCGCCGTTTTTTTGCGAGAAGCCCACGATCTCCTCGGCGATTTCCCCGCCGTAAAAAACCTCTTTTCCTTCATTTGCTATTTTTCTCAGGCTCGCGGCGAGCTTTATTTGTTTGAATATCTCTCCCGGCCTCGGCGCCTGTCCGTTGATCAGATAATCGTCGGCGGAGCTGGAATGGACGGAGAGCTTGGTTTTAGACTTCGTCCATTCGTGCGCGGTCTTCTCGCACACCGGAAAGCCCTCTTCCGCGTATCGGATCGCCGGCTGGAGAAGCTCTTTGAGACTCCTCGTGCCGTATTTCTCCGTAACCTCAGCCCAGCCGTCGAGCGCTCCGGGAACGGTCACGGGGAGCATTCCCGTATCGGGAATCCTGGCGATTTTTTTCTCTTTGAAATAGTCGGGCGTCGCCGCATAAGGGGCCCTGCCGCTGGCGTTGAGCGCCTTCAGTTCCCTGCCCTTGGCGAGGTAGAGCAGGATGAAGGCGTCTCCCCCGATCCCCGTGGACATCGGCTCGACTACGTTCAACACCGCAGCCATAGCGACAGTCGCATCGATGGCGTTGCCGCCGCGCTTCAGGATTTCCAGCCCCGCTTGAGTGGCGAGCGGTTGGGAGGAAACGACCATGCCGTTGGCGGCCATCGGCATCGAGCGGCGGGCGGCAAATATTTTTTTCACCCCTAACTCCACCTCAGACCGAGACCCAGAAGGAGAACGACGGGTCCCAGGATCGCGTTGATTTTTAACAGCAGGAACCACTTTTTCCAATGGGCCAAGAGGGGCTCCGGCCATGCTTCGACAAGCTCAGCACGGGACTTCGAGTGAGCCTCCCCTCGGCCTGAGCTCGGGACGAAGGCAGTCGAACTCTGAGCAGGGTCGAACCGCGACTGGATATCGGTAGAAATCTGAGCCGTGAGAGCGGCTATCTCCGGCGCGTATTTAAATGTCTGGAAGGATTGGTGCAAGAGCATGGCCAGAAACAGAAAAAGCTTGATCGCCAGAATCGAATAGTAGGCAGAGCCGAGCTGCCATTGGCTCCCGGCGCCGCGAAAGATGAGATTGCACGTTCCGGTAATCACTAAAAGACCGATCGCGGTCCA
>Ga0105164_10001498_pt1 | contig 14943 bp, 13 predicted proteins | sample VDWuncwatermetaG_FD_89674 | JGI IMG/M metagenome (GOLD analysis project Ga0105164, IMG submission 89674) | Wastewater microbial communities from Netherlands to study Microbial Dark Matter (Phase II) - VDW unchlorinated drinking water | ecosystem: Environmental > Aquatic > Freshwater > Drinking...
CACCGAGATCACTGAGACCTGGACAGAACAGGGACAGGACTACATTACGGTTCGCTTTGAAGCTAATCTGCTGGACTACACAGTTGACGAGAAGAACGGCATGGTTGTCGTCGGGAACAAATCAGAGCCAGTAGAATTTGCGGAATACTGGACCTTTGCCCGCCCTGTGGGTCCTAATCCCTGGCGGCTCACAGCGATCCAGCAGCCGTAGGGGAAGAAGCTCCCGTACCCATATCCGAATTAAAAGTCAAAAATAGAAATCCCTGAGGTAATCCAGTCTTTATGAGGAGTATTGACAGCTCAAAGAGCAGTGCTTGGGGCAGGCTGCTAGGGTACGTTCTGTCGGGGGTGATCCTTCTGGGAAGCGCGCAGGCCTGGGCGGCTACTCCGCTGAAGGTCGCCTATAGTTCTATCGCAGGAGTGACCGCAGTCCCATGGATCGCTGTCGAGAGGGGAATCTTCGCCAAGTATGGCATCGACGTGGAGTTGATCTATTTAGCAGGATCTCAACCGATGCAATCCCTTTTGGGGGGAACTACTCCTATAGTTCTTCAAGGGATTGAGCCCGTCATCAACACCAACGCCCAAGGGGCTGACACGGTGATGATCGGAGGGCTGGTCAATACGGCGGTTTTTTCCCTCGTTGTTCGGCCAGAAATCAAGGAGCTTAAGGATCTCAAGGGAAGACCTTTGGGGATCACGCGCTACGGCTCCTCCACAGATTTTGTCCTACGGTATGCCCTGGAGAAGTGGGGACTCAAGCCAGATTATGATGTCCCGATTTTACAGATGGGCGGAGTTCCACCGATCCTAGTGGGGATGGAGACCAAGAAGATTTACGGGGGACCGCTCTCTTTGCCTACCTTGGCTCGGGCCACGCAGGCAGGTTTCCGTGAGATCATCGACCTCTCGGACGTGATTCCCGCCTACCAGGTCACGGGAGTTGTAGCAAGACGCTCCTTTATAAAGGATCAAGAGGAAGTAGTCCGCAGTTTTCTCAAGGGTATCACCGAGGCGATCGCTGTTTTTAAGAACGACGCTGCATACACGAAAAAGATTCTTCAGGAAAAGATCAAGATCCAAGACCGGATAATCCTTGAGGAAACCTATAAGAGATACTCCCGCTATATCTCCAGGGTCCCATACCCCACCCGGCCCGGCATCGCGCTTATTAAGACGACTCTGGAAGAAAAGAATCCGGCCATCCGAAAACTCTCTATTGATGACCTCATCGACACCCGTTTTGTGCGGGAGCTGGAGCAGAGCGGGTTTATCGATGCTCTGTATCGCCCCCGCTAGGAGACTTCATTTACCATGAACCTTTGAACGAGGAAACCCCATGTCTCTAAAACTCGAAGGAATTCTGGTTGCTACCGTGACCCCGTTTAAGGAGAGTTTAGATCTTGACGAGATAGCCCTGCGCCGCCTAATCAAATATCTGGCAAAGGTGAAAGGGATCAATAGCTTCGTCTGTAATGCCGGGGCGGGGGAAGGGGCAACGCTAACCCGGGAGGAGAGAATCCGCTGCATTGAGATTATCCGCGAGGAGATCGGGGACGGGACCCCTGTTGTGGCGGGGATTGAAGCCCTCTCTACCCGGGAGGCGATCCAGCAGACTCGGGATGCCAAGGAGGCCGGAGCGGCAGCCGTAATGCTAACACCACCCCACGTTTATGATTGGAACGCTACAGCCAACCCTGAATTTGCTTTACAATACTTCCGTGACGTCGCCGCGGCCGTGGAGATCCCCATCACAATTTTCCACTATCCGGCATCTGCCCCCTCAGGCTACTCAACAGATACCGCTGTGCAAATTGCCCGCGTGGTGGATGCAGTCGTCGCCATCAAGGTCGCCAGCGGCGCCAACATCCGCCGCTACGAGCAGGTGCTTAGGGGGATGCGCGGGTTACCCCGCCGCGTCTCTGTTCTAGCCACGTCATCTCTGTTCCAGCATTTTGTAACCGGTGCCGACGGAGCCCTTACAGGATTTGCGAACTTTGCGCCGGAATTCTGTGTGGGGCTTTTCAACTCCGTCCGGGACGGGAACCTTGAGAAGGCCCGCCAGCTCCACGAGATCAATTATGCTCTGGAGGCTGCCATCTACAAGGCACCCAATGTCTACAAGCATAGCCGCTACAAAGTAGCCGCTTACTTTGCGGGGCTACTGGACAATATGCTCGTGCGCCCGCCCCAGGTTCCAGTCCCTGAGGGCGAAGTGAAGCTTATCCGCGATACCATGGCAAGCCTTGGATTCCTCAAACGATAGGAGAATCCTTTGACCTGAAGCTTAGTTCGTGCTAACCGGAGGGAAGCAGACACGGAAAGGCCATGGGGCTGGGTTCCTCCGGGGCTAAGTCCCAGGTCCGGCGAAGACCAAAAATGAAACACGAGAAATGGCCGGTTTTTATCTCGGCGCTTGCCTCGTTAGTCGTTGGGGCCACGTCCTTGTTATCCGTATTCACAATAAAGGTGCAGGCCCAAGAGGGAAAAACCAAGGTTAGAATATCTTACCCCAGTCCTTCAATATGTTGCCTGTCCTTGTTTGCCGCACATCGGTGGAAGATTTTTGACGAGAATGGGCTGCTAGTGGAAATCATCCAGGCGAGGTCTCAAGCAGCTAATGCTGCATTGTCAAGTGGAGACATTCAGTACGTGGCTGGTGTAGGGCCGAATTCTGTCATCGCCACTCTTAGAGGAATGCCTACCCGTGGAGTATGGTTTGCCTCTAATAAATCCATCTATTCCTTGATCTCCCGACCTGAGTTTCAAGCTCTAAGGGACCTCCGCTCAAAGAGGATCGCTGTGAGCGGATTGGGCGGAACCGCTGAGGTTTCCTTGAGGATCGCCTTAGAGTCCATGGGCGAAAATCCCAAAGACTTTATCTTCATCGGCTTAGGCGGACCGCAACTGATCCCGGCACTGGCAGCTAAAAGCGTGGATGCTGCCCTGTTAAATCCTCCGTTCATATATTTCGCCAAGAAAAAGGGATTTCGGGAGGTCTTGGATGTTGGATCGCATATGGAGATGCCCTTAGGCGGTCTCACAACCTTAGTCACTACCATCCAAAACAGGCCGGGTGAGGTGAAGCGAGTTATTCGCTCTTTGCAACAGGCAAAGGAGCTCATGGCTCAATCAAGAGAAAGAAGCATTGATCTGATCTCTGAATTCTTAAAGGTGGACCGAGAATCAGCCGAGGACACCTATGTGCTATACCGAAAAACAGTCAGTGGCAATGGAGTGCCCACCCGCGAAGGCATCAACAAGATCGTAAAAGCACTCCACTTGCTAGGCCAGCTTGGCGAAAGAAAGGTCACGTTTGAGGAAGTGGCCGATGATCGAATCGCCAAGGAGGTTGCAAAGGAACTGGGATATAGAGATAACTAGGGGCCTGTTACGCCGAAACCCCATAACTTAAAGGAGGCAGGAAGATGATTGACGGAAATTTCGATCGATTATTTGTTACCCCGGTTCTTCCTTACGAGGCAGGTGCTCTTGACATCGACGAGAGCGCACTAAGAAAATTCTTGCGATACTTCATGCAGCCTAAGTTCGTGGATGCAAAAGCGGGGATCATCATCAACCCCGTTGCCGGTGAGATATTTTTCCTATCTCGGGAGGAAAAAAAGAGGGTAGTCAAAATCGCTGTTGAGGAGTGTGGCGCGAAGGTCCCGGTCATTGCAGGTGCCATCGACTGGACGACAGAGGGCACCGTGGAGGTGGCGCAAGATGCGAAAGAGGCCGGTGCTGACGGGATCTTTCTGATTCCTCCTTCAGGACCTACGGACATCACTCTCGGCTGGGACCCCATTCGCCATCCAGAGATCTGGACGGAGATGATCAAGACCATCGATGAGAAAGTCGGTCTACCGATGATTGCCCACCCTACGGCTCCTGCGGCGGCCGGCACCTCTGGCGGATTCCCCTCAGAGCCAACCCTTAAGGCATGTCGGACATTCAAGAGAATAGTAGGTTGGAAGATGACCTATAAATACGAAGACTACTTGAGAGTAGCCCAAGGATTACGTTCTTTGGAGCATCACGTGGCGATCCTTGGCGCATCGTCAGGCTATTTCCATGAATATTTAACTAACGGACTTTTCGACGGCACGGCAACCGGAGGCTGGAACTATGCCTTGGAGCCTATGGTGGATCATATTCAAGCCTGGCGCGCCGGGAACATCAGGGAAGCAAATAGAATTTGGCCGTCTCTAAAAAAGCTGCACGGTTATGTGCACCAAGACAAAACCCACCATCATTTAAGGTATAAGGTTGCCGCTTGGCTACGTGGGCTGATTCCTAGTCCCTTTATGCGGCCTCCTATGCCTCGTCCGCAGCGGGAGGAAACCTTGATTCTCCGTGACCTTCTAAAAAAGGTTGGTCTAAGCGTGATCAACGAAGAAGAAATCGATAGCGAGTTGAATAGTCAGCCTGGAATATTAAAGGACGCTCAACGAAGGGCTGCGGCATCTTAAGCCCGAACAGCAAGGAAAAGAGCTATGGATACAAATATCCTGGCGAAGATCGACGTGCCGACAGAGAATTGGGATCGGTTATTTGCGCCCAGCTCATGTCTGGTAATGATAACTACGGTAGATAAAGAGGGAAGAGTAAACGCAGCATCATTCGGGACTTGTGTAAGGGTTTGCCACGACCCGGTGTACATCGCTTTCACGGTCGGAGCAACGAAGGATACTTACAACAATGTATTGGCCACTCAAGAGTTTGTAGTCAACGTTCCCCCTTTCGAGAGGGAAATGCTCGAAAAGGTTAGGGTGGCTGGCCTTGAATTTCCCCCGGGCGTCAATGAGATCGAGAAGGCTAAGCTTACGGCTTTACCCTCAAAGCTCGTAAAGCCGCCGCGTATTGCTGAGTGTAGAAGCCATTTTGAGTGCAAAGTCGAGTGGACCAGACAATGGCTGCATCGCCTCATGGTGGTAGGGAAAGTTGTCGCAGCGTCGGTAGATAAGGGCATTGTAGACAAAGACGGTTACCTTATATGGGATAAGTTTAAACCTGCCCATTATTGTGGCCATGATTACAAGAACAAGTTTGTAGCCGCATATCAAACTATGGAGATTGATATGGTCTATAAAGGACCGGTGGGGCCCAGACCAAAAGAAGACGAATGATGAGTGACCTTTCTTGTTCGGTACTAGTTATCGGAGCTGGAATCGCGGGATGGACTGCGGCCCTGCGGGCAATTGAACATGGAGTTGATGTTCTCGTGGTAGATAAGAGTCCCGGTGAGTTTGGTGGGGGGAATACCTTGATGACCTCTGGTAGTCTCCGGGCTGCTGGAAAAAATCTCAAATCTGCGCCTCAGGCATTATACCGCGAGGTTATGAAAGAAGGCGTAGCATATCCTGAGCTGGCGAGGGCATGGGCGGATCATTGTCCCGCATCTGTAGATCGGTTAAGGGGTTGGGGCGTTGAATTGGCGGATGGCCCGGCTGGGGGATTACTTCTCGAGCCGAGAACGTCGATTTCGCTGTCTCCCGTGTATAAGAGAGATGTCGGAGCTAATATTCTGAGAAAGTTAAAGGCCTCATTTACAAAACGAGGCGGTAGGTATGCCGGGAATACAGAGGCATTAAGGCTGCTGATTAGGGAGGGCTGTGTTAGCGGGGTCGTCGCTCAGAGCAATAGGAAATCGCTCGATATACAAAGCAAGGCTACTGTCCTAACGACAGGGGGATTTAGTGCCAATAAGGTGATGGTCGTCAAGTATATTGGCAGGCACGCCCACGAATGCAAACTCAGAGGATCGCCTAATGATACCGGCGACGGCCTAAGAATGGCTATGGAAATTGGCGCCAAGGCGGTCAACCTCAGCTACTTCTATGGTCATCTCCTATCTCTCAAGGCGTTGTCTGATGACAGGTTCTGGCCGTATCCAAGGTTGGACAGTCTCGTCAATGAAGGGATCTTAGTGGATCGCCTCGGGAATCGCTTTGTGGACGAAGGACGTGGTGATGTGGCTGTTGCTAATGAATTGGCTAAGAGTGATGACGTCAAGGGAGCCTGTTTGATTTTCGACGAAGAGGCTTGGCAAGGCGCGAGAAGTGACGCCCCCTTCCCCTATCCAAAGACTCCTTCAGCAAACCCTTGGCTGATGGAAAACGATGGTTGCCTCTACAAGCGAAAAACCGCCAAAGAACTGGCCAGAGCAATAGATGTCGACGGAGCCAACTTGCTTCGAACTTTAGACTCCTTCAACAAGGCGTCCGAACGTAGAAGCTTTGAGGGGGTTCTAGTTCCTAGGAAGGGCAAGACAAGACCTCTCCGATCTCCTCTTTACGGGTTGAAGGTGGTTCCCGGAATTACCTTCACTATGGGGGGAGTTCTGATCAATGGTAAAGCCGAAGTTTTAAGTCAGGAGGAGCAGCCCATTAAAGGATTATACGCTGCGGGTGATGCAATAGGTGGCTTGATGGGCGGTTACCATGGCGGCTACACCGGCGGCCTCTGCCAAGCTATTGTAACCGGGATCATAGCAGGAGAGAATACCGCCAGCTTCGCAACAGGGTCCGTTCGCGCTGGTTAGTCAAAGTCGCTAGGGACGACCAAAGATGAAACACGAAGATGGTCCATTTAATCTCTCGGCAATTTTGCTGATGGTTGCTGCGGCATTATGTTTTTTCATCTCCGCATCACCCACACCCGCTCAAGAGCGAAGAGCAAAAATCCGGATATCCAATGCCACTCTTAGTTTTACTGCTCTACCGCTTTTGGCTGCTCAGGAGTGGAAGCTATTTACTGAAAACGGCCTAGATGTCGAGGTCATCATCATGACCTCCTCAATAGCAGCACCCGCTATGATGGCAGGTGATATAGACTATGTATCAGGTGTAGGACCGGCTTCTGTTAGTGCAACTTTGAGCGGTCTTCCGTCGCGGGCGATCTGGTTTTCGTCGGACAGAATCGCCTATTGGCTGATGGCGAAGCCGCAGTTTAAAAGCATCCAGGATTTGAAATCGAGAAAGATCGGTTTATCGGGACTGGGAGGCACAACCCAAGTGGCGCTGACGATGGCTCTTGAAAAGTTTGGCGCGAATCCAAAAGACTTCGTAATCGTCTCGATACCTGCCGCTCAGTTGCTTCAATCGTTGGAGTCAGGATTTGTCGATGCAGCAGCCCTTCATCCTCCACCTATGTTTTTTGCACAGCGGAAGGGTTTTAACAAACTCTTAGACATCGCAGCCTCGGTGGAGATGCCCGGAGGCGGTCTGACGGCACTGATAAAAACCATAAAGAGCCGACCCGATGAGGTAAAGAAGGTGATAAAATCTCTCCAGATGGCCAAGGGAACGATTCGAAAATCAAAGGAAAAAACTGTCGACCTTATGGTCCGGATTCTGAAAATGGACCGAGAAGCAGCCTCGGAAACCTATGATCTGTTTTTAACTATCTTGAGCGAGACTGGAATTCCCAGCCGTGCTGGTATGGAGAATATAGTCAAAGCGATTAAATCGCTTGGCCGGTTTACTGATAGGAACGTCGCCTTTGAAGATGTTGCCGATGCTAAGCTGGCTACAGAAGTGGCAAAAGAATTGGGGTATAAAATCCGATAGACAAAACCGTTAACAAGATAGGCGCGCGGCCCCGTGGCGCCAGCTTGGCTGAACGGTCCTAAGTACCCGACGGTGCACAGCCACTAAGTCTCCTGTGAAATGATGCCTGCCCGGCGGGCAAAGAACCAGTAAGCCGCAATGATCGGCGCCAGGAGCGTCAGCATGATGATGGTCAGCGCTGATGCCTGGCCCAAGCCTCCGCTAATCCACAGACTCCACACCACCACCGGCAGCGTGATGTTATTGGGTGTCGATAAGAAAATAGCGAGGGTCAGCTCCCGGTACGTTAGTAACGCAATCCATAGCCAACTGTAAAGCATAGTGGGCGTCAGAATGGGCACGAGAATGCGTCGAACCACGCCCCAAGTTCCGGCACCGCTCGCGTATCCCGCCTCTTCCAGCTCGCGGTGAATCTGGATCAGGGCACTGTTCATCATTCGCGTCCCATAGCTCAGGCGGACGATAACGTAGATGAATAGCAACACCCAGAGAGTGCCGTAAATCGGGACGACGGCTTGCAGCACGAAGAGCGCGAGCAGCAGAGCGCCGACGCCAAATACGACGCTCGGAAGGGTGTGGGGAAGAAACACAAAAAAATCGAGCACGAAGCGACCCGGCATGTGCGAGCGGAGAACAACCCATGAGAAAGCGAGGCTGAGAGGCACGGTAAGGGTCGGCGTGAAAGCCATGAGCAGCAAGGTATTTTGGGTCCCACGAAATACCAGATCCCATGGAAGCGTCATAAAATTTAGAAAGCTTGCGCGAGACATCGCCGCCAGAGTAGGAGGCTCGAAGAACCGCAACAGGGAAGCCCAGAGCAGCAATCCCAACGGCATGACGGTGCTGAGAAGAATGTACGCGCCGATAAAAATCCACGCCGGGACCACGGCCCGGCCGAGCCTGTAAATTCTCGGTCGGTAGCCCTTTCCCGTTATCACCTCGTAATGGAGGGATTGGCACTGAACCCGCGCGTACCACCAGCTCAGCAGCCCCGCCAAAACCAAGACAAAAGCACTCAACGCTGCGGCAACCCCATAACGGGGCAAACCCTCTTGAGGGCTGACCTGGAGGTAGATGTAGGTGCTAAAGGTGAAAATACGATTTGACCATCCGATGATGACGGGCACGTCGAATGCGGCAATACCGATCGTGAGGATGTAAATGCCCGCGGCGAGCAGACCTGGCCAAACGAGAGGCAGTGTCACAGTCCGAATGGTTTGGAACAGGCTCGCGCCGCTTGCCTGAGCAGCTTCCTCTAACGATGGATCCATGGCGCGGAAAACCGCCGCGGTCATGATGAACGCCAAGGGCGCAAGACTCAACCCCTGCACGCAACCCATGCCGACCACGGTTGTGATACTCAGAGGCGAGTAGAGCGAGCCAAAAAGATTCGTTGCCCACTGGTTGAGCACGCCGATTTTCGGATGGAGGAGCAACAACCATCCCATCGCCACCGCGAATCCTGGAATCAGGAGACTCGCCGTCATCACCGTAAACAACAGGGTTTTGCCTGGGAGATTAGTTCGTTCCGCCAGCCAGGCGGCGGGAATCCCGAAAATAAATGCGATGCCGAGCGAAATAAGGGAGAAGACTGCCGTGTTGAACAAAACACTAAAGGTAAAAGGCTCGAAGAATACCCGCTGATAATTCCTCAGCGTATAAACCAGGGAGGAGTCGCCGGGCAACCCTTCGAACCAGCTGAGCCATACGATGATCGCGAGCAGAGCGAGAATGAAACCGCTGCATATGACTGCAGCAGCGGTCATGAGACCCGAGCAGAGGTCGAGTTGCCCTGCTCTCGCGCGCCAAGTTTTGCCGACGTCGGGGCTTTTTGCCGTTTCTTCAGACACGAGCATGAACCTATCCAAGCGCACCAAAGCGGAGCCGAAAGAACTCCCGAAAGGCAACTAACCCATCTGTCCGCGTTTGCACCTAGGGTCGCTTCGCCCGCGGCAGAGCGGCGCGCCCATCACTCCGTTTGGACGAGATAGCGGGTCCTGCCGGAGGCGCTGCGGCCACCCACCGGGGAGAGGCCCGCAACCCCGACCTTTCCTCGTCGGGGTGCGGTTCTCTCCCCGCGGATCGGCGTCGCAAATTTATGCCGGCTCGGCTACGCAGCTTCGGCAGGAGCTAGGCCAGACGCGATCACGGCGCGGCGAATGTCCTCCACGTGCTCTTTTCGCAGGGGTTGAAAGGGTGGCCGAACGACCGCTCGGGGAAAACGGCCTTGAGCCACCAAAGCTTCTTTTTCCACGACCCAGTGCTGCATCAGGGGTAGCTTGTGATAAATCGCATCCGAAAGTGGCCGCACTTTGTTGAAAAGCTTGGTCGCGGCGTCCATCTGCCCAGAATGCGCAAGACGAAAGAGCTCGGTGATGTATTCGGGCACGACGTTTCCGAACGACGTAATGGCGCCATCGGCGGTCACGAAGCGTATCAGGAAAAGGCTTCCTTGAGCGACAAGGAAGTTAATCTTTCGAGGGAAATCCTGGAAGGCAACCCAGGCGGACTCGTAATCGAAAGAGGAATCCTTGATCGCCACGACCTGGGGGACTTCTTTGGCGATCTGCTGCAGAACATTCACAGAGTACATCAATCCTGTCCCCGCGCCGTAGCGAAAGATCACCATAGGCAGATCGACCGCTTCGGCGAGAGCCTCGAAGTAGGGGACGATCAATTCCGGATAAGTCACCGCGCCGAACGCAAAGTGGGGTATCGGCATCACCAGGAGGCCGTCGGCACCGGCCGCCTTGGCATCGCGCGCACAATCGACGGCTTCCCGGGTGCTCAAGCCGGTGACGCCGACAATCATCGCCAAGTTTTGCGGAATCTCCGACCGCGCGATCTTTACCACCCGTACCCGCTCCTCCGGAGTGAGAGACTCGAGCTCCCCCGCGTGACCGCTGATCACAATCCCTCCGAGATCGAACGTCTTAAGCCAACGCAGATGGCGCCGATAACTCTCCTCGTCGATGCCGTAATCAGGCAGCATCGGCAAATTGACCGCAGGACAAATTCTCTTGAATTCCTTCGCGATCATGAATCTAACCTCCTTTCGGATTTTATCTCTTTCCCGATGTCAAAATCTTTACCATTTCATCTTTTGTCTTATTGATCTGGGGGTTCTTCATCCACCAGTCGATGCTCGCATCGAAGAATTTAACCCCTTCCTTCTCAAGTTCGCTGACCTTGCGTCGCAGGTTAGATTCCGGAAACATGTGCAGATCGATCTTCCAAGTCTTCCACGCCAGCCTTTGCCCTTCCTCCGTCATCATGAAGGCTACATAGAGCTTGGCGGCATTGGGGTTGGCCGCGTTCTTGGGAAGCGTAAAATAGTAATACCGCTTCTGCGCGGCGTCCACCGGGATCAACTGATCAAGAGGCGCGCCCTTTTCCTGCCACACGAACGCATCCTGGCCCGTGCAATCCATCACTAGGGCGATAAACTCTCCGGTCGCGATGCGCTCCGCCTCCCCGCACCGCATGAGCCCCGCGATCTGTTCGGACAGCCTTCGCACAAAGTCGAGCGTCTTCTTGGGTCCCCAGAATTCCTCAGCAGCCAGCACGTCGAAACTCGCGGCATAGGGAGTTGAAGCGATCTTCCCCTTCCACTCCGGCTTTAAGAAATCCTCGAGCCGTTTGGGAACCGCTCCCCCGGGAACGAGCCGGGAATTATAGGTCACGCCCGACAACCCCGTGCCTAGTCTCACTGCTCTGTCGTTGATCTCGGTCATTTCGTCCGTGATTCGCTGGGGTAATAGCTTCGACCAATCGACCGACTGGAAGATGTCGCGCTTGACCAGTGGTTCGACTTGGGCTGCAGCGCCAAGGAAAACGTCGCTCACTGCTTTTTGGCCAGCGGAGAATTCGATCGCAATCTGGCTACCGACTTGAGCCATGGCGGGCCCCGGGGCGAAGCGGATCTGGATGTTCGTGCCGAACATCTTGTTCATCGCAGCTTGAGCCATTTCCGCACCCTGACTGCCGCCCAGGGTAGCCTGGCTCCACATGAGATTCAGCCTTCCCTCCTTTTTCGCTCCTTCGATAACCTTTTTAAGTTCCGGGCTCCACTGTGCCGAAGCGGGCTTCAAGGCCAATAAACATACCACCGCTACAACCCACAATCCGCTAAAGATCGTGGATCGCAAATGCAATAATCCTCTAATCGTATCCAATTCCCGCGGCTTCATCTGGTTATTGATCATCTCAGCGACTCCTCTTTACTCCCTCTATACCGCTGCCTTCACACTTAACTCCATTTCACCAATCTTCTCTATGCTGCCTTTCAGCTTGTCGCCATCTTGAAGCTTGTGGACACCTGCTGGCGTACCGGTGGTGATCAGGTCTCCGGGGCGAAGAGTGACGATACTGGAGAGAAATCTTATATGCTCCCGCAGAGTACAAATCATGTTCTTGGTGTGCGCATCCATCGCTAGCTCACCATTTTGATATACTTTGATGGATAGGTTTTGCGGATCATCAATCTCGTCTTTGGTCACTATCCAGGGTCCAAGAGGGGTAAAGGTATCAAAGCCCTTCCGGATATTTCTCGTATTATTTTTCCCTCGCCCCCATGGGTCGCGCTGGCTAATGTCCCAACAGATGGTGTAGCCAAAAACGTAATCTAATGCTTCTTGCTCGCTAACATGCCTGGCCCTCTTCCCGATCACAGCGCACAGCTCGCACTCAAAGTCCACGTCTTTAGAAACCTTGGGCAAAATTATGGTTTCACCTGGACCGATAATCGAGGAGCTGGGCTTAAGAAAGAACTCCGCCATAAGATCGTCCTTGCCGAGGTCAACCCTCTCGGCTCCCTTACTCTTAGCCCGCATCTCCTTTACATGATCCGAGTAGTTCGCCGCAGCCGCCCAGATAGCAGAGGGATTGTAGATCGGCGCTAGAAGCTTTACTTTGTTCAGGGGAACGGATTTCCCGGCCTTGATGCAATCTTGAGCACACTGCATCGCCGCAGGATAGGTCGCCAGCTTTTCTATCACATCGACCGCGGTATAGTCGCGCTTTAAGTGGGCTCCCCTAACCAAGACATCACCAATAGGATAGACTTGATCCCCCACCACCGCTCCTGCCTGGTTTGAATTATAAAGGCATATTTTCATTCCACCTTATCCGCTCTTTCTTGGAATCGTTTAGTCTTCTATGACAATCGCCCGAGCCGGCGCAGCCTCCGCTGGAGTGATCTTCAAAGGAAGAACAATCAGCTGGACCCGCTCATTTTTGATCTGATCCAGGTTCGCTACATTATGAAGGTTCAGTATGTCATTACCTAATAGGGCTCGGTAGCTGTTCTGGCCTGGGGTCCTGCTGAAGACATCGCTACCATTCATCATCTTAATGCCATGAGCTGCACACCATTGATAACAAGCGTTGTCGAGACGAGGTCTCTGTTTCTCGGGTATTGTCGCGTCTTGCTTGAAAAGAAGTATATCGATTCCTTGAATCTTCTTCCCCACCATTGCCTCAAGTTCTGCAGGAGTTATATCTCCGCCATTCTCTTTCCTCGCCTTTGACAGATCTACCAAGAGCGCCTTTCCAATAAACCTATCGAGGGGATAATCGCTTATCTGTTTACCACCAGAAATCTGATGCTCAGGAGCGTCAACATGAGTCCCATGATGGAGAAGCATGTTGATCCTTCTTGCTGTCCCTCCTCGAGCTCCGGGCATATCGGGAACCCTTATGTTCAGTATCTGTACGAGTCCCGGATCCCCATAGTAGTCGCCGTAATCACCTCCGTCATGAATTCGCATACCAGAATAAACCCCCACGGAAATATCGATGATTCTTCCCATAGCGATTAATTCCTTCGCCTCCAACCGTCCATCGAGCTCCTTAAGCCTCTCCTTCTAAGCAACCTAACAGCTACAACGAGGCTGGCTTGGGAAACCTTTCGTTGGTAGTCTGGGCCGACTATTGGCATCTCCGAAAGGAGATGTCAAGGGTTGTCGCGCCGAAGCAATTCTGTTAGAGAAGGGGCTAAGGAAAGCCAGCGATGAAACACTAAGATGGTCCTTCTAATCTCTCGGCAATTTTGCTTATGGTTGTTGCGGCATTATGGTTCTTCATCTCCGCACCACCCGCATCTGCTCAAGAGCGAAAGAAGGTCAGGATATCGAACGCTACGCTTAGTTTTACGGCCCTACCGCTTCTAGCCGCTCAGAATTGGAAGCTATTTTCTGAGAACGGCTTGGATGTGGAGATCATCGTCATGACATCCTCAATAGCGGCGCCCGCTATGCTAAGAGGTGATATCGACTATGTATCGGGTGTCGGGCCCGCCTCTGTTAGTGCGACTTTGAGCGGACTTCCGTCGCACGCGATCTGGTTCTCGTCCGACAGAATGGCTTACTGGCTCATGGCCAACCCTCAGTTTAGGAGTCTTCAAGATTTGAAATCGAGAAAGATCGGCCTATCAGGACTGGGAGGTACTATACACGTAGCGTTAATGATGGCCCTGGAACAATTAGGTGCCAATCCGAAGGACTTTGTAATCGTCTCGATACCTGCGGCTCAGTTGCTTCAATCGCTGGAATCTGGATTCGTGGATGCCGGCGCGCTTCATCCTCCTCATATGTTTTTTGCGCAGAGAAAGGGGTTTAATAAGCTCATGGACATCGGGGCTATGGTGGAGATGCCCGGAGGCGGTCTAACGGCACTGATAAAAACCATTAAGAGCCGACCCGATGAAGTAAAAAAGGTGATAAAGTCTCTGCAGATGGCCAAAGGTGTGATCAGAAAATCAAAAGAGAAAACTGTCGACCTTATGGTTCGGATCCTGAAAATGGACCGAGAAGCAGCCGCGGAGACTTATGATCTATATTTAACTACCTTGAGTGAGAATGGAATCCCCAGTCGCGTTGGCATGGAGAACATAGTTAAAGCAATTAAATCACTTGGTCGGTTTACTGATAAGAATGTAGCCTTTGAAGATGTTGCCGATGCCAAGTTAGCTACAGAAGTGGCAAAAGAATTGGGGTATAAAATTCGACAGACAAAACCGTAGTGAAGCAATCGAGAGTCAGGCGCTGGCTTGCTTGGCTGATTACCGCGCAGACGACTTTTTCTTGGCGGTTTCTTCTTTGCCTTTTTGGGCCTGGCGCTTGCTCCTCTTCTTAGTACCAGAGGGGGTCTCTGTCTTGCCCGCGCCGTCTGCTGGAAGCAGTTCAATTAACGAGATAGACGCATTGTCTCCATGTCGCCAGCCAATTTTGACAATACGGGTGTAACCGCCAGGGCGGTCCTTGTAGCGCGGGGCAAGGGTATCAAAGATTTTCCTAACCACAGACTCATCTTGAACGATTCCCAGCGCCTGACGCCGGGCATGGAGAGTCCCCTGCTTGCCCAGACCGATCAC
>Ga0105164_10001499_pt1 | contig 14937 bp, 13 predicted proteins | sample VDWuncwatermetaG_FD_89674 | JGI IMG/M metagenome (GOLD analysis project Ga0105164, IMG submission 89674) | Wastewater microbial communities from Netherlands to study Microbial Dark Matter (Phase II) - VDW unchlorinated drinking water | ecosystem: Environmental > Aquatic > Freshwater > Drinking...
GTGGAAGTCCCACCGATGTCGCCAGCGAGAATCATCGGTCAATCTCCCTCCACTGGCGCCCATCACGCGCCAGCAACTCTTCGGCCTCCTTCGGCCCCCAAGTGCCTGCGGCATAATTGGGGAACGAGCGCGGCGGCAGTGCCTGCCACACATCCAGCACCGGTTGGATGACACTCCACCCGGCCTCCACCATATCGGCACGCTGGAACAGCGTCCCATCGCCGATCATGCAGTCGTGAAGCAGCCGCTCGTAGCCGGTGCTCAGCGTGCTGCCAAAATAATCCGCATAATTAAAATTCATCTCGACGACGCCCTGCTGCATGACAGGACCCGGCACTTTCGCGCCGAAGCGCAAGGAGATACCTTCGCCGGGTTGAATGCGGATGACCAGACGGTTTGTCCGCAAGCTTTCAACTGGAGTGTCGCGGAATAACCTAAACGGCACACGCCGAAATTGAATCGCAATCTCAGTGACGCGCTTGCTCAAGCGTTTGCCCGTCCGCAGATAAAAAGGCACATCAGCCCACCGCCAGTTATCAATCATCAGCTTGAGCGCGACGAAAGTTTCCGTGTTGGAGTCCGGCGCGACCTCGGGTTCGACGCGATAGGTAGGGACGATCTCTTGGCCCATCGATCCCTCGCCATACTGCCCGCGCACCGCGTTGCTCAACACGTCTTCCGGCGACAGCGATTGAATCGCGTGCAAGACTTTGGCCTGCTCATCGCGCACCGCATCGGCGCCAAATGAGAACGGAGGCTCCATCGCGGTGAGTGACACCAATTGGAAGAGATGATTCGGGACCATGTCACGCAGCGCTCCCGAAATATCGTAATACCCGCCGCGCTCCTCGACGCCGACGGTTTCGGCGGCGATGACCTGCACATGGTCGATGTAGCGTCGATTCCAGATCGGCTCGAAGATCGCGTTGCCGAACCGAAAGACCATGAGGTTTTGCACTGTCTCTTTGCCGAGGTAGTGGTCAATACGGTAAGTCTGTCGTTCGTCGAGCACCTGCTTGATTTCGACGTTGAGCGCGCGTGCCGATGCGAGATCGCGCCCGAATGGTTTCTCGATGATCACTCGACGCCATTGGCCATTCTCCTCCCGCGCCAGACCTGCCGCGCCGAGCTGGCGCACGGTCTCACCGAAGAGGGATGGGGAGGTCGAAAGATAGTAAAAGTAGTTGCCGCGCGCCCCGTGTTTCTGGCTGACTTGTGCGAGCAGATCTTTAAGCTTCTGATAAGCTTTCACATCCTGAGAGTCTCCGCTCAAGTAATAGATGCGCTGCGAGAGCCAACCCCAGAGGTCGGGTTCAATGGAAGCGGTGGCAAATTTCTCGATCTCCTCATCGAGCTGTCGGCGAAAGGCTTCCGTGCTCAATTCTCGACGGGCCATTCCGACGATGGCGAAGTCATGGGAGAGTAGATGGGCCTTCTCTAGATTGTAGAGCGCCGGTAGGAGCTTTCGTTTGGTCAGGTCGCCGGTCGCGCCGAAGATCACCATCACGCAGGGATCAGCTGGGCGGCTTTGTGGTTGAGTGGTTTCGTTCACTGATTCCTCCTCCGTTCAGTCATCCGCCGGTAGGTCGCTCGACGTGGCCGCCGAACTCAAAGCGCATCGCTGAGAGCACCCTGGTGGCAAAGTCGTCCTCGCCGCGCGATGTAAAGCGCTGATAGAGTGCCGCGCTGAGCACAGGTGCCGGGGTCCCTTCGTCAATCGCTGCGGTGATGGTCCAACGCCCTTCGCCGGAGTCCGAGACGCGCCCCGAGAAATTCGTCAGATCCGGCTGCTTGAGCAACGCGCTTGCTGTGAGGTCCAGCAGCCAGGAAGCCACCACGCTGCCCCGACGCCAAACTTCAGCAATATCGGAGAGATTGAAATCAAATTGGTAGTGCTCGGGATAGCGAAGCGGTGTCGTTTCTGCATCACTGGCCCGGCCATGTTTTCCGACATTGGCATGATGGAGGATGTTCAGGCCCTCTGCGTAGGCAGCCATCAAGCCATATTCAATCCCGTTGTGAACCATCTTGACGAAGTGGCCGGCTCCGCTTAACCCGCAGTGCAGATAGCCCTCCTCAGCGGTGCCGCCAGTCTTCTCTCGTCCCGGCGTGCGCGGAATCTGCCCATGTCCGGGCGCGAGCGTCTGGAAAAGCGGGTCCAGATGCCGGACGACCTCAGACTCGCCACCAATCATCAGGCAATACCCGCGCTCCAGCCCCCAGATGCCGCCGCTTGTGCCGACATCAACGTAGTGAAAACCCTTCGCCTTTAGCTCTCTGGCGCGACGAATGTCGTCGACGTAGTAGGAATTTCCACCGTCAATGAGAATGTCTCCTGCTTGCATTCGGGAACTCAGCGCTTCGAGTGTGCTCTCCACCACCGCGGCAGGTACCATCAGCCAGACGGCGCGGGGCGCGGTTAGTTTGGTTACAAAATCGTCAAGCGATGAAGCTGCGACAGCTCCTTCTTGAGCGAGGGCCTGCGCTGCCTCGGTGCTCCTATCGAAGACGACGCACCGATGCCCGCCGCGCAACAAGCGGCGCACCATGTTTGCGCCCATTCGTCCCAATCCGATCATTCCCATTTGCATAGTGTGTGCTCCTTTTTTGACTTACATCAAAGCTTGTGTGACTGCCGCTTGCAGCTTCGTCAATCCGGCTTGCACGTCCGTCCCCAAATGAACGCGCAGCGCCCGGCGATCCCGCTCGGCCAATACCTGAAAATCACCACGCGCTTGCGCCGCCTTCACCACGCCGAACGTGTATTTTTGTCCGGGCACCGGCAGATCGGCGGCATCGTCGCAAGTGACCTGCAAGAAGACACCGCTGTTCAGCCCGCCCTTGTAAGCCTGTCCAGTCGAATGCAGGAATCTTGGGCCGAAGCCGAGGCACGTCGCCACACGCCCGTTATCGCGCACGGCATGGCGTATGGCTTGTAAGGCTTGCTCGTGCGCGTCGCTCATCTCGATATAAGCCAGCACGGCGAAGTAATCGCCTGCATCGAGGCGATTTAGATGTGCCTTGAGGTAACCGACGAGGGAGCGATTGCGCCCCCCGGCTTTCTCGAGCGCCATCGCATTTTTGGCATCCGTGAAGAGCTTGATGCCGTCCGCTTCCAGAATCGGAGTCTCCGCTGGCAGCGCACCGGTCCGCTCGTACTCCGTCGTTAGCTTCCGCGTTGCCACCTTGCTCGCCTCCACATCCGGCTGATTGAAGACATTGATGCCGATGATCGAGCCGGCCACCGCCGTCGCGATCTCCCAACGGAAGAACTCCTGGCCTAAATCGTAGATGTCGGCGACCGAGATGCGCACGACGGGGTGCCCGGCCTTTTCAAGCGCCAATACCGCCGCATCCTGCGTCGCCTCCGGCTCGGATTCCAATCGCACGTAGACGAACATACGGTCGTTGCCATACAGGCCAGGCGAAGCCAGCGATTCACGATCAACCGGAATTAGTCCTTTGCCGATCTTGCCGGTCGATTCCGCCAGCAATTGCTCCAGCCATGCGCCAAGATCGTAGATGGCGGGTGAGGGGATGATCGTCACTTTGTCACGCCCGAATTTGGCTGCCGCGATGCCAAGGATCGTGCCGAGCACGACGCCGGGATTCTCCTCAACCGGGACGCACGACGCGCAGGCGTGAACCATCTCTTCCGTCCGATCGAGGAACTTGACCACGTCCACACCCATCACCGCCGCCGGCACCATCCCAAAATCCGACAGCGCCGAGTAACGACCACCGATGCTGGGTAGACCGAAGAAGACGTGACGGAAGCGGTCGTTCTCGGCGACCTGCTGCATCATCGAGCCGGGATCGGTAATCGCGACGAAACGCTGGCCCGCTTCCCGCTCGCCCACGACTTGCTTGTCGCGTTCGAAGAAATACTGCTTGAAGATGTTGGGTTCCAGAGTGCTGCCCGATTTGCTCGAGACGATGAAGAGGGTGTGGGCCAAGTCCACCTTGTTCTCAAAGGTCTTGATCTGAGCCGGGTCGGTCGAATCGAGGACGTGCATTTCGGGAAACCCGTCAATCTTGCCGAAGGTCTTCTTCATGACTTCGGGACATAGGCTTGAGCCGCCCATTCCCAAAAGCAGCGCGTGCGAGAAGCCGTCCGCTTTCACCTCTTCAGCGATGCTCTTCAAATGCTGAAGGTGCGCCAACTGGTCCTCCGTGATGCCCAACCAACCGAGCCAACTGGCTTCATCCGTACCCGTCCACAGCGAGGCGTCACGCGCCCACAGCTTTCGCACCCTGCCATTCATGCGCCAGTCCTTCAGTGACGCATTAACCGCTGCCGCAAGCTTCTCAGGCAGTGTATGCGTTTGAAGTTTGATCTTGGCTGGCGCGCCGCCTCTGCACTTGCGGTCTACGGCGTTGAGCAGCTTGTCAAAAGCCTCAGAGAAAAGTACCAGACCATCATCGAGCAGTTTGTCTGTGACCTCTTTCATCGAGATCCCAACCCGCGTGAGCATCTCCATCGTGTCGTGCGCGCCTGCGACGTCTTCGGTGAGGCTCTGACGCAGCCGCCCGTGATCGCGGAATGCATCGAGGGTGGCCGGTGGAATTGTGTTGACGGTGTCGGAGCCGATCAGCTCTTCAACGTAGAGCACATCCCGGTAGATCGGGTTTTTGGTGCTGGTGCTCGCCCATAACAGGCGCTGCGTTTGCCCACCCTTCTCGGCGAGCACCTGCCAGCGAGGACTACTGAAAAGCTGCAAATACAGTTGATAAGTCAGCTTCGCATTGGCTATGGCGATCTTGCCGGAGAGGTAGCGCAGCAACTTGTGTTCGCCCGCATCAGTCGAGGTCTTGAGCCGGCTGTTGATAATTGCGTCAATCGCCGTGTCAATGCGGCTGACAAAAAAGCTGGCTACGCTTGCTACTCTGCTTAAGTCCCCGCCGCTGGCCGCTAGTTTCTCCACGCCCGCGATGTAGGCATGGGCCACCCGCTCGTAAACCTCTTGCGAAAAAAGCAGGGTGACGTTGACGTTGATGCCTTCGCTGATGAGTTGCTCGATGACCGGAATGCCCTCCGGCGTGGCCGGGACTTTGATCATCAGGTTGTCGCGCCCGACCGCTTGCCACAATCGCCTGGCTTCATCCAGCGTGCCGTGCATGTCGCGGGCCAGGTACGGCGAGACTTCCAGGCTGATGTAGCCGTCACGCTTCCTCGAGTCTTCGTAAGCCAGGCGCAAAACGTCGGCAGCATCCTGAATGTCGCGAATCGCCAACCGTTCGTACAGCGATTTTGCATCCAGGTTTTGTGATGCGGTGGCGTTGAGCACCTCCGAGTAATCCGTGCTGCCAGTAATCGCCTTCTCAAAAATGGCCGGATTCGACGTGACACCACGCAAGCCATCTTCGTCAATCAACCGTTTCAACTCACCGCTAGTGATCAGGCTGCGCCGAATGTAGTCCAGCCAGACGGACTGCCCGTACTCTTGTAGCTCTCTCAATGGGTTCATCCTTCTTCCCCCTTGGCCCGACGAATTTTGACGTGGCCTGCAAAGCGGTTCTCCAACGCCTTCACTTTTTCGAGGCGGCGGAGGTGTCGTTCCTCGCCGGAGAAGGTTGCTCCAAGGAAGGCGCGAACCAGCTCGCGCGCCAGCGCCGGACCGATCACTCGAGCGCCGAGAACCAGCACGTTCATATCGTCGTGTTCCACGCCCTGGTGCGCGGAGTAGCCATCGTGGCAGAGTCCGGCCCGGATGCCAGGCATTTTGTTGGCGGCCACGCAGGCGCCTACCCCGCTGCCGCAGATGAGCAAGCCGCGTTCGACTCGCCCTTCCAGGATCGCCCGTCCCACCGCCTCCGCGTAGTCGGGGTAGTCCACGGGATCGGCGCTGTCCGTGCCCAGATCCAGAACTACGTGCTTCAAGCTTTTCACGTAGGTGACGAGGTCCTGTTTCAGAGAAAAACCCGCATGGTCCGCGCCGAGCGCAACGCGCATTCTCTATCTCCCCAATAGCGCCAGAGCGCGCTCCACGACATGATCCACGGTGAAACCCAACTTCTCCATCACCACATTCCCTGGGGCCGAGGCGCCGAACCGATCTACCCCGAGGACGTCCCCGCCGTCGCCGACGTAGCAATGCCACCCTTGCGGCAGAGCCGCCTCTACCGCAAGCCGCGGCCGGATGGACGGGGGCAAAACTGAGTCGTGATACTCTCGGGGCTGCGCATCGAACAGCTCCCAACTGGGCATGGAAACGACGCGCGCGTGAACCTTTTGCTCCAGCAGCCTTTGCCTCGCGGCTACGACCAGAGACACTTCCGATCCGGTGCCGATCAAGACAAGATCGGGCCTGCCGTTCGGCGCATCGACGAGGATGTATGCGCCCCGCCGGAGCCCCTCAGCCGCAGCGAACTGGGTCCGATCCAGCGTCGGCACGTTTTGCCGCGTCAATACGAGGGCCACTGGACGGTCGCGAGTCTCGATCGCGACGCTCCACGCTACGGCGGTCTCGTTGGCGTCGCATGGACGAATAACGACGAGGCGCGGCACCGCGCGCAAGCCGCCCAGCTGTTCAACCGGCTGATGCGTAGGGCCGTCTTCGCCAACCCCGATGCTATCGTGCGTGAAAACGTAGATCACGCCCAACTCCATCAGCGCCGCGAGTCGAATCGACGGACGCATGTAATCGGAGAAGATCAGGAACGTCGACCCAAAGGGGATGATCCCTCCGTGGGCCGCCATGCCGTTGAGCGCCGCGCCCATCCCATGCTCGCGCACGCCGAAATGTAAGTTGCGTCCGGCGTAGCCCCAACCTCCGCCCGCTGAGCCTTGGTCATCGGTGAACTCTCTCTGGGGGCTTTCAAAATCGCCCATCTCGCGAAGCACGGTGTGCGTTGACGGATTTAAGTCCGCCGAACCGCCGATCAATGTCGGGAGCTTGGGCGCTATGGCGTTGAGGACCTTTCCCGAGGCGACGCGGGTGGCCAATCCTTTGGCGTCGGCGGGGAAATCAGGGATCGCCACGTCCCAGCCCTCCGGCAAATCGCCGCGTATGGCTTGCTCCAGTTCTCTGGCCATGTCGGGAAATGTCCGGGCATAGGTGGAGAACCGCTCTTTCCATTCCGCCTCGGCCTGTTCTCCCTTGCTGACGGCCTCGCGAAAATGCGCCAGGGCCTCTTCCGGAACAAAAAACGGCGGCTCAACCGGCCAGCCCAGCTTTTTCTTTGTCAGTCTCGTTTCTTCTTCGCCCAACGGCGACCCGTGCGCCTCGAAGGTGTCTTGCTTCCCGGGCGATCCGTAACCGATGTGCGTGCGCACCAGAATGAGCGAAGGCCGTGTGGTCTCGCTGCGCGCTACACGCAGTGCCTGGTCGATCGCGTCCAGATCGTTTCCATCATCCACCGCTTGCGTGTGCCAGCCATACGCCTCGAACCGTTTCGCGCAGTCTTCCGTGAAGGTCAGGTCCGTAGAGGCGGCAAGCGAAATGTGGTTGTTGTCGTAGAGATAGATCAATTTGCCCAGTTTCAGATGGGCGGCAAGTGAGGCGGCTTCGGAGGCGATGCCTTCCATCAAGTCACCATCGCTGACGATCCCGTAAGTAAAGTGATTGACCATCTCGAATCCCGGGCGGTTGTAACGCGCAGCCAGATAGGCCTCCGCGATGGCCATGCCGACCCCATTGCCGAAACCTTGACCGAGCGGTCCGGTCGTGGTCTCCACTCCAGGGGTCAGGCCGCGCTCAGGATGGCCAGGCGTGTGGCTCCCCCACTGGCGGAATTGTTTGATCTGTTCGAGCGGAAGATCGTAGCCCGTGAGATAGAGCAAACTGTAAATCAGCATGGAGCCGTGCCCCGCTGAGAGAACGAAGCGGTCGCGATCCGGCCATGAGGGATTGCGTGGGTTATACTTCAGGAAGCGGATCCATAAAATATAAGCCGACGGTGCGAGCCCCATCGGAGCCCCGGGATGGCCTGACTTCGCTTTTTCAACAGCATCCACGGAAAGCATGCGGATGCTGTTGATGCATAATTGGACTAGTTCGTTTCTGCTCAAACTCATTTCTTCCCCTCTCAGATGATCATATCAGCCAATTCCGGGTCGTCAAGAAAGTCGTTCCCACGCTGCTTTTAATTCTCACGGTCTGAGGCAGTGCGCAATGGTGGCGACGTGCTTGCCTTGGACCCGCGCCATCGAAAGCTCCGTCGTTGTCGGATTACGCGAGCCGCCTTTCAGTTCACTGACATTTGACAGCTCAGGGCAACTGTATGTGAGTCCCACATAAATCATCCCGTGATGGAGGAGCGTAGGGATGAACGTGAGGATCGTGGACTCATTGCCGCCTCTAGTGCCTGTGCTCGTGAAAACGCTCGCGACCTTTCCGATAAGGGCGCCCTTTAGCCAAAGGCCGGCCGTCTGGTCCAAGAAAATGTTCCCAGCTGGCGGTGAGTCGTAGCCAGCGGCACGCTACAAGTCAAACGCATGCTGAATTTCCTTATGAACTCTCTCAGCTGAGGGAAGCGCGTCTCTTCGTTCCAGTCGGCAATGACGAGAGGTTGTTGATGCGCGTGCACCCACCAGCTCTGTGCCTCTTCTACCGGAATATGATCTGGATAAGGAATTTCGTCTGGGCCGAACGAATGCCACTGGACTTCGGCTGTGTGCTCTTTATAGATAATGGCGTGCAGTTGATCGAAGCTTAGGGTGCGGCGCAGTTCGTCAGCAATCATTCGGAACAGTTCCTGGGGCGTACGACATGCAGGAACGGCTCTCACTATGCGCGGAACCGTCTCAAGACGGCCGGAGGGAGTCTCTAAACCCATTTGCGGAGCTTGACTCATAACCGTAATGAACGTCTTATTAGATGAGACGGGTTAACGAGACATTTCAAATTGGTACGTTGATTTTGGTCGCGGCCATTATGAGCCTATTTCTTTTCTGAACGCAACACCGGCGGGACGCCAGGGAGCTGGCATTGAGATGAGGCTTCAGCCCGTCGCTTGCCCGGACAAGAGAGCCCTAACATTTGGCGGTAGCTCTTTAGTTTATTAGAATGGACTTAGGGGGCGGGGAACGGAGCATGTACCGGCGCTATCGGATTGTGGAAGAGAGGGATCTCAGGGAAGCGACGGAAAGGCTTCAAGCCCATTTAGAAAACCAGCCAAAAGCTCCGATTGTTACCCCGATACGGGCAGTGCAATGAAAAAACCTCGACAAAACTCGGACAATCTACACGAGAGAGAATTTGGCCGGCCTGTAAGTATTTGATTTTTTGGTGGAGCCGAAGGGAATCGAACCCTCGACCTCTTGAATGCCATTCATTCCCAAGCTGTCACTGCAGTACTGGTCCTGTCACAAAAGCTAATCATTTCAACTACGAGCCCCGTGCTTGTTTGACAAGCTTAACCACCTGTCTACATCACAACCAGCACAATTCGTGTACAGCGGATAGGTCCAGAAAGTCACCAGGACGCTTGATCGGTAACCGAAAATCGATCGTGACTAGACACTAAACCCCGCCTGTAAAGTCCAACAAAACCAAGCCCCAAGTGCTGGCTTAAACGGCAGTTCTTGGGGCTTGTCGTCTCTGGAACACGGACAAAAGGCGGACAATAGCGACCCCAGAGGAGGGAGCTTATCAAGCTTCCTCCTCACACCTCCACACTAGGAATCCTGTAAGTGAGAGCCCGGTCACAGCTCGGATTGGGCTGAAGGAGAATTCAGTCCAATTAGGAGGCTTAACCGCTCGCGTTCAGCCGCGCACCTACATCACGACGACGCGGGTTTTGAGCTTCCCTTTGCCCGCGCGTTCGAGAAGCTTATCAATGTTTTTCTGAACCTGCTGACCGATCTGCTCCTGTCCACATTCCTGGCATACCGTGCAGGGGATATTTTGGATTTCAATGAGGTCGGTCTGCATTGTCGTTCGGCCTAAATAAGTCCTTGAGCCGCACTGTGAGCATTTCCCTGGCATAGGTTTCAATATAACGTCGACTTGGATTCGTTGGCATCGATCGCACAAAAGCGCCGCTTCCGCGTTTGCGCGCAGGGTTTGACTGAGCGAGAATTCAATCTAATCGCAGTTCCTTAATGCCACATCCGCAATCACTTAATCACTTTATCCGCCCGCATCAGCACTTCCGGCGGAATCGTAACTCCAATCTGCGGCGCCGTTTTGAGAATGTGAGAATTTACTCTTACACGTCACGTTAAATCTTCTTGGACAACCAGCTAACCTAATCTTCCCAGCCGTATCTTCCTCTTAGCTCTACGAACCGACACTCTCCTAAATACTCCTCTCGAATTCCTTCCCTAACTTTACGAATGCACACCAGGCTTTGAAGCTCTTTTTCCCCCATTGGTAGTACCAGGTAGCCGGGTGTCTTTAATTGTTCAAGAAGCGGGCGGGGAATGCAGGGTGCAGCGGCAGAGATCACAACTGCGTCATAAGGGGCATGCTCCTCCCAGCCAAGGGTTCCGTCACCCACGAGAACAGACACGTTCCTGTAGCCCAGGCTGCTTAGATAGTGCGGGCTTTCAAGGCAAGGTCTTCCACCTCTTCAACAGAAAAGACCTGCGCACATAGCTCACCCAGGACCGCCGCCTCATAACCTGAGCCGGTTCCTACTTCAAGCACCCTCTCCGTTCCTTTCAGTCCAAGCGCCTCCACCATGAGCGCCACCATGTAGGGCTGCGAAATTGTCTGATCCGCCCCGATGGGCAGCGGATGATCTTCATAGGCCTGGTCCCACAATTCGTCTTCAAGGAACAGGTGCCGCGGTACCTTAGCCATCGCCCCAAGCACCCGAGGGTCTTTTATACCCCTGCTTACGAGCTGTTCCTGCACCATCCTTTCGCGTGCCTGGATGTAGTCGACAATCATTGCAGTCTTCCGATTCCGACTTCCTGGGATGACTTGTATTCCCCAGTCTCGAAATGAATCGTATTTCATCCCAGGATTGGATTCAACGACGCTTGGATTCAATCCAGGCAGGAAGGCGACCAGTCCAAAAGCCCTTTAGCAAGGAGAGAGATGTTGGTCCGCTTGATCGGTAATTCAAAGCCATGACGCAACACCAGCCTACACCTTCCTATGAAACCCAAGCATTTCAAGCCCCAGGGGTCTGTTTACTAGGCGACTCTTGGTGCTTGTTGTTTGTAGAACAAGGACAAAAGGCGGACAGCGGTGACTTTCACGTATTACCATAAGATATAAGATAAGGGTGAGAAGTTAGACTTTTGCTACGGGTGGTCGGCGAGTGCCCCCGGCGGTAAGCGTTCCGGCACGTCAAGGCGCGCCACGCCGATCCGGTTGTCGGCCATTCCATAATAAACGTCGAAGCAGTCCGGCGAGCCGAGATCGTCGCGCCGGTCGATGGCGGTCGGAAACACGACATTGGCGACGATCCCCCGGCGTTCCTCCGGCAATTTCGACGTCAGCACCGGCTCCGGCGAACGATAGCGGATAAAGCGCGGATGCTCCTCCGAGAGCACCAGCACCCCAGCGGAGTAGCGCAGCTTGCGTGCGGATCCGGAAAATTCCGAAAGCTCGCTGACGCCGTGGTAAATGAACAGCCAACCGTGCCGGGTCAGGGTGGGCGGAGTGCCGCCACCGATTTTGAGCCGCTCCCAGGGCGCCACGGGAGTGGCCAGCCGGTGATGCGAGCCAAAGTGGCAGAGGTGATACGGCTCACAGTCCGCCATGCCCGTTGAGCAATAGGAAATCCAGATGCTTTCGCGATGGAGATCCACCAAGCGGGATGCCGGGTGGCACGCCGTTTCCTCCGGACGAGTTCCGGGAAAGAGCGGCCGGTGAAGGATGGCCATTGCCGGTTGCCCGGATGGATCGGGAATAGCGATGGGGAAGACGGTGGCATCTTTGTTGTCCACGCCGTCGAACTCAATGCCGTCATACGGCCGGAAGGTAGCCAGCCCCAAGCGCTGCCAGCGGAACAGGTCTTCGGATATCGCCAGGGCGATCCGTGGGCCTTCCGGCGAAAGCGCCGTGTAAGTCATCACGTAGCGCTGGAGCGGTTCGACAAACGTGATACGCGGATCCTCGCAGCCGCCGCTACCGTCGCGCCGCCGCTCGTAATCCGCTTCGGGCTCCAGCGCAATACCGAGCCGCTCGACTCCGGCCGGGTCGCCGGCCTCATTAAACCGGACTCGCGCTATACCGATACGCGAGTAATTGCCCCGCGCGACCAGCCGCGGGAAGAGGTAAAGCTGACCATCAGGGCCACGCGCGGCAGCCGGGTTCAGGACGCCTTCGGCCTCCAGCGGATTGCCAGGCTCCGGCTCCATCACCAGCCCAAGGCGCTGCAACTGAAACGGAATCATCGGTTCTCCCTCACAAGGTCACGACCGTACCTTGCGTGACCGCTCGTTCCAGCTGACGCAAGATCCCGTCGGGTTCGCGCAGCCCAAGCTCCACGATTTGATCGGCGCGCGCTTGCGAATCGCTGTTGGCATAGATGCGCAGCTGAGGTGCGTTGCCCGACGGCCGTACGTGTGCGACGTCGCCATTGTGGAAGTGGACGCGCACGCCATCGAGCACATTGATCCGCACAATGTCGTCGAATCCGAGCGTGGACGTGAAGAAACGCGTTAACGTCGCCTTACGCTGCTGCCAGTCTGCGGTCGCCGGTTCCGCGAGCGGCGTGGGCATCGCCTCCGGACGACTGCGATCGATTACGCGCCCCGCGCCATCGAGCTCCACCTCGATCGTGTCGCCGGGTGGAATCAGGCGAGCCAGGATGGCCTGGCTAACCGGGACCGGCACGTTGTCGATCAAGCCGGCGCGTCCGAAACGTGCAGGCAGCCGGCTCCACAGTGCGGCCAATCCGATGCGCTGCTCGACCGCAGTGAACAAGTTAGCCAAGATGGGCAGCGTCGAATCGCGCGTGGGCAACGCGACCATAGTCCCCGCGGCGAAAGCAATATCGCTGCCGGTTAAAAATCCGCCGTTGGCCTCCCAGCCGACGATGCGTGCGTGTGTTCCAGCGCGGCGCAACTCGTCGAGGGCGGAAATGACGTAGGGCGATCCGATCTTGGTCTTCTCGAGAGAAACCCCGCGCTCGCCCATGCGTTGCTCGACAGCATCGTTAGCGCTAATGGGGACCGCGGCGGCATCCGCGCGCAGGTATTCGGCGACTACGATGCCGAGTAGGTCACCGGGCAAGAAACGTACGCGTCGGCCGCCTGGGTGGACCTCGGCGGCGGGCAGCACTGCTGTCAGCAACGGCCGATCGGAGTCGCCATCGGTGGATACGATTGCGTGAAGCGGCCGACCGCTCGCTTCGGCAGCGACGGCGAGCTCCTCCAGACGATTCAGCTGCTCGTCGGTGATGTTCTCCGTGTCGATGGAAACGAACGTCTCGCTGCGCCCGGCGGTGACTACTTCGGCGCCAAGCTCGCGCAGGATGCGCGGCAAGATGTCGCGACCCACCGCCGAATGCTGATACACAAGAACGTGCAGGCCAGAGAGACCGCCGCAGGTGAAGCTGGTCAGGTAGCGACGGACATAGGCTTCTTCGGCGGCCCGAGCGATCGGCGGCAGGTCTGGCGACCGCTTGAGCATTCCAGAGGTGTCGAAGGCCGATTTGGTCGCGGTCCGGCTGTACTCCTCGACGCGCACACGCTCGACCTCGCGCGTGATGCCTGGTTCGTCCTGCTTCAGGACCTCACCGACGCTCTTGTTGAGCTTGATGCCGTTACGATCGAATGGAATATGGCTGCCGCTCACCATCACGCCGGCGCGTCTGGCGGAGATGGCGTGAGAGATCAATGCGGGCGTAGGGATCTTGCCTGCGTTCTCCACCTGGCAGCCCGAGTCGACAATCGCTTGGGCGCAGGCGCGCATGATGCGGTCGGTGCTCGGCCGCAGGTCGCCGGCGATAACGACTCCGCTGCTCGCATGAATATCGCCAATGCTCAACAAATACCGGAGCGCAGCTTTGACATTGATGTAGGCCTCGAGGTCGGTGATGTCTTTGACCAGGCCGCGCAATCCGCTGGTGCCAAAGGCCAACGAAACCGGCGCGTAATTGAGAAACAAAGCCATGGGGTGTCTTCGCTGTTCGGCCATCGGAGTTATCTATTATAGTTGCAAGCCCTCGCCTTCAAGCCGGTGATGATCCCGACGGCGACCAGAATCGCCCCCGTTAGCGAATAGGCCGCCCTCATGTCCAACGCAAAAAAGCAGACCTCCTAGCGCGGGGCCTGCGGTCTGACCTAGACTATTGGCGGAATTCCTCATACCTAGCGCCGCCCCGGCCTGTCGATTTTGATCTATGGATGCGAGCGCCGGTAGGTTTGGCGTGATCAGCGCCGCTCCGGCGAGCCCCCAGGGAGCATAGCCATACGAGTGATAGCCCGAGTTAGGCAGACCTCCCACCAGGAACAGAATTAGATAATTGCCAATAGTGCGTCCCAACCCATAGATTAAAGTGATACCGCAGAAGCTACCGAGAAATGCTGCGGCCATGGTGAGAACGAGCTGCAATTGACCCTTGTAGACAAGATAACACCCGCGAATGCTAGCGCCCCTTCGTCCGGTATGGGGGGCCCCGATAATCCCTAGCGTCAGCAATGAAAATATCCCTATATATCCATATTCTATAACCCAGCGAAGAATTGTGTCTGTCAGCATAATATCTTCTCCTCAGAATCACTCGAGAAGGTTTAACGGAAGAGGAGATAAGCTGGCTCGTTTTACTTCCAAGTATCATATAGCCCAGAAGCGCGGCTACGGGCCCGGGTCATTTCAGTGGTCAGCGTCTGGATCCGACACTGCCCTTCCTTACCCCACGCTCTTAAAGTCGATATATCCGCGCTCGACATCCGTGCGGATCAGCTGCACACGGAGCCTATGGCCGACGTCCATGCCTTCAAAACCGCTCACCAGTCTTCCTTCAATGGGCGGATGCAGAAGACGGACCCACGTGCCTTTGTCAGAAGCGCCGGTAACGATGCCATCGAAC
>Ga0105164_10001501_pt1 | contig 14932 bp, 13 predicted proteins | sample VDWuncwatermetaG_FD_89674 | JGI IMG/M metagenome (GOLD analysis project Ga0105164, IMG submission 89674) | Wastewater microbial communities from Netherlands to study Microbial Dark Matter (Phase II) - VDW unchlorinated drinking water | ecosystem: Environmental > Aquatic > Freshwater > Drinking...
CGCCCCGCCCGGAGGAATCTCCGCGAGATACATTCCCGTCAGCCCCTGCATTCCGTAAAGCTGGATGAAGGCCCCCCTCCCTCCCGTGCGCGGCCACGGCGCGAGGGCTAATTGCCGCACATCCTCTATCCCATAACCTTCATGGACAGGTATCCCCTCGCGTCTCAGCCACTGGACGTATGTTGTTTTCTCAAATGCTGCGATCAATTCCTTCATCTTCCCATCCTCCCATTTATTGACTTAGAATGATAATCCCGTTATGAATAAAAAGTTTATATCCCTTCATGAGAGCCGTTAGCTCAGGCGGTAGAGCATCTGCCTTTTAAGCAAGGCGGACGGTCTGGGCAAAAAGTCCTTAAAAATTACCATTGTAACTTCAACTACTTGGAAATCCCAAAAAAGGCAAGCTGTCCATTTTAGTCCCCTATTGGGCATTTTAGACTACAAAAACCGGCCCGGGGCCGGTCGGGTCAAAATGGTACTGTTGCGGGAAAAAGCAGGGCCTGACTGACGCGTAAGTGACGACCATCCAGAGGCCAATTACCTTATTTGTTTTGGGGGGGGGAGCAGCCTGCAAAGGCAGATCGGCTCTTATAGAGGCGTTTACGGCTAAACAGAGGGATTAGGAAGGCATGCTCAAACTTTACGTCGGCTTGAAGCAGCCTCCTTACTCATCAGACTTCTATTTTCCTCCGATGCGGGCCCCTTCGAGCCCTTTGGGAAGAAGCAAAAAAAGGACTGGCGATCCTTGAGTTGTAGATGGACTCGGTTGTAACCCGATTTGTGTGGAATTTCGTTCCTTCGGTATCCATGCCTGAAAACTTTCTTCCACTCGCTGGTATCGATGCGCTCAGTGACCGCTTCAAAGTAGCTGCGGAGCAGTCGAAAACCAAATCGGTCTGACAGCTCGTCTGTGAGTACATCCCTGACCACCATGGCCCGTTGCAAACCCAAGGTTCCGTGCCTATTATCCCCTTCAACTCCGCTTATAGCGCCCGTCAACTGCTGTTTTTAGATCATCGGTTAAATGACTCCTCCACTTTCTCAAAGTGGCATCTCTTTGTTCCGGGCTTATTTCTACAGCGGCTGGAAAATCGTTTAACCATTCATAGGGCCGGCACGCGTCGATGATCATTCGCGAACTAAATCCCTTCCTGTCCTTGTGAATCGCAGGGTCTAACGGCCCGCTCCATGCCCGGCGGATAATCTCTACCGATTGCGCTGGATCAACCCGCGTGCACATAGCCCAGAGCACATCGTTGATGTCGGTGACATCGATGTCATCATCCACAACAATGACGTAGCGGCCTAGATAGGCGCCTGCATGACACTGTGAGGCAACCAAACCGGCTTGGCGGGCGTGTCCGGCATAGCGCTGACGAATTGAGACAACCGTCATGAACCGATTGTAATAGGATGCTACATCTCCAATGTCGGGAACACCCGTCTTCTCTAACTGATCACGAATATAGGCGGCCCGGATCAGGTCGCTACAGCCATCAGAGCGACCTGTAGGTCGAAAAGGCGGGGCGCCGGTAATAATCGGATTATCGCGATGATAGAGCCGTTTAACTTTAACCACGGGCTCCATTCTCTCGCCGCTGGCATAGTAACCGGTCCATTCGCCGAAGGGTCCCTCGATCTTACTTTCGCCCGGTAATATTTCACCTTCAATCGCGATCTCAGCATGAGCGGGGATGGGAAGACCAGTCAGCTCGCCTCTAATCACTTCCACGGCCTCGCCCTTGATACCTCCCACGTAGTCTAACTCTGAGCGGCCAAAGGGCTCTGGCTTGGAAGCGATCAAGTGCAGGAGAGGATCCTGACCAAAGCACGCCACCACCGGACAAGATTTTCCGTTTTCAAAATACTTGGTCCGGTGAATTCGTCCGTGCTTTCCGGGGGACATCCAAATCGCGATCGTGTCTCGGTCGTGGACCATGATCCGATAAGTGCCCATGTTGATCCAACCGTCTTCTGGATCACGCGTTATAACGATGTCCGCTGTGCCGATGTACCGTCCGCCGTCTTTCTCATGCCAAAAAGGAACTGGAAATTTCCAGAGATCGATATCACTGCCTTCGTAGACATTTTCCAAAATAGGACCAGAAGACACTGTCATCGGCGCAATGGATTGGGGATTCGACAGCCGCTTGCGCCAGGCTTCAATAAAGCCTTGACGCGTAATATCAATCGGAAGGTTACTCGCGAGCGCAGATCGACGCAGAGATTCGAAGAGGCCGACTAAAACCCGATAACCTTTGGGATAACCCTTGATTTGGTCGAAAAGGAAGGCAGGGCTGTCAGCCTTTCCCCTCGAGGCAAGGGCTGTAATCGTACCAATTTCCAGATTCCAATCCGCCCCGTCGAGGACTTTCAACTCCCCAACCATTTCCACTTGCCTAAGCCACTCTCTTAGATCTCTGTAGCTCACATAAACCTCCCCTTGTCCCGCTTCCTCAGAACCCCGTTTCCTGCGGAAAAGATAAAATCAACAACTAGATTGGCGTCTCTGAAATTCGTTGCATAATTTCTAACGTCATTCCGGCCAAGCCCGCACAGCGGGCACGAGCCGGAATCCAGGGAATTAGAGGAGTTCTGGATTCCCTTCGCGCTTGCGCGGGAATGACGCTAAATGGAGCGAAGACTTCTTCATCGGATTTCTGAAACAGGACACTGGCTAGCTTGGATTGACCGGTCTGGCGCAAGTGGTCCCGAATGATTTTTGTGGGAATCGGATGCTGCGTCATCCCTTGAGCCCGCGTTTTTATCAGTTACACAACGACATTAATTCTAAGAAGCCAACAATTCCCTCAATCCGCCACTCGCATCTCCGTCGGCAATATATTGAGTTCCTCGACGCCGTCCTGCCGCACAATCACCGTTCCACCGATATTGGTGCGCTGCTTCCCCTTACAAGCATTGGGCTCAAGCTCAAAGACCATTCCCGCCTGGATCACGAGATCTCCGCCCACGGCAGGCCTTCCGCGTAGACTCTTGTATTTCTCGTGCCCCGGCATCTGTTCGATCCCGACCTGGGTGGCACTGGTCCAGCCAATGGGATTCAAGCTATGGATCAGGGGGGTTAGATGCCAGCATCCCGCCGCGCGGATCGGCTCTTCCATCGCATCACATACCTGCTGGAAGGTCTTTCCTGGACGAAGCGCTTCGAGCCCCACCTCGTAAGAGATCCGGGCAACTCGGGCGCACTCGGCAGTGATTGAGTTTACTGGATTGAGCGAGACCGCCATCTGCTGCTGGGCTTCTAAACCGCCATAGCAAGGAAAAATTTCGGCCTGAACTAAATCTCCGGCCTGCAAAATCCGCGGCGGTTGCGCCTGGTATTGCCACATAGGAGGGCCCCAGCTCATGTTATCTACCCCGGTATGCAGTATAAGGAGCGGATAGCGAACCGCGGCGCCGCTTTCGCAAATGGTCTTCATAATCTCCGCATAGAGTGTGCGCTCGCTCACGCCCGGCTTCATGCTGTTAATCATCACCTCGCAAGCACGCTCGCCAACTCTCGCGGCGCATCGAACCAGTTCCAACTCTTCATCGCTCTTGACCAGAACGAGTTCGCAGAACGGCAGCGACAGGTCGATGAAGGTCGCGCTCTTGAGCTCCTCCAGGATGTAATTCCAGGTTTTATAGGGGATATAGCCACCGCTCTCTCCAGGCGCCCGGCTTTCCAGGCCAACGACACCGATCGTTCCCCGATCAAATCCCTTTTCCTTCAGCGCCGCCGTAATGGCTGGTCCCGTCACCCCAACCCGCATGTCCTCCACCCAGGGGGGAAACCCGCGTAAAGTACTCTCCATCTGGCGGGTGATGCGGGTGCCAGTCCAGCTCAGGCAAACAGGATCACCCTCCAGAGGAAAGACGACGACTCCTTCGGCATAATCGTTGGTGATGTAGCCCTCAAGCTGCTCACGGCTTTTGAGTCCGGCGACGAGAAGACACTCAACCTTTTTTTGCCTCATCATCTCCCGAACTCTCCGCCAGCGGCGGTCACGCTCGCTCAGCGACAGTACTGGATATTTAGTTTCCATGATTCCAACTCCTGACGAACGTTTCCAAATTATTTTCGCGGACGGTATGCAACTGCATCCATCCGCACCTCTACGCCATTGGCCACGCATTCGCGGATGAAGGTCTCCCGAATGCTTGGATCTTCATCTTCATATTCGATCTGTTCACCGAAGTTTTCCTGATATTTTCTCCAGTTCGTTACTCCCGGATATTCGAGGCTTCCCCAACGCAGGGCGAGATGTCGCGCCGGAGCTTTTCCTGTGGCAAAGTGCTGGTGATACCACATGTCCGGTGGAGAGATAATCACTCCGGGTCGCCAGTCCACACGGGACACTTCGCCGCCTTCAGGCCAGACCAGACTGTAGCCTGATCCGCTCAAAATGATAATGTGCGCTCCCGGCCCGTGTCGGTGGGCCTTTTTATAACTGCCGCTCACAAACTCGAGAATATGGCCTGACATCGTGTTATCCGATAAGCCGAAAAAGACGATCCTGGCGCGCCCTTCCCCAAACATGTGCTTTTGTTCAGCAAGCGCATTGAAGTTAGGCACATCGGACATGAAGTTGGTTTTCCAGTAATTTTCCGTCCGATTCTTGGTCCTCGCCCTTTCAGACTCTGGCAGCTTGACCGTGAGTCTCACTCCCTCCCCGCTAAAATAGCTCTCTTCTCCCCGGAATCTATTACTGAAGACATAGGGATTGTTGAAAACATATTCGGTGTCATGAAACAGATTGATCATGTGGGGAGCGCTTGTCACCGCAACGTAGCGGGCCGGCGTGTCCCCTGAACCATTATAGTGCTCGTGCCAGGCGTTTAGAGGCGGTGAAAAAAGACTTCCGGCCTGCCACTCAAAGGTCCGTTTTGGAAGACCGTCATACCAGACGGTCGTGGCTCCCTGGCCGCTCACCACATAAATCGCTTCTTCAAACATGTGGCGCTGTGGCGCAGTTCTGCCACCCGGAGGGATCTCAAGCACATAAGCGTCCAGACTCTCCTGGTCAGCCAGATTGATAAATGCCCCGTTGGCAGCTTTGCGCGGCCACGGGTCCACTGCGAGTGTATTCAAATCTGCGGCAAACCCTTTGTAGCTTCGGACACCTTCAGTATCCTGCCATTTCTCATATGGAGTTTGCATCTCAATAGTTTTGCTCATCAACTCTGCCATCGGTCCATCTCCCTCAGATCTCTTTTTTGCCTATATTTACTCTGTGGCAATACATCGGTCATTCCACAAACAGCTTCTATGACCAGTCCAAAATCGACTTCCATTTTGCGTAGGTCTCCTCCAGCTTTCCGGGACTCCAGGAAATCTCCCGTGGAAATTTGTCCTTCCAGTGAAAGGGCCGGCAAGCATTGATAATGGCTCTGCTGTTCGTCGTGTCTCCGGTTTCTTTCCTTTCAGGCGAAATTGTCGGATCGAGTGGCGTGCTCCAACACTCCCGAACAATATCAATGCTCGTGGCGGGATCGCAGCGGGTTGCCACCGCCCAGATCACCCGGTGCAAATCCCAGGGATTGATGTCATCGTCCACGACGATCGTCAGTCGCCCGTGATAAGCATTCGGTCCTCCCATGGCTGCCAGAGCGGCGTGCTTGGCATGACCTGGATAGCGCTGTTTGATTGCTATCACGGCGATGTTCGCGCCAGCGTGGTGAGCGACGCCCACGATATCCGGCACGCCGGCCTCTTCGATGGCCACCCAGGTCTGAGCCATGCTAGGCCCGTAACCTCCACTGCGACCGAGCAGTATCGGGTCTTTACGGTAGTAGAGGGTTCTTACATGAAAGACGGGTTCCGCTTTCCCTCCGTGGGCGTAGTAGCCGGTCCACTCTCCGAACGGCCCTTCCTGGTGAGTCTCGACAGCCGGAGGAGGAACTTCCCCTTCTACTGCAATTTCAACATCTGCCGGAATGGGAAGACCTGTAAATCTTCCCTGAATTACCGGCACCGGCTCTCCCTGAAGATATCCAATCACATCGAGCTCACTTCGTCCCCAGGGAAGTTGCATCGATCCCACATCGGAGTAGATGGGACTCGCCCCGAAAATCATAACTGCCGGCGCGTTTTTCCCAAGCGCCCAATATTTCTCACGCATGATCCGGCCATGATGACCCGGCGAGATATACTGGCCAACGCGATTTTTTTCAAAAAGCTGAACCCGATAAGTCCCTAGGTTTATCCATCCAGTATCCGGATCTTGAGTGATGATCCCATCACGAGTTCCGATATAGGGACCTGCATCCAACTCGTTCCAGCGAGGCACAGGAAATTTCAGCAAGTTCACTTCATCGTCGCACTCTACATTTTCCAGAATCGGTCCTTCCTTCACCGGGACAGGAGTGATGGGCCGATATTCCTTGAGCTTGTGGTGAAAAATTTCCGCATATCCCATGGCGTCCAGTCCCCGGGGAAGGTCATATAGGATGGCCATCTTCGCCAGCGTGGTAGTCTGGTTCATGCATACCCGAAAACCTGCCGCAAAGCCCTTGCATCTATCAAAGAGCAGGGCCGGATTTCGCTTTTGCCTGCTTGAGAGCTGAGAGATGATGTTTAGCTCCAGATCCGGATCAGCCCCCTCGACAATCTGCAGGCTATCTTCTTTTTTGAGCTGCTCTAAAAAAGTCCGCAGGTCCTTTCGCGCCATCGTTTCTTTCTCCTTTTCTTAGCTTCTCAGCGCGCCAACCTTACAGCTTCTCACGCCACGGTCAGCGAATAGTGCGATAGAACGCCAGATTACATAAGAACCCTACGATGGGTGGAAAGAGAATGCTCACCACAAAGCGCAGCAGCGCTACTTTAGCCCCCAGCAGGGGAATCTCCCACACGAGGAGACGATTAAAACTCATTACCGACCAGGAAGTCACAAACGCCATCAGCGGCCCCACGCTGGCGCCCGCCTGGTATAAGCCGCCGATGATCGGGAACATAACGTAAGGCCCGCCCGGCATCAGCGAGCCCGCGAAAGAGCCGATCCACACGCCGGCAATCCCGGATTCCTGCCCGATCCACTTCAAGATGTATTGAGAGGGGATGACCGCCTGCATAAGCCCGGCCAGGGTAAAGCCGAGAAGGAGCCGCACCCCCACCGAGGCGAACAGATTCCACCCTATACCCAGACCCTGGACGATAACCGACAATCCTCCGGTGCGGAATGCAACGGCCATGAAGACAAGGACAATAGCCAGGAGAACAATCAGAGATACGTCCATTTTCCTTTTTCCCCGCTTTTCATCCATCGAATCCTCTTCCTTAAGGATCTGTGCTCGCTGTTACAGGTGAGGCAGAACATACTTCTCCAGAGCTTTAACCTGAGCCCTGATATCGTAGGCATGTAGGTAAAAGACGACGCGCTCCACTCCCAGCTTTTCCACTTCCTTGACCCTCTCCAACAGCCTCTCCGGCGGCCCGTACAGTGCCGCCCGCTGCTTCACATCAAAAGGCCGCCCACCTTCAATGTATTTTCCTACTTTGTCCCAGTAACGGCTCGCTTCCTCCACGGCTTTCTTCGCATCCGGATTAATGTTCGCCCGAAACATCATCGAAAGTTGTATCGTGCTGAAATCACGCCCCGCCTCTCGAGCAAAGTTCTTGAGCTTGCCGATGACTTCCGCCGCCCCGTAGGTTTTCACTTCCCCTTCCAGATGATCCATCCCCACATGACCCGTCTCCAGATGTCCGGCCCAACCGTTTCCAATGCGCACCACCCGCCGCAGCGCCGCGTCCGAAGAGCCGCCGATCCAGATGGGAGGATGAGGCTTCTGCACCGGTTTTGGTTCCAGGGAAAACTCGGAAAACTTGAAGTACTTCCCCTCGTGGCTGACCACAGGCTCCGTCCAAAGCCTCTTGATCACCTGCAGGGCCTCATCCGTGCGGCCAGCCCGCTGATTGAAGGGAATCCCTAAAAACTCAAACTCCTTGTGAAACCAACCCAGCCCAACGCCAAAGTCGAAGCGCCCACCCGAAATCGTGTCCAGCGTCGTCACCCGGCGCGCAATGTCGATGGGATGGCGAAGCGGCACCTGAAAGATATCCGTGCCAATGCGAATCCTCTTTGTCTTCGTGAACAGGGCAGCCGTCTGGATCAGAGCATCAAGCTTGTGGAAAGGCCGAGCAATGGAGTCCGGGACAGCCAGAAAATCCAGTCCAATATCGTCCGCCAGCGCCACCACCTCCAGTTGCTCAGTGAAGGGTGCACCCACCTTATCCATAACCGTGATCTCAATTCCTACTTTAAGTTTCCTGGCCATCTCTAGCTCCTCGTAAGGCAGTCGTTTATTATTGTTGCAAGCGCCGCAGTGATCCTTACTCAAACATTTCCCATCTACATATGTGGAAGAACCGTTTTTTCCAGACGATCGACTTGAGTTCTGATGTCTGGAGAGTGGAAGTAAAGAACGATTCTGTCGGCGCCGTAGGAAAGGAGTTCCTTGACTTTCGCCGCCACTTCTTCCCCCGGCCCGTACACCGCCACATTCTTTTTAATCTCGAAGGGGCGCCCGCCCTCGATGGCATTCATCTGACTCTCCCAGAATGCCCTACCCTCTTCGATGGCTTTCTTAGGATCAGGGTTAATGTTGCAGCGCAGAATAAAGGAGAAGCCGATGGATTTCGGGTCTCTCCCCGCGGCCTTAGTGTACTCTCGCAGTTTCTGAATAGGCTCGTCAGGCTCCATGGTCCTGACCGCGCCTTCGATATGCTCCTGGCCTACATGCCCTGTCTCCAGATGCCCCTGCCAGCCGTCCCCGAGGCGAGCGGCCCGGCGTAGAGCAGCGTCCGAAGAGCCGCCGATCCAGATCGGCGGGTGAGGTTTTTGCACAGGCTTGGGTTCGATGACCACGTCCCGAAACTGATAGTACTTGCCCTGATGCGTCACCGATGGCTCTGTCCAGATCCGCTTCAGGATGTGCAGGATCTCGTCCGTTCGTCCCGCCCTCTGCTTAAAGGGAATGCCGATGTCCTCACACTCCTTAGGCCACCAGCCGAGCCCCGCCCCAAAGATAAACCGCCCATCGGAAAGATTATCGATGGTAGTGATGCGCCGCGCCAATTCGATTGGGTTACGCAGCGGAGTGACCAGCACATCCGTTCCAATCTTGATCCGCTTGGTCCGCACGGAGAGAGCGGCAATATAGGTGAGAGCGTCAAAGCGCGGCACGGGACGGGAGATGAAGTCGGGCACAGAGAGATAGGCAAGCCCCATCCGATCGGCCCTCTCGGCCATCTCAATGTACAGCTTGGCGTCGATCGCCTCCCCCTGAGTTGCTCTCGGATTAATGTTAAAGCCGATCTTGAAAGTTTGTTCTGCCATGAGCGTCTCCTCCTTCTCTATGAAATTTCATCAAATAGCGCCGGTCCCCCAGGTGATCGATCATCTCGCGAACGGCTCTTGCTCAGGTAGTAGTCCCAGAACCGCGCCGGCCCCTCGCCGCCCGCCAACGGGTTCCCTTGCTTGAGTTGTTCACGGACCTTCTCCACCTCTTCTGGGGAAAGATACCTGGGCGTGCCGATCATTTCGGCGAACACCTGCAGACGGGCAAGCCGCTCCAGATTGAACGACCTGAGACATGTGTCCTGAACGTTGGATCCCACAACCACGCTGCCATGGCCCTTCAGAAGAACGGCCCGACAGTTTCCCAAGGCCTTGGCCAAACCTTGTCCCTGCTCATGGGTTGTGATGAGTGTGGTCATGGTGGGGGTCAGCTCTTCGTAGATCGGTGTGCCGTTAAGAAAGGTGAGTGTCGAGTTGGACCCCGCAACCGGCCGTATGCCTTGCCCGACCATACTCAACACGATTGCCATCGGCGAGTGAAAATGCGCCACCGAATGAACGTCCTGCCTGGCACGGTAAATCGAAGAATGAATAACCGCTTCGATGAACGGACGTCCCTCTCCCTCTAGAACCTTGCAGCCCCAGTTCATGGTCAGAACATCCGCATCAGTCACCAGCCCGGGGCTCATCGCTCTAGGTAGGAGAAAGCGATCCGAATCCGGAACCCGGATACTCAGGTGACCGAAAACGTCGGCAACTCCCGCTGCATCCAGAACCCGTGAGCCCTGAGCGACAAGCTTTTTGAGCGCTTTTAAATCTGTTGTCATCGTGTCTTCCTACTAAAAACTCCTTACAGATTTACGTGAGACTGCAACTTACCCAGTTGTTTTTGTTTCAATTCATCTTGGAAAGGCGCTCTTTCCATCTGTCTCTCACGCGAGCGAGCAGCTCTGGCGTGCAGCCCACGACTGGCGAAAACTCCGTACGCCACTCGTATGGACGACAGGCGTCGACGATTGCGCGCGAGTGGAAGCCTTTAAAACCATTGCGGTCAAACGGAATGGCCGGATCCAGAGGGCCGCTCCAGCAGCGTCTCATAATCTCGATATCCTGCTCCGGATCGCTACGTGTGGTCACAGCCCACATGACCTCTTCCAGGTTCGAGGGATCGATATCCTCATCCACGACAACTGTGTACCGTCTCATGTAGCCTCCCGCACGGCATTGCGATGCCACCAGAGCCGCCTGTCGTGCATGGCCGGCGTAGCGTTGTTTGATCGAAACGACCTGCATGAGGAAAGGCCCTCCCACCTCACTGCACCACACCCCTCTGATATCCGGCACCCCAGCCTGCTCCATCTGGTGCCATATCTGCGCCGATTTCTCGATGGGAGGGGCGACGCCCCAGGGGGGTCGTGGAGGAAGAGCGCCTTCCAATATCGGGCCGTTGCGGTAATAGACCGCCTTGACACGAATCACAGGTTCCGGGCGCGCCGCGCTGCCGTAATAGCCGGTCCATTCCCCAAAAGGACCCTCCGTCAGCACATCTCCCGGAACGCATTCTCCTTCCAAGACCACTTCCGCGCGGGCGGGGATTGGCAGCCCTGTCTCCGGTCCGTTAATGACCTCGACGGGCTCTCCCCGAATAGCACCTGCATAAGCATACTCGGAGATCCCGACAGGAAGACTCATAGCCGAGCAGAGGAACAGCACCGGGTCCTGACCTAGAGAGACAGCCACGGGGAATGGCTCCTTGCGGGCGAAATATTTGCTCATGTGCAGCAACCCGTGACGCCCGGGTGACATGTAGAGGCCCATGGCTTTCTCGCCATGGAGCATGCCCCGGTATGTGCCAAGGTTCACATCCCCTGTATCAGGATCCCTGGTAATGACCAGGCAGCCGGTTGCGAGATAACGACCACCGTCCAGTTCATGCCATCGCGGAGCAGGAAAATCGAGCAGGTTTACTTCCTTTCCGTGCCTGACATTTTCCATTAACGGCCCCGTCTTTACTTCCAGCGTTGGAGTGAGCTTTAAAGCAAGTATCCGTTCTTTCCAGGCACGGACCATATCCATAGGGGAGAGATTGGTAGGAAGATTCAAGATAAGAGCAGTGCGGCGCAGATTGTAATGGGAGTTAGCCAGGATACGGTAATCAGGTGGATAATCGACAATCGCTTCGAACAGAAGCGCCGGGTTCCTCCGGCATTCACGGCGAACGGTCTCGACCAGCGCGCCAATTTCCAAATCCCAATGAGCTCCCCGGATAACTTCCAGCTCTCCGAGTTGCCTGACCTGTTCGATCCAATCCCGCAAGTCCTGATGCATACTTTTCTCCTTGAAGCCCCAGGCTAGCCCTGACTCGCAAATACAGGAAACACCCGCTCTCGAAAGAGCTCAAACTGTGCTAACCAGTCAGTCGCAAAAAATCTAAGGATCATCGCCTCTGCGCCAGCCTCTGCATAAGCTGCGATCTTCTCAACGCACTCTTCAGCCGGGCCGAAGGCGCCCCCGTCAACAATCATCTCGAAAGGTTTATTCTGAATAATCTGTCCCTGGAACTGCAAATACCACTGCTCCCCTTTTTGAAGGGCGATTTCCCGAGTGCTGGCCAGGTGCAAGTCAAGCTGAACCACGGTGGAGACTTCCCGCGCCGGCAGTCCTTCCTTCACGAAGATCTCTCCCAGGCACTCGAGCCCCCGGCGAATCTTCTCGGGTGTCGTGCCCGATCCAGGTAACCAGCCGCTCCCTAGCCGGGCCACGCGTCTCAAAGCCTTCTCGCTTTCGCCTCCGAACAGAATCGCGGGATGTGGCTTCTGCACGGGCTTGGGATTCACAGTGACCTGCCGGAGGTCGAAGTAGCGGCCATGAAAATCTACCTGATCACGGGCCCAGAGTTCTTTGAGGATCAGAATTGTTTCTTCCGTGCGGCCGGCCCGCTCGGACTTGGGGATGCCGAGATTCCTGAATTCCTCCGGAAGCCAACCGAGCCCCGCCCCCAAGACAAAACGCCCGTCTGAGAAGACATCAATCGTACCAATCATGCGCGCCAGCAAGATGGGATGGCGCAGCGGAGTGGCAAGCACCAGGGTCCCTAATTTCACCTTTCGTGTTTTCACGGCTAGCGCCATAAGGAAGCAGAAAGTGTCGAAACGGGGAAAGCTTCGTGCCACGCTGTCGGAAGTCCATACGGAATCGTAGCCCAGCGAGTCAGCCATCTCGGCCATCCGCACCAGCTCATCGTGACGATCCTCTCCGGAGCGTGCTCCCAGATAAGGAAGCGGCAAAACCACAATGCCGAACCGAACGCCCCGCCTTACAGCATTCATGGAAGCCAACCCTTCACTCTCTAGCCACAAGAAACCATCTCGACAGGCAAGCGGCTCAAGCTTTCCACGCCTTTATCCTTGACCACAACCACATCTCCCAAATGAACTCCTCTCGCCTTCCCCTCTGTTGCCGCGCCTACTTCAATGGCCAGCGTCATTCCCGCAAGAAGCTTCTTGGCCCGCGCCTGTTCGTTCATCCCGGGCATCCCTAAAGGAGCCTCCCAGCCCAGGCCGATGCCGTGAAACAGGGGGCCCTTATAGATCTCAAAGCCGCGCGACAGAATAGGCTCGGCGCACGCATCATAAAACTCGCCGACAGTGATCCCCGCTCGAGCCGCCTTCATTCCGCGTTCGTAAGCCAAAGCCGAGGTTTCCAGGAGCTCCCCATAAGGAGGCGAGGGGTCCGCGACCGCAACCGCCCGCTGGAAGTGGCCATAGTACCCCTGAACTCTAGGAGCAAACTCCGTACAGATCACGTCTCCGGCTTTGAGAAGCCGGTTACGGTTGTATGTCAATCGCCGGGCGCGGTCCGGAGCGCCGGAATCCCACAAAAACATGATAGGGTGCTCAGCTCCCTCGCGGAGCATCGTCCCGACCATTTCTGCAAAGATCTCCCTCTCTCTCGCGCCAGGGCGACTCATGCGGTACATGACCTCTGTGGCCACATCGCCTATCCTCATGGCCTCCTTAATGAGCGCGATTTCTGCGTCGCTTTTGACCAGCCGGACTTCCTCAAGCAGGTCAGTCGCGTTTTCGAAGCGGGCACCCGGGCATGCTTGAAGAATCTTGCTGTAAGTCACGTAGGGAATGTCCCCCTCGGGCTCTCTTCCCTCAAGCCCCACAACGCCGATAGAACTCCTCTCCAGTGCCATTTCCTTAAGCCGCTGCACCACCACTTCGGACCAATTCGGCCGCCGCGCCAGCAGGTTTTTCACCCACTGCTGTGACTCCAGCCATTCGCCCCGCATAATCGGAGACCAGAGGAAAACTGTGGGCTCACCCTCCAACGGGAAGATCGCCATGGCCTCTTCACCGTTTCCCCCGATCTGGCTGATGTAGCGGATATTCGCGCTCTTCGAGTCCCACTTCGCGCTGTTTCCCCAGATGATCAGCGCCTCCAATCTTCGCTCGCGCATGGAAGCGCGTATGAGAGCGTAGCGCCGATCGCGTTCCTGCAGCGATAATTCCCCAAACTGAGCCACATCTACCATCGTCTTGACCTCCATTCGTAGCGCCGTTCGTTAGATTCCGTGAATATAAGAACACCTCTCATAGGACAAGCCGGACTGTCCCCCCATCGACGATGAGAAAACTTCCCGTAAGAACCCCGGCTCGCTCCGAGGCAAGAAAAACCACAACGTTGGCCACTTCCTCCGGCTCGGGAAACCTCCCGATCAGCGTATTCTCCCTGGCGTAACGTGTCAGCGCCTCTTCAGCGGAGTCCATGTTATAACTCTGAGCGATTCTCTCTCCTACACCTCCGCGCGCCAACACCCGGTGAGGCGACATAACGATCCCAGGTGAGACCGCATTTACCCGGACCTTATAAGGGGACATTTCAATCGCGAGTCCCAGGGTGTAATTGTTGAGGGCCGACTTGGCCGCTCCCAGAGGAGAAACGTTCATGGGCTTTTTTGCCGCAATGGAAGAGATGTTAATGATGGCCCCCGAGCGCTGGTCTTTCATTACTGGCGACACTTCCTCACAGCACCAGCGGGCGCTGTGAAGGTACTGCCGCAGATGATCCTCCCAGCCTTCGTCCGTGAGCGCCTCCTCTCCTCTCACGGACTCGCCCGCATTGTTTACCAAAACGTCAATGCGCCCAAAGCGCGATTTGACCGCAGTCATAAACTCCCGCACTTGGGCGCGAACGGATACATCGGCTGGGAGAGCTAGCACTTCGGTTCCAAGGCTTTCAATCTCCCGCTCTACTGATTTTAAGCGCTCTAGATTGCGAGCGCAGATGGCAACCTTTGCTCCCTCCTCGGCAAAAAGGCGAGCGCAAGCCTTGCCAATCCCGCGAGTTCCCCCCGTGACTACGGCGACTTTTTTTGCAAAACCAAGGTCCACTCGCTACTCCGAATTCAGAGACCTCTCGGGCAACCACAGGGGGTTGCCCCTACGGTGATCTCTGACTTCTGTCTCAAATTTTTACTCCTCTACCGGCTAGCTTCTCCCCGGTCTGATAGTAATCCCCGCGAACGGCTACTCGGGCCTCCTCCTCGTTTTCCGGCGTCCAGTCTCCCAGTGAGTAGCCGTACCATGGAACCCTGGGAGTCAAAGCAGGCAGATCCATCTCCTGCC
>Ga0105164_10001502_pt1 | contig 14923 bp, 13 predicted proteins | sample VDWuncwatermetaG_FD_89674 | JGI IMG/M metagenome (GOLD analysis project Ga0105164, IMG submission 89674) | Wastewater microbial communities from Netherlands to study Microbial Dark Matter (Phase II) - VDW unchlorinated drinking water | ecosystem: Environmental > Aquatic > Freshwater > Drinking...
CGACGATCGCCCCCCTCCTGGCGGGCCTGCTTGACGCGGTCAAGGAGCAGTTCGGGACGGTCAGCGGCATCCTAATGAACCTGCTCTTCCTGATCCTCGGCCTGCTGATGGCCGTGGCCACGGGCGGCGTCGCCCTGATCCTCAAGCTTCTCGCGCTGATCGGAGCGAGCTTTGCGATCTTCATGCTGATCCGCTCCTTGATCTCCGCGGCGGGAACCTACTCCTCGGCCAAAAAAGGCAGCCCGGAGAAGGCCGCGGCCTTGCGGTCCATGGGGCTGATCGGCGGCAACATCATGATCATGATCACGATGGCCTTGGTCGGCTTCGGCATCGGCAAGACCAAGCCCGGGGCCGCGGCCGTCCGCTCCATGGAAGGCGGCATGTCCGGGGCGCTCAACAAGATCGGCGGGACGGCGATGATGGAATCGCTCAACTCGCGGATACCGGCGCCGATGGTCGCGGCCTTGGAGAAGGTCTTCGGCAAGGCCCCAGCGAAGCCCGGGACGGCGCCGAAGCCCGCGGCCAAGCCGCGCGAGCTCCTCCCGGAGATTATCGAGAATCCGCGCGTGGCGGCGGTCGCGGGCAAGGCCGGGCTCGTCTCCCGGGTCACGGCGGCCATCAAAAGCGATGTCCGCTCGCAGGTCGCGGTCGACATGGACTTAATACTGCGCGGGGCCCTCGGGGCCAAGCCCGGCGACGGCAAGATCACCGGAGCGCAGTTTAACGTCCTCCTCAGGCGCCTGACGGCCTACGCTGAGTCGGTCGAGGGCGGGGGCATCTCCCTGGCCCAGCGCTGGGGCCTGAAGGGAGTCTACCCGAAGGGCCCGAATCGAATCGATTACAAAGGCTTCGGCCTCATCGCCGACGAGGCGCGCGCGGTCAGCGGCGCGGAGCTTCACGAGCTGACCCACCTCTTTCACACCGTGCAGATGCGCTCGACCGTGCTCGCGAGCGGCGTCTCCAAGCGCGAGGCGACCAAGTTCCTCGCCTTCATGGAGGACGGGGTCAACTACATGAACCTCGAGTACTACGCGACGACCGTCGGCAAGCCTATCGCCGGCGGCACGGGGGCGGCGCGCTTTAACGGCATCGTGACGAGCCTCATCAAGTCGGTCGAGAACGCGATGAACAGCGGCAAGGTCGAGCTTCCTCTCGGCGTGCCCATCGAGAAGGGCTACGCCTACTGGGCGACCCGGATCGTCCCGGCCCTGCTCGGCAAGTCGCCGGCCGAGCTCGTGCTGGTGCGCATGCCGATCGGGACCTTCGTCGGCTACTACGCGGCCAACACCGACATCTCCTTCGTGTTGGAAGGCGCCGCCATCGACGCGAAGAAGCTCCAGGCCCTGGGCGTGCCCGCCGGCCAGCGCGGCCTGCGCGACGTGCTCAACGGCGCGATCGTCGCGCAAATGACCGGCGAGCCGGGCGCGCCAGCCGCGCAGGTGGCGGATAAATGAGCGCTGCGCGCTTCATCTTGAATCTTCCGCGGGCCTGGGTCATCGGGATGTCCAAGCTGATCTTCAACGACCTCCATCCGCACCCCGGGGCGAAGGCGGGGATCATGATCGCCGTCGCGGTCGTGGGAGCGGCCGTTGTCTACTTCCTCCCTGGGCTTCTCGCCGGCGCTAAGCTCGCCTGGGGCGTGGTCGGGCTTCTCCTGCTGGCGCTCGGATGGCTAAGCTACTGGGTCAACCACGCCTTGCGCGGCGCGTTCCTTTAGCGCCGCAGGCGTTTGCGCAGCTCGTCGACATAGGCGTTGGGCCCGGGCGGGATCGCCTGCTGGGAGAACACCTTGCGCGCGCGCTCCGGCCGGCCGGCCGCGAGCTCGGCCTCGATGACCGCCCACTGATCCGCGGGCCAGTCGCTCAGGCCGCCCGCCGAGCGATGCACGCGCCCGTCGCGCACGAGGCGCGTCCAAAGGAAGTCGAGCGTGCGCCGCGCGTGGGCCTTTTGCGCGGGCGAGGAGTCCTTCGAGAGGAGGACGGCCCGCGCCATATCGGCGTTGGGCCCGGAGAACACTCGCCGGTCCACGACGGGCAGGCCCGCGGCGCGGCGGCCGGCGTCGTCCTTGGCGAAATAGGAGGAGCCTTCCTCGATGCGGCCGTCGGGGAGCTCCACCTCGCCGCGAACCGAGGCGGCGTATCCGCCGCCGGGCAAGGCCATGAAGGCTTCCACGAACGAAAGCGCGGATTTCGCGCGCACGGCGTCAGTGGAGAGCACGACGGCCGTTTGATCAGCCAGGGTCTTGGCGTGCTCACGAGGGCTATGATAAACGCCGCCCCATATCGGGTCCAACGCCCCGGGCGCCGGCTCCGGGCGACGCCGGACGGCGTCGAATCGTCGGCGCGCGTCGGCCGCGAAACCGTCCGCTTTCCCGGGCTCGGATCTCAGCGTCGCCGCGATCAGGCCGGCCCACGGTAAAAAGAGCTTCGGCGTCAGGCGAGCCGCGCCGGCCAGCGCGCGACCGTCGGGGTGGATCAGCGCCGTCGTCGGCCAGGCGCCCACGCCGTAGAGATAGGCCAGGTCGGGCCGTTCGTCGGCGTCGGCGCGGGTCACGACGAGATTCGCCGCGATCCACTCCGCGGCCTTCGGGTCCGCGTAAAGCGTCTCCTCCGCGACGCGCGCCTCGCGCGACCACGACGGCGCGAGGTGCAGCAGCACGAGCCGGCCCTGGACCCGGGCGCGGGCCAACGCTCCTGGATGAAATTCGACGAACGGCACCAGCGCCTTGGCCTGCATCCGGAACGCCGGGGCCTCCCGCCGCCCCCAGCCTCCCGTCATCCACGACGGGAATACGCCCGGCGTCAGCGCGATCAGACCGGCCAGCAGAGCGCACACCGACATGATCGCGCCCAGGATGATCATCACCATGGCGTGAACGCGCTTGGATTTCGCTTTCTCTTCGTCGGTCCGCTCGTCGATCATAATTGATCCATCCGTTGCCTTAACTCCGAAGGATCCTCGATCGGCAGCCCGCAAGATTGCCCGGCGCAAAGAAAAGCCCGCGCGCGAGGCCCATCGACGATGCTGCCGACAAGGGGGATCGTCTTAGCCAACGCCGCCTTATCGGCTCGTCGATAGGCGGCGAAAACGAGTCCCGGAAAAATCCGTTCCCGTGCAATGTCGTCTAAATCGGCGCCCCCCGGGAGATCCACGTCTGCAATAATCAAAGTCGCCGTCTTCCCGCACTCCCGGTCCCAAGCGGCCAAAAGAAAGGGCATCGCGAGCGGCCGCGCCGACAGCCCCGGCCCAAATCGTTCGAATGTCGCCGCCGCGAAGCGGCGAAAAGTCTCGTTGCCGGTCATATTCCAAAGCCGTTGGCACGCATCGGCCATCACCGAACTCGGCGCCGGCTCCACACCATCGTGATTCTCGATGGACCTCGTAAAGAGTTCCCTTCCGTCTTCCGTAGCCGTTTGATACAAGCCGCCGCCGTCCGCCGCGAAGCGGCGAATAGTTTCCAGCACGAGCAGCTCGGCCCACGCGAGATGCTCCGGATTGAACGTGGTCTCATACAGCGCCAGCAGCCCGTACGCCATGTTCGCGTAATCGTCCGCCATGCCGGCGATGGCCCGGTCACCGTCGCGCCATCGCCGCCACAAGGTCTTCCCGTCAGGCGACGATAATTCGCGCCGCACGAAGCCCGCCGCGCCCTCCGCGAGCTCCCGATATTTTTCGTTTCCGGTCGCGCCGTACGCCCGCGCCAGCCCCGCGATCGCGAGCCCGTTCCACGAAGTCAGCACCTTGTCGTCCAGCGAAGGACGCGGCCGTTTCGCCCGTTCTTTGAATAGCTTGCCCCGCGCCTTCCCCGCCGCCGCCTCCGACATCGCCCCCGGATCCTTGTCGTACAGCACGCATTTCCCGGTAAATTCCCCGTGCGGGTCCGACAGCGCGTTCGACCCCTCCACCACCCCGTACCTCGCGCAGAACTCCCCCGCCTCCTTCCCTAAGATCGCCTCCACCTCCGATTTCCGCCAGAGATAGAACGCCCCTTCCGCCTTATGCCCCTGCGGCTCGTCGTACGGGAGGCTGTCAGCGTCCTCCGCGGAATAGAACCCCCCGCCCGGCGCCCTCAAATCCCGCTCCAGATACCCCGCGGTCCGCTCCAGCGCCCGCAGCAGCTCCGGATCCTTCGCGACGACCGCCGCGTCGGCCAGGTTCTCGAGCAGCTGGGCGTTGTCGTACAGCATCTTCTCGAAGTGCGGCACGCGCCATGCGTGATCCGTCGAGTACCGCGCGTACCCGCCCCCGAGCTGATCGAACAGCCCCCCGCGCGTCATCGCCCTCAGGGTCTCGACCGCCATCGTCTTCGCGTCCGCGTCCCCCGTCCGCGCGAAGCGCCGGAACAGGAAACGCAGGTTCGCCGGCATCGGAAACTTCGGCGCCTCGCCGAAGCCGCCGTTCTCGGCATCGAAGGAGGCGCGCAGGTTCTTCTGCGCCGCCGCGAGCGCCTCCTCCTCCGGGCGCCCCCGCGCCTCGTCGGCCGCCGAAGCGTACGCCGTCACCGTGCGCGCGAGGCTTTCCGCGTCCTTCTCCACCTCCGCGCGGCGCTCCTTCCAGAGGTGAGCGAGGCGCTCGAGCAGGCTCGTCCACGACGGCCTCCCGTAGCGCGAGTCCGGCGGGAAGTAGGTCCCCCCGTAGAAGGGCTTCAGGTCCGGCGTCAGGAACGCGTTGAGCGGCCAGCCGCCCTGCCCCGAGATCGCCTGCACCGCGGTCATGTAGATCTTGTCGACGTCGGGGCGCTCCTCGCGGTCGAGCTTGATGCAGACGAAGTTCCGGTTCATGACCTCGGCGACGGCGGGCACCGAGAAGCTCTCGTGCTCCATCACGTGGCACCAGTGGCAGGTCGAGTAGCCGATCGACAGCAGGATCGGCTTGCCCTCGGCCTTGGCCTTGGCGAAGGCCTCGGGCCCCCACGGATACCAGTCCACGGGGTTGTCCTTATGCTGAAGAAGGTACGGGCTCTTCTCTCCGGCGAGGCGGTTGGCCATCAGGCGAGCATTCTATCATCCTCGACGGGTGAATGGTATAATCGCTGATGGCCGTCGACAAGAAGTTCATCCTCACGGGTGCGAAGCGGGTCATGGACTCGCGGCCGATGTACGCCCAGGTCGTCGTCACCGACGACTGCAACCTGACCTGCTCCTACTGCGACGAGTACACCCCGGGCGCGCCGATCATCCCGCTTGAAACGATGAAGGCGAGAATCGACAAGCTCGACGAGCTGGGCGTGCTCGTCTACGATTTCCTCGGCGGGGAAACGATGATGCACCCCGAGATCGCGCAATTGGTGAAGCACGTCAAATCCAAGCGCGGCGGCTCCAACCTCGCCACGATCATCACCAATGGGTTTCTCCTCACGAAGAAAAACATTCTGGACCTCAACGAAGCGGGCCTGGATTTCATGCAGGTGTCGGTCGACACGCTTCATCCGACCAATTGGTCCGACAAGTCGCTGAAGTCGGTGCTCCCCAAATTGAAGCTCCTGGCGGAGACCGCGAAGTTCCAGGTCGAGATTCAATCCGTCTTGAACGAAGAGAATCTCAGCAACTACGACGAATTCCGGGCTACGCTGAAAGACCTGCCTTTCGCCTTCGGATTTTCAATCATGCACGGCAAGGGCGGCCAGATCGCCATCAAGGGCGAAAAATATCTTCAGCTGCTCGACAAATACGGGGTGTTCGAGGGAGTGAACTTCTACGGCGAGCACTTAAAGGAAATGCTCGCCGGCGATTTCTCCCGGCCGTGGAAGTGCCTCGGGGGCTTCAAGTTCCTCTACGTCACCGCCGCCGGCACGATCCAGTGGTGCGCCCAGCAGCGCGGGGTGGCCTTCGACCTGATGTCCGCGACGCCCGAGCGCTTGCGGACCAACAACGTGCACAAGCCCTGCGAAGCGGGCTGCTCGCTTGGCTGCGTGCGCATGGTGTCCCACACGTTGGGCGAGCCGCTGAAGACCTTCGGCGCGAGCGTCAAGCTCGCGATCGGCATGAGCAAGCCGAAGGCCAAAGCGCGCGTGCCCGGCAAGAATCCCGCCGCGGCTTAAATTAGCCCTGGCAAAAAACGGAGAGACCTGTTAGACTTTCTCTCCCATGATCATGGCCCTGGCCGCCGTTCTGCTGACTTCGCCCGCCGCGGCGGCGCCGGCGTTCATGCCGCTTCCCGGCTACACGACGTCACGCGCCGAGGAGTTCCCGCCGAACGGCAAGCTGCTGGGGGAAGTCGAGGATCCGCTCGCGGCGCTGACCGCCGACGACGGCGATCTAAGGGACGCCCTGAACTCCCCGCCCTCGGCGGCCTGGCTCATGGCCGGACTGCGCGCCTCCAATCCGGAGGACCGGCTCGCGGCGGTGCATTCCGCGGCGATCCCACGCCATTTTTCGGCGATCGCTCCTCTCGCGGCCGTCATGCTCCGCATCGACGAGCAGGTGGAGATCCGCGCCGCCGCGGCCACGGCACTCGGCCGCATCGGCGACGCGGTCGCCGCGCCTTCGCTCGGCGAGGCCCTCAGCGATCTCAACCCCGACGTCCGCTACGCGGCCGCCCTGGCGCTGGGCCGCCTGCCCGCCGACGGCGCCGCCACCCGCCTGACGCGGACGCTGCGCTCCGATCCCTCCTGGTGGGTGCGTTATGCCGCCGTGCTGGCCCTGGGGCGCACCAAAAAAGGATTCGTTGTCGGCGCGCTCGAGGACACCCTTCGCATCGAGCCCAAATGGCAGGTCCGCATGCTCGCCGTGCGCTCGCTCCAGGACGTCGGGACCTTCCGCGCCATCCAGGCGATCAGCACCGCCCTGCGCGACAAAGACAGCGGCGTGCGCACCGCCGCCGCGATGGCCCTGGGCGAGCTCGGCAACGACGCCCACCTTCCGCTGCTGAGCGCCGCGCTCAAGGCCGAAACCGACCCCACCGCCCGCGCCGCCCACTCCGCGGCCTACCGCCGCATCCTCTCCAAGCCTTAATCGGGGCGGTGCCCGCCCCAACCGGTGTCAGGCCTTCCACTATTTTCACTTTTCGTCGTCAAAGTGAAAATAGTGGAAGGCCTGACACCTAGTTAGGGAGGACGCGGTCGAGCCAGGCGAGGAGGGGCGGGCGATATTGGGAGGCGCGAGAGTAGAGGGCTTCGGTGTGGCCTTGGCTGTCGAGCTTCCAGAACTCCTTGGGCTCCGGCGCCAGGTCGAAAAGCTTGCGGCCCTGGGCGTAAGGGACGACGGGGTCGCCTACGGCATGGAGCGCGAGCAAAGGGACGGGCTTGCGGCGGGAGATCAGACGCTTGGGGGCCCAGCGGTCGGAGATCAGCAGCGCCGACAGCGGGTATTGGAAGGGCCAGGTCAGCCACACGCTCCCGAGCTTAAGGCGCGCGGTCTCGCGGTAGGACGCGAAGGTCGAGTCCAGGATCACGCCGCGCACGCCTTCCCCCCCGTCGCGGTCGAGCGCGGCGAGCGCGAGCGCGCCGCCGAGGCTCTGCCCCAGGACGATCAGGCGTTCGGAGGCGCCCCCCGCCCGTCCGCGCGCCAGGCGCAGGGCCGCGACGCCGTCCTCGACGGAGCCGGAGAGAGATTTCTTGCCCTCCGAGCCGCCGTAGCCGCGGTAGTCGAAGGTGAACACGTCGTAGCCCTTGGCCGCCAGCCAGTACACGAACAGGTAGTGGCTCGTCATGTTCTCGCCGTTCCCGTGAAAATGGACGATCGCCCCCTTCGACGGCGTCTTACGGGCGGAGAACCAGATGCCCAGCAAATTCGTTCCGTCGGCGGATTTAAACCGGACCTCCTGCCAGTTCCCCTCCTCCCGCGTGGGGAGATAGCGGTGGACGTGGTCCGGCTGCAGGAAGATGTTCGTGCAGCCGGTCAGAAAAGCCAGCGCCAGGAGCGGGAGGTATCGCATCAGAAGTAAAGATAGAACATCGCCCCGGCCTCTTCATCCGGATTGCGCCGGTCGAGGATGATCCGGAATTCCGTGTCGCGCGTCATGCGCACGGAGCTCGTCAGGCGCAGCCGTTGGCGCGGAGCGGAGCGCTGGGCGTAGTCGATGTAGGTCGCCTCGCCCAGCACGCGCCAGCGCGGGGCCAGGTCGAGGATCACGCCCGCGGTGCCGCCGGCCCCCGCGCGCCAATCCTCCGCCAGGACGGGCCCGAAGCCGAAGTCGGCCTCCGCCAGAGCGTAGTACAGCTCCCGCCGCCACAGGCGGCTTTGTGCCGCGAGGCCGCCTCCGGCGTTGAGGTTGTAGTACATGCACGACGCCCCGGAGCAGCCCAGCTCCTTGGCTTGGTCCACGCCTGTCGACAGCTTCCAGGACGGCTTGCGCACCCAGGGGTCCCACGGGGACAGCGACACGATCGAGGCGATATCGAGCCGCTCGACGTAAAGCTCCCGCTCTTTATTGTCGAAGCGAAGGCGCCCGGCGCCCATCTCGAGCTGGCTGTCGGGGATGTAGCCCTCGTCGATCGATGACAGATCGTGCAGCGCGGGCCGCCAGGACAGCTCCGTGAAGGAGCATCGGCGCGAGAGCCCTCCCCCGAGGCCCAGGCGCGTGGTGTCGTGGCCGGCCTCAAGCGGATCGGGCCTCGGAATCTCGGCCGGCGCCGGCGGCAGGCCGAGGCGGCCGCGGGCGCGCAGCAGCGAGTGGATGGAGGTCAAGGTCTCGGTGCTCTGATTGTGATAGTAGCCCTTGCGATAGCGCAGGTAATCGTTGGCGGACTCGAGGATCAGGGCCTGGCTTTCCTTCGGAAGGCTCTTCAGGCGCTCGAGGCCGGCGTCCGTCGTCTCGCGCCCGAGGCTCGTGGCGAGGGCCAGCTCCGAAGCGTTCACGCGGGCGCGACGGGCCTTGATCTCGGAAACGAAAGACGGACGGTACAGCGGCGGGTCGACGAGCCCCGGCTTGTCCAATAGAACGCGGACGGTGTCGGCCGGGATGACGCCCCAAATGAAGCCGGAGCTGATATCGAGCGACTCGTCGGCCGCTTCTAACAGCGTGAGCAGCTGGTAGGAGCAGTTCTTCGTGAAGAAGTAATAGTTGAAGTGGGTGCTGCCCATCTCCCAGCCGTGGCGGATGAGGGCGTCGATCGCCTCGGGCTTGAGGTTGAGGCGGTAGTCCCAGAGGTCGCGCATCTCGAGGCTGCCGTACTCCTGCGTCTTCATGTAGAAAGGAAGCAGCGAATACTCCCCCTTGAAGGAGCCATTGAGCCCCTTGAGGGTGTACACCAGAGCGTTCGAGGTGTCGGGCGAAGCCGCGAAGTTGATCGTGTAGTCGAGCAGGGCGTCGCCGCCGCCGCGCTTATGCAGGCGGAGGAAGGTGTGGCCATACATTGACGCGGGATTATTGATGAACGCGCTGGCGAAGACCACCGACACCGCCTCCGCGTCGATGGCCCCCCTCCAGGCCTCGAAATCGGGACACGGCCGCTCGGGCAGGCGCGCGGCGTCGAATTCGAGCTTCTCCTTAAGCCAATGGTAGCGCGCCGGAAATCGGCACTGCGGGTGCTGGCCCTTGTCGGGCATAGGCGTGAAAAAGGCGGCGAGATCGGCCTCGAGCTCGGCGCCGGGGTTCGTCCGGCCGTCCGGCGCGAGAAAAAAGCCGCCGCCGTCCGCCTCGCTGCGCCAGCCGGCGCCTCTCGGCCGGTAGTGGAGGAGCTTCACCCACTTGCGCTCGCCGGAAAGGCCCAGCTCGCGCGCCCGGGCCGCCAGCTCCTCGCCGTAGCCCGCCACGGCGGCTCGCGGCAGGGCGAGCAAGGCCAGCGCCAGTAAGATTTTCAAGCCCGTCATGATACAAATAGCGCGGGCGGGACGCGTAAGCGTCCCGCCCGCTCGGATCGACGATGTCGTCGATCCTGCTCGTTTTAGAGAGTCGCGAGCTTGGGGTTAGCGGCCATCTCGACGCGGAGGCTGCGCAGCATGGTCGCCGAGTCCGTGTTCGCCGTCGGGAACAGGGTCTCGTACTTCTCCTGGGTCAGCGAGATAAAGGCCTTCTTGGAGGCCTCATCGTTCGCGCCCATGAGCGAGGCGAAGGCGTTCAGGTACTCGCCGCCGCCCTGAGCCATCTCGGTGGAGAGCTTCTGCAGGTTGACCTCGGCGTACGCCGCCTGCTTCTTCTCGTTGCGCACCCAGCCGCCCTTGACGGTGCAGCCCGCGGTTTCGGAGCTGATGCCGAAGGTCTGCGTGTAGGTTCCGTTGGTCGTGGCGCCAAGCAGGGCGAAGACCTTCTTATCGAGCTTGCCCGCGAACAGCTCGGTTCCGAGACCACAGCCGATGTTCTGGTCACCGGCGCCGGCGGCGCGCGCCGCGGGGACGAAGGACGCCAGGATCAACATCGCGATCAATGCCTTTTTCATGATTTCTCCTTTAACGGCTTCTCGGTGAACGATCGGGTTAAGTCTAACCGCGAGGCGCATTCTTGTCAAGGCTGCTTATTTGGCGGCCTTGGCCGGCTTGGGAGCGTCCTTCGGCTTGACCTGAGCCTCGACGTCGATGCTGACCTCGACCTCTTCGCCGAGCATCAGGCTTCCCGTGTCGAGCGTCTTGTTCCAGACGATCCCGAAGTCCTTGCGGTTCACCTTGCCCTTCGCGGAGAAGCCCGCCTTGACGTTCCCCCACGGATCCTTGGTGGTGCCGCCGAGCTCGAGGTCGAGGACGACGGGCTTGGTCACGCCGTGCATCGTCAGGTCGCCGTGCAGCTTGGCCGTTTCGCCCTTGACGTCGGTGACCTTGGTGGATTTAAACGACATCGCCGGGAACTTCTCGACGTCGAAGAAGTCGGGAGCCCGCAGGTGGCCGTCGCGCTTCTCGTTGTCGGTGTTGATCGAGGCCGGGTCGATCGTCGCGTCGACCTTCCAGGTCTCGGGCTTGCCGGGCGTGAAGTCGATGGTGCCCGAGAACTTCGTGAAGCGGCCGGGGACGCGGCCGACGAGATGTTTGATGCGGAAGCCGACCTGGGAATGGGATGCATCAATCTCATAGACCTCCGCGCGAAGCGCGGGCGCGGCGACGGCGAGCACGACGGCGAGAGCGAGTAATTTGCGCATGGACAGCCTCCTTTGCGGATGTGCCCATATGTAACCGTATTGATTACATCTTTGTCAAGCGACGGATTTGCGAACGAAGGCGCGCGCCCAGGCGCGCACGGCGAAGCCGGCGCCGAGGACCGCCGCGGAGGCCGCGACCTGAGCCCAGCCGCCCTGCGCGCCGAGCCACACCGTGGCGGCGATGCCGGCGAGAGGAATCAGGGCGCCCCGGGCCTTGCTTCGGACGCTCCGGGCGCGGCGCGCGCGGCGGCGCAGGACCACGGCGCAGGTCGACAGGAACTGGGCGCCGATCACGACGTTCGAGAAATCGACGAGGCCGTTGAAATCGAGCATGAGCGCCGCCAGCAAGGCGAAGCCGGTCGACCAGAGGATCGACGCCGACGGCGTGCCGAAGCGGGGATGGGCCTCGGCGAGACTCTTGGGAAGATGCCCTTCCTCGGCGAGGGCCACCAGGTAGCGGGGCCCCCCAAGCGCGGAACCGGCGACGTAACCTGTCATCGAGATCACCGCCCCCGCCGTGACGAGCGCCGCGCCCCACGGCCCCATCAACACGGCCGCGGCGTCGGCCAGCGGACGCTCGGAGGCGGCCAGCCCCGGAACCAAGGAGAGGGCGGCGATCTGAACGAGGATATAGAGGATGGCGGAGCCGCCGAGCGCGGCCAGCACGGCGAAGGGCACGTCGCGCTTGGGATCGCGGGCCTCGCCCGCGGGCACCGGCACGGTCTCGAAGCCCTGATAGGCGAAATAGGCGAGGAAGCAGGCCGCGCCGAGAGGCCGCCAGCCTTCCGGGGGCGCCTCCGGCCGCCAGGCCGGCAGGGCATGCGCGCCGGCCAAGGCGATCAGGGCGATCGGGATGAGCTTGGCGACCGTGAAAAAATCGGTGGTCCACGCGCCGAGCCTGACGCCCCGCCAATTCAAGGCGCCGAAGGAGCCGATCGCGAGGCAGGCCACCGCCTTGCCGATAAACGGGTTATCCGCCGCCCCCGGAAGATACGACGCGATGCCGTTGGCCACCGCCGCCCAGCTCACGATCATCGTGATCCAGCACAGCCAGCCGATGGCGAAGCCCCAGTCCGGGCCGAACTCCGCGTGCGCGTACAGCGCGGGTCCTCCCGCGCGGTCGTGCTCCGAGGCGGCCTCCGCGAAGCAAAGCGCCACGGGGGCCAGCAGCACGGCGGTCAGGGCGTAGGCCAACGGCGAGGCCGAGCCGAGATGCCCCGCGAGGCGCCCCGGGAAGAGAAACACGCTCGAGCCGACCACGGCGTTGACGCCGAGGCACAGCAGGTCGAAGCGCGTGAGCAGCCGGCGGGATTCGCTCACGGCTTGGGCGCCTCGAGGAGGATTTTAGTGCCGATGAAGCTCTTCGCGTAGAGGGCGCGCGCCGACGGCAAGGGAAGCGAGAGGCACAGGTGAGGGAAGGCCTCGTGCTCGGCCGCCTTGAGCGGCGGACCGTGAAGGATCAGGCCCTCGCGAGTGAACAGAACGAACTCGCCGAGCGCGTTGGCGCGCACGGAGGTCCCCACCTGAGGCGGCTCCCACTGCAGCACGCCGCCGGCCGAGTCGGACTTCGGGCGCTCGGTGCTGGCGAAGCGCTCCTTGCTCAAAATCGTCGCCGAGCGCGGCAGGGCGCGAGCGTCCCCCCCGACGGCGCGCGGCCGGGCGCCCGCGAGAGGCAGGGTCTCGGCGCTCTGCTCGCCGCGCATCAGATGCGCCTTGTCGGCCGCTTCTTCGACGCGGATCCAAAGGCTCATGATCTCCAGCTGCTTTTCGAGCAGGCGCTTTTCCTCGGACAGAGCGAGGCCTCCCTCGTAGAGAGCCTTGCGCGACTTGGTCAAGGTGGCCGCGCTCGCCTTGGCGCGCGCGAAATCGCGGGACACGAGGTCGCGCAGCGCCTGGCGCTCGGCGAGATCGAGCGACAGATCCTCGCGCGCGACCGCCATCGCCGCGCGCTCGTCGGCGGCGCGGGAGGCGTTGGCCGACACCCAGCGGCTCATCAGCCACAGCGCGCCGAGCACCGCGGCGCCGGCCAATAAGAGGCCGAACGCGCCGACGCGCCGGTCCAGGGCCCTCAGACGGGCTTCGAGGCCGCTCATTCGAAGATGTACACCTTGGTTCCGTTGGGCACCGACGCATAGAGCTTCTCGAGGTCCGCCGCGCCCAATCGCACGCAGCCGTGCGACGCCGGGCGCCCGAGCAGCTCCTCGCGCTTGGTCCCGTGGATCAGATAGCCGTCGCCGAGGTTCAGGACGTAGGCCCCGAGCTCGCCGGAGACCATGCGCGAAGGGTCGGCCGGAGGCGGCACGGGCTCGCCGGACTCGACGTAAGCCCAGTCGGGCTTGCGCCACATCGGATTGGGAGCCTTGCCGATCACCCGGAACTCGCCGCGAGGCGTGGCGAACTCCCATTTGCGTCCGCTCTTGTGGTCCTTGAGGACGCCGCCCCGGCCCACGGAAACGTCGGCTTGCCAGAGCAGCTTCGCCCCTTGCTTCACATAGAGCTTGTTGGCCTTCGCGTCGATGACCAGATGGGCTGACCCCTTAATCTTTTTGGCGACCTTCGCCCGCAGGAGGGCGACCTCGCTCTCAATGGCTTTCTGAGTGCGGAGGAAGCCCTTGTCCTCGGGGAGCGGGATGTCCTGGAGGAAGCGCGCGTCCCCGGCTCGCTCGCCGGCCTCGCGCACGAGCGAGCGCAGTCGGCGCGCCCCCTCGTTAAGCGCGCGGGACTCGTCCTCGAGGCGCTCCGCGTCGCGGCCCAGGGCGTCCGCGTCGCGGGAGATCGCGCACGCCCGCCAACCGAACGCTCCCGTCCACAGCACGAGCGCCAACGGGTATATCGTGCGCCCGAACGAGTTCTCGCTCACGCCCTAGTTTACTAATTCCCCGGCAGGGGGATTTCGTCGAGCGGGGGCTCGTCCGGGCGGGAGGCCCTGGGACGGCGGCGCTCGGCGGCGAGAGGGGCAAGCGCGCGGGCGGCGGCGTCGGCGATCTCCGCCGGGGTCGCGAAGGCGTCGCCGCGCGGATGGAGGGCCGAGCGAAGCACCGCGTCGCCGGTGCGCGCGTCGAGGACTGAAACATCGAGCGAGCGCCAGCCCGGGTCGAGAGACAGGAACACGATCGCGTCGGCGCCGGTCGCGCGGCGGATCTCGTCGAGCAGGCGCGGATTCACCGCGGCCTCGAGGCCGACGGCGGAGCCCGCCAGGACGCTGTCGGACTCCTCGAGAGCGGAAGCCGTGAGGCCAAGCGCGTCGAGGCGTTTGACGAGCGCCCGGGAGATGTCGACCCCTTTGCCGCGCGCGCCGCGCGTCGCGGCGACGGCCAAGTTCCGGGCGCGGAATGACGGCGAGTTCGAGAGCGACTCGCTGCGCTCCGAGGAAGCGCAGGCCGAGAGGAGGAGCAGGGCGAGCGGGAGGCGTCTCACGGCCTAAGTATGGAGGAAGAAGACCCGGGCGTCCAGTCCCGGGATGCTACCAGCCGTCGTTGTCGTCGTCGTGGCCTTTGCCCTTCTTTCCGCCCTTGCCGCCGAAGCCGCCCTTCTTCTCGAAGCCGTCGCCGCCGCGGCCCTTCTTCTTATTGTCGTAGCGGTTTTTGCGGTCGGAGAAGGCCTTGCTGTCGGCGCCGAAGTTCGGGTTGCGGCCGGTGTCGCCGCCGGAAGGACGAGGCGCGAAGCCGCCGCCGCCGCCGCCGGGAGCGGGACGGGGAGGGTAGCCGCCGGCCGGGCGCGGCTCCATCGGGCGCGCCTCGTTGACCATGATGCGGCGCGTGCCCATCGTGAAATTGTTGTACTTCAGGAGAGCGGCCGCGGCCATCTCGTCCGTGCCCATCTCGACGAAGCCGAAGCCCTTCGAGCGGTTGGTCAGCTTGTCGATGATCACCTTCGCGCTCACGACGGTCCCGCACGCGCCGAACAACTCCTTCA
>Ga0105164_10001504_pt1 | contig 14910 bp, 7 predicted proteins | sample VDWuncwatermetaG_FD_89674 | JGI IMG/M metagenome (GOLD analysis project Ga0105164, IMG submission 89674) | Wastewater microbial communities from Netherlands to study Microbial Dark Matter (Phase II) - VDW unchlorinated drinking water | ecosystem: Environmental > Aquatic > Freshwater > Drinking...
AAAGTACACCTCTTTTATCATCTTATCGACGATAAAGTTAGTACTTTAAATGCTTTGCATGTATTCTGTCGTCTAAAAAATTATTTTTTGTCGTCTAAAGGAATTAAGCGATTGCCTCTTAAATACTAGTCATTCTTATTATATTTCTATGACATATACTGTTCAAGAAAATAAAGGTGCGTATGATAGACAATCTCTTAGCAGAAGAAACTTCTTGAAAGTAACTGGAGGCTTGGCTGCACTAGTTTTAGGTGCTACTCCGATTCGTTCAGAGGCGTGTATAGGTAGTAATGCTGCCAATGCTTTTTATGAAAAGATAATTAAACCCGAGATAAATAATCCTAAATTACTTGAAAATAGTCCTGATGGTTCGGTTTATGTAAGAATGAATATTCCAATAAATACATTAATTGATGTTTTCAATAATCCAGACAAATACAAATCATACAGCGATACCAAAGGAAATGAAGTTTTGTACAGAACTTTGGATGAAGCTGTAAAAGCAAAACCAAACCATAATGACACTCATATAATTGAAATTGAAAAGGGCGGTTTTGTAAAAAAGGTTCATAAAGTTTTTAACGATCAAGGTATTGATAAAGCAGTTGACCTAAATGTAAGGATTTTGACATTGAGAAGTCTGAGTGGCTGCGGCACTAGTTATTCTCTCCAGAAATAATATTATCAATACCCCATCAAAATCTCTACGTCTTTGCCAAAAATTCTTTTCAAATCCTCAAATATTGGCTCTTTGATAGATGCTTTCTGGGGAATTTCCACTTTAGCCAGGGCTTTCTCCAGTTCTTCCAAAGAGCTTTTCTCAAATGTTGCTAAGCTTCCATCCTCATTTATTCTTGCCTTGCTCAGTTCTTTATCCTCATTATCGATGTCGTGAATTACATAAGCCTCATTTCCAAGCAGAATCACTTCCCCGAACTTGCTGCCGTGCTTCACGCGAATCTTTAACCTGTCAAGCTCTCTGCCCCTTTTTCTCTGAATATACTCTACAAAAAATTTAATCAATGATCCAGAGTCCTTATGTATCTTTTCTATTTCAACTTTTGATAGTTTTTTTTCATCATAATCTTTTTTCGATTTCATAAGTTCCTGTATAGTTCTCAAAAACTTTGAAGGCATTTTTCCTTTTGAAACCAGCTTATCTTCAACAAAATTGAGAATTTCATTATCCTTAACTTTTTCAACTCCTTCCAATCTTAAGACATCGCTGATAACTGTGGTCATAGTATCATAGATGTTTAGCATTTCTCTTTCATCTCTTATTTTTTCAATTTGAGTGAACAATCTCTTGATTCTTTTAAGATATTTGTCGCCATTAATTAACAATTCATCAATCTCTTTTCCACTCAATTCCTTTTTCTCGCCATGTTCAATGGCTTTTCTTATATCAACGCTTCTTTCCAGGATTTTAACATATTTATCTTCCAGTAATTTTTCTTTGTGCACAAAAACTTCCCTCATCAATTGCCCAGTTTCTTTTGGCGACGGCGGAGCAACGCCATAGAGCATTAAAGCTGCTTGGCTTGGCGTGAGAAGCGAGTAGTATATGTCTTCCATCCCGATTTCATTTAATTTTAATCGAACTCGTCTTATAACTTGCTCACCAGAGCCCATAAATATATCAATAGCTTCCGGGCTAGGCTTTATTTTGCCCATTTTTAGCAGTTGTTTCCAAGGCATAAAAATTCCGCGGTCGAAAAATGGAACTCCGTCCCTCAACAAAGTGAAAATCACTGGATTTGCTTCTCTTAGCGAATCCCAAAAATCTGTGAGGATGTAAACCTGAATGTTAATTTTGTTTTTTACAGCGGTTAACTCGCCGGCTTCAATGCCCATGCCTATGATTATAGCTCTTAATTTGTCTTTTAATTCTGCTCTGGTCATTTTCTTGACATCAGTGTCGTCAATAACAATCCATACATCAATGTCGCTTGTTTGAGTTGCTTTTCCCTGAACCAAGGAACCTGCTAAGACATAAGAAACAATATATTTTTCAAACTTCTTCAAAACCATTGTTTTGTGGACTTCAGCAATCTTAATTGCTTGAAGCATTCCAGTATCATGAATAGGCGCAGACAAAGCTATTAATTGCAGTAAATCATATTTTGCATCAAAGCAATTCTGCCAAAGCTCTGACAGTATTAATGTCTGAGGTGTAATGTTTGTGTCAATTTCAGTTGCAATGCTGGCTATAATCGTAGCAAGTTTATCCTTTAGCTCAAACTTCGACATAGTTCTGCTGTCAGAATCATCAACTAAAATCAATACATGTATTTTGTCTTTATCCTCTGGTTTAGGCTCAACTGGCTGTTCTGGGTTAGTAGGTTGTTGCGATGGGTACTGCATCTGCTGAAGCTGCTGCAGTTCCTCAGGCTTTGGCGGCGGCATTAATGCAATGCCAACAATGTATTTATCAAATTTTTCCAAAACCTTTTTTTGAAATTTTTCCAGCTTTGTTTTTATTGTTTTCAGTTTTTCCTGAACGTCCTGAGGAAGTTTAGAAATTGATTCTAGTTCCTTTGGTTCCTGAGCAGAAACTGCTGGAGTTTCCGTTTTTTCATCAACTTGCTTGTATTGATTTTTTTCTTTCTTAGTCATACGAAAAGCACCAATTATAGTCTATGGATTTAAGTTGCACATATAAATCTTTTGATAGAAAGGTTCAAGCAATAATTCATCAAAATTCAATCGGTCGCTTCGCGACATAAGTTACACTCGGCGAAATTTGTTCTTCCACTAAATTTCGCCTCGAAATTATTCATTAAATAATAAATAGATAGGTAAGGCTTTTTTTAGTGGTAGACAAAAAAAGCCGAACACTAAATTATGCCGAAGGCGGATTGAATACGTTGAAATTATTTGTCAACACACATAACTTGACTTCACCTGATAGAACCTAAAAATCACAAATAACCCTCATTTTATTTACAATATAGAAAATAAGAATTGCCAATATATCAAACCGAAATATTTATATATAAGTTTAATTATTAGTTAGTAGTAACAAATTGGCAATTTTGAAATGCTAAAACATATATACTACAAAACCGAAAAGTTTATATATAAGTGTTATTATTATAAAGTAGTGATAATTAAGAATAAGATTAATAAATAATAAAAACAATTAAAACAAGGGGTGGAAAGGAAAAATGGCAAGAACAGACACAAGTGAAGTGATTAAAAGTTATGTGGACAGATTTGTTGAATTATCAAAACAAGGTACTAACTACAGGTTAATGCAACCAAATATAGAAAAAGCTCATGCAGCTCTTGAAAAACACGAATTAAAACCAACAGAAAAAAAGGATAGAGAAAAAAGATTAAATGAACTTGCAGCAGTCTATTTAGGAGGTGCTTTTGGCATTGGTTACGACAGTCCAGAAGTTGCTGGTGGTCAGATGAAACAATATTTCAATAGGTTACCAGATGGTAGTGAAACACTTGGTAGAGTTTATAATGCTATAGAAAGAAAAGATAAAGTCGGAATTGAAAATGAATTAAAAAGGGCATTAGAATCTGTAGGTGGAAACAAGAGAGAGTCTCTAGCAACTGAAGTCAGAGATCAACCAGAACCAATAAGGATGGGCGTATACGGAGGAATTGCTCCATTGATAGCTGATGTAGACGGATTTAAGGGAAGTACTGTTAGTGTTGCAGAAAACTTTCCCGGTGCTTTATCTGGACTAGAACAAAGATTAGCAGTAGCCGAAGCATTTGGAAAACCTAAACCTAAAGAACTCTAAAAATATAATTTTTTCTTCTTTTCTTTTAATTTTTCTTAATTTGATATAACACCACATAGAGGACTATAAAGCAAAATGGGAGTAAGTTATTGGATTTTAAGCGATGAAGGCGTATACATTGATAGGCCATATCTTCCTAGAGTTAAGCCTAAAGTCAAACCTGAAGATATCAAATCAATGCAAAGTAAGGTTAAGCCGAGCCCAACAAGTTATGGATATGGTAAACATTTCAACTATACAATTATCGGCGATAAAGTGCATTTAAGATTTGCAAATCGCGGTGTAGAGACTTACACCTCATATGATTTTAAGAAATGGGGTCCGTCTGTTGTTCAGGCATGGGACGAAGATGATTCTAGCATGCAAAGATGGGTTAATGCTGCAAATAAAAATCCGCCTGCAAGAAAGAGCAATAACTTAATGCCATCGTCTCCTGAATTTGGATTATTTAAAGGCATAACACAAATTGGACTGTATATGCCTAATGTAAATGACACACCACCTCCTATTGAAGTTACTCCAGAAATAGCCCATATCATTCCAATAAATAAAACAGGACTTTATTATTCTAAAATCCACAATTTGCGGCAGACTCTTTTGAATATGCTAAATGATCCAGAGAAAAAACTGGACGGCTGGGTTGATTTACTAGGAAAACACGATATTAATCCGAAAGAGTTTCCATTTCATGCCCTTGGCGTTCAAAAGGACATAGAAGGCTTGGGTTATTACGCAGCTTTCTATCCTGGCAAGAAAATCCTGATAACTGAATTCAACTTCCACGACAATGTAAGCGCAAACATGCGACGCTATGGTATAAGTGGAGATGATGCAGTCAAGCTTTCAATGGGGGCTGACTTAGAACATGAATTGGCGCATGCTTATGGCATTGGAGGAAGCAACATATCTGAAAGACTGCAGGGTTTCCTTAGAGCTAAACGTTACCAAACCTTAGCTGAAATTTACAAAGGAACAAGCAGGGAAAGAATTTACAGGGCAATTGCAAATGAAGGCATGGATTATGCTGATGAACATTCATTTTTAAGAGGATTGTTAGGAGAGTTTCTTGGAGATTCCCAGTACAAACCTTCAATTGAAAGTATCCTGGCAAAAACTTTTGCAGAAGAGGCTGATGCATACGAATTAGAAGGAGCAACAAGAGAACACTACATCTCCAAAAGAATTGAAGAAAGATTGGGTGCGTTAAGAGGAGCGCCATCATATAAAGGAACGAAGAAAGATGTTTCAATAAAAAATAGAAGAACAGATGAGGGAGATGATTCATTGGAACAAGCAATAGAAAGGGCAATAGGAGACGATGGTTCATCTGAAACAAATCAAGATTCAGATAGAGCTTCAACATATAATGGCAAAAGAATCAATGGCGAAGGCGCAAGAATGCCAGCAAAACTAATCGGCAAAAAATTAAAAATCTCAGACTACAAAAGCATGGATGATGCTGAATCTAATTTAAATGCTGGGGCGAAAGATAATTACAGTCCACCAGAAGAAAAAACTGCTGAAATAGGTGCATCATCCAAATAAAAAATATTTTTATTGTATTTGTTTTTTATTTTTGATTATTTCTTAAATGCGTCTTTAGTTAATGTTCAACGTTATTGATATTTTTATATTGTTTTTAATTATTCATTGATTTTTCTTCTAATTTGCCTACAACATTCATCAAATAAATCCTTCCAAATACAAAAGTTGAAGTTATTAATATTATAGACAGCAATAAAACAAATAAATTTCTTTCAACAAAATAAATCAATAACGATGCAGATAATAAAAATAAAAGGATATTAATAATATAAACTCCCAATATTAAATGAGCTTTTCTTAATCCTATGCTCAAAGTTCTTTGAAAAATATTCTTAAAATCTGTGTTGTAGGATAAAGATAATGACACCATCATAAAATATGCGAGTACTAAGGAAAAAATCAAAAATGGAGCAAATTTCAGGGTGCTTATTAATACATTCGAAGTTTCACCAAAAAGATTGTTTGGTAATACATTCGAAGTTTCACCAAAAGAAAAACTAAGCAATGAAAATACCGATGAGGCACCAAGAATTTCCCTTAAAGAAACACCAAATATCAAAAAGAAAAAAGTGAATACAAGTCCCAAATAAATAATTAAGATTACAAGATTTTTAAATAGAATTTTGAGAAATTTGTGAAATTGTTGTTTGTGCAAGAAATTGATTGTTACTGACCAATTGATTGACGCAAATATAATTACAATAACAAAGACGCTAATGACATAAATTCTGAAATTCCTTACCATTTCATTGAAGTTCCTGCTGATGCTTAACGGGTCCTCTCCTAGAACATTCTTTTGCTCCAGAATATTTGATGTTGCACTAGTCTCATCCAAATTCAGTTTGCTTAAGTAATCATCTATTGCTTTTCCAGCTTCTATCATTCTTACTCCATAAGTCAAGGTTATCAAAGAAAAAAAGACAAAAAAAATAAACTGCAAAATAAACAATAAAGCAAAAAACCGTTTATTTTTCCAAATTAAAGTAACAGACTCCACAAAAGAATTTACTATAATATGTTTTTGTGCCATTTTGCGACTATGAAGTTTTAACTGCTGGCTGAGTCAATTGAATCTTGTAATTCACGGTAGATTTCTTGTTATTTGTGCTTGTTGCATTAATTTGAAAACTGTATGCGCCTTTTGTTTGATCGGTTGTATCAAATTTATATAAATAACCTACATCATCGTTTACTTTTGTCATAGGCTGCGGGCCAATCACTTTAATATTGTCATTATCTGGACCAAAAATTGATATATCAGCTTTATCCACACCAGATGGGTGGGTGATTCTTGCTGAAATCTCAACAGCATCTCCAATATTCTTACTTTGAGGATACTTTGGATTTTGTATAATCGGTCCTGACGTAGATTTGTCAACTGACTTGTCGGTAACTAAGAACTTATACGTTCGTGAATTTATTTTATCATTAAAACTGCAGTCATCAGGATTATCATAAGTGGCTACATTATCCTTTACATGGAATAATTCAACTAAAATTGTTTTTTGCTGTGAAGATTGAGTTGTTTGCTGAGGCGGATTAATATTGATAACCTCTTGGTATTCGTACGAGTCTTTTTGCAGTTGAGTGTATGTTACATCTTTTATTTCTATTACAGCATTATTTTTTTCAATTGTAAGAGTTTTGCCGCTGACAGTTACTTTTACGGTATCAAAGTTGTATGTTCCTTCTTTTAATATTAATTTGTTGCCGTCATCGGCCTGATCTATTTTGTTTCCGTCGACATACACCTGATCGTCAACAGAATATACATTTTTGTCTGCATTATTGCCGTTTCTATTGTCTATGACTTTAAGGCTAATGGTTACAAGTTTATCATTGTTTTGTTGACGCAGACTTGCAGACAGCCTTGGCGCGTTTACATCCCCTGTTCTGCCTTGAATCCTCAAGTCGTCAGTGATTCTTATAGGCGCTATATCGCTTGTTCCATTGACAGATATCCCTCTTGTTTCTGGCTGTATTGCATCAGGGGAAATTGAGACTCTGATGCACTTATCTTGACCTGTTTTTGTAACCCTAGCTTCTACTTCTACTTTGTCTCCAATGCTCGCTTCCTTGAAATTATTAGCATCATTTCCATTTATTCTCACTTGATTTAGTTCTGCAGTTCCTTTTCTGCTGAAGAAAGCTGCTCCGCCGCCGCAGATAAATAATCCTGACTCTGGCTGTAAAGTGCAATCTGTGATATCCCTTGCAGTTTTGTCTATCAATGGAAAGTAAAACACCCCTTTCTCATAGCCAGTCGGGAAACAATTTGATTTTGCATTAGGAGCTATCTTGTTATCTGTCCTCAGGATAAACTTAAGGTGGTCATATCTAACATTTGAATCAACAACCTGATGGAAATTCTTGTCTACCAAAGAGTTTTGCTTTAAACGGTTTTCAGAGAAAAATTGAGTTGTCTGCTCCTGAGGCAAGTTAAGGCAATCGCATTGATTGTACCCAGTTGAAGTTCCTAAGCCGCCAGTATATGCAACTGAAGGCGCACCAACCGAACCGCAGTTTATGGAATTTGGATTTTCATCAAGCTCTTTTCTGCTGACACAAGCTAACCTAATGTCATATCTGTCCAAATCACATCCCGGGTTTATAATCCACGATGCCCTGTATTCATACCTTGGTTTTAAAGTAACAGGGTCAACTGTCAAAAATTCTCTTGAACGAGTGACTGCCTGCACTAAAGTTGCATAAGGAGCTGAATAAGCTGCATCAACCAAGTTTCTTACATTTATCTCCCAATCATAGCCAAATGCAGCAAGGCATACTTTTCTTGCAACAGATTCTTCCCCTGTTCCAAGCAAGTCATTTAGCTTTGCATTAGCATAATCCTGCGATATTTCTTTCTGTGCCTCGCTAATTCCCTGTGTTATGCCCCTAAAACCTAATCTAACGTAATTTGCAACATCATCCTCTCTTGCTTCAGCATCTGCACCAAGATTAAATGGAGAACACCCATCAACAAACCATTTAATGCCCTGCCAAATTAAGCCGCAAAGATGTTGTGTGAACAGTTCTTTGCAAACTCCTGTGCCAGCTCTTCCAGTAGTTCTCACCTGGATTAAGCAAGTTGACATTGCACTCATTATGTTTTTGATGAGCTGCAATCTCTGGTTTATTCCTGTCAAATAAAGGCACTGCAAAGTTGCTGTATCCTGCTTGAATGGGTCAACTATAAGCAATTCTTTTTCCTTATCAACTGCCTGATAGAAAAGATTATTTTGGCCAAAGCATGCTGACTGATCCCTTCCATCCACATACCTATTTGGATTGTATTTTTTGTTTAAGTAACCAATTGTCGAATACCTGTAGCTCCATTTCATATCAGAGTAGCTTGAAGGTAAATCTCCAAGTTTAGTTTTTGATTCGTGAACTGGTGGATTTGGATCCCTTTTGATTAATTTTTCATCAACATCTTTTGGCTGGTAATATAATTGATTAAATGGATGTTGCGCACCATTAACACAACAGCATTCAGTTCTTACATTTGGATTTGTATCACTTACAACCTCAGGACTTTTGCCGTATTCATAGAAGCAGTCTGATGTGTAGCCCTTTAAATCAACATCATATTTATCAAGAGTCTTACCATTTGGAAGTTGAATGCCTCCTTTGTCTGGCTCGGCTGCAGCTTTCCATTGCCTGCATTGATTAACTGTAACACAGCCGCTCATTGATACCTTTTCCTCGCTTCCTGTGCTTGTCGTATAATTACCTTTTGAATCAATAAAGTATGTTTGTCCTCCAAAATTTACTGTTGGCGTATTGTAACCTGCAGCTTTTCCGCCGCAAACCTCTGCACAGGTTTTTTGTTGCTTGGTTAAATAGTCATTTTCAGTAACTTTAATTGCATAGCTGACACTAATCTCAGCCGGGCCTGCAATTTTCTCAATTTCATAGATTTTTCCATTAACATTATTTCCTAATTTAAATAATGCCCTGCCTGTTCCTTCTTTTTCAACTTTAAAGCACTTATCATCGAGATTGTAAGCATCTTTTGGCAATTGCGGGAATGAAGCAGTGATAAGGGTTCTGCAATTTTCTGCTCTTATTTTTTGTCCCTGCACGCTTGAGTCAGAACCGCAAGTTTTTTCGCTTGTTAATTGCCTGTGAAGCTCATCATCGCTTGCAGCTTCAGTCCATTTTGACGGCGCTGAATGCCCAAACACCCTGTCGCAGCTCCATCTTTGCAATGCGTACATCTTTGATTCTGTCTCCCATGCAGAAGCAGATGCAGGGAAGCATTTTTTCAAATCAGCATCATTAAAATATTTTAATTTCATGCTTCCATATCCGTTTTTTACAGCTTCGCGAATTGCAGTGCAGTCCTGATTTTTATCATCTGCGCCTAAGTTGAATTGCACGAACTGTCCAGCTTTTAAAATTATCAGTTTCTCATCTGCAAACTCCACCCATATCCTGTATATTTTTACAATTAGATGAGTTCCAAAAGAAATCAAACAGCCAAGCGCCACATAATCCAAAATTTTTCCAATCTGTTCTTGCACTTTGGTAATTGTATTTATCGAGCGTTTCAAAAAATTGACAAAATCAAAAAGCAAAAAATCAGGAAGCGCTTTTCTTGGGTCAACAATCGTGTTGTCAACAACATAGCTTACCTGCTCGCAAGTTGTTTGAGTTTCTTTGGCTTTTTTAGTTTCGCCATTTTCATCAATTATCTCATGCTCGTATGTAACCCTAACTTTCAATGGAAAAGTCAATTCTTTATTTATTGCCTTGAAGAAGCCCTTCCAGTCATTTTCCAAAAATTGGTCCATTCCAGGAAATCTGCCGAGCAGAATTGCAGAATATGACAAGGTATTGTCCGGCTTGTTGAGCTTTGTCGGAGTATTTCCAGCAGGAAGTATTTGGCAGCTTATGTTAAATCTAGGATCAAGCGTTTCCCTTGAGCCGCAAGCCCTTGACAAAGAAACATCTGTTATCTTAGCATCTTGTCCTCGTCCAATATAAGAGTAATTAAAATAAAAGTATATAGTTTCTGTTCCCTCAGACAATCTTTCTGTGCTGAGGAATGTCGGACTTTGGTATCTTGTCAGTGGGATTACATCCCAGCTTTGGTTTCCGCTCCAGCAATTGCCTATTTTTACAGTTTGGGTGGCAATTCCCCTTTGGCCTGTTCGGTCAGTTGAAATGACAAGAAGATTTACATTCCTGGAATCCTTAGCTTCCTGGTTAAGCTGAGTTTCAGTGAACTGTGTTGCAGGCACTTCTCTTATGCGGGCTGCTCCGCCAAAAATTGCAGTTAAATCAACCTTTTCAAACTTAAAGTTGCCTTGGCTGTCTGCATCGACAGAGAAATCAGCGCCTGTGCCGCATACTGATGAAATAACTTTAGACCTGCACTTGGCATCAAGTTTTGCCTCTGGAAGATTTTGTATTTCATTCGACAAGCCGCTGATTTCAAAAGAATGATTGTATACGCTGAATGGCGTCCTGTCAACAAACAAATGAACTCTTGCATTTGGTTTTGTCTTTCCAATAACATCAACTTCATTCGCAACATTTTCATAGATAAAAGTTCCAGATACCGGGCTTGTTATTTTTACTTCTGGCTTTTTTGTTTCCAAAGCAACATTTTTTTCAAGAGTAACAGTATTGTTGGCTCTATCTTCAAATTTTAATTTTATTTTATAAGTTGCATCGCCTTTTCCCAGTTTAATTCCAAAATTAAAGTTATTGCTGCTTGCATTCAAGACCAAAAATGGTTTTCTGAAGTCCTCAAAAATATCAACTGGCGCGTACTTTAGATTTAAGATATCTCCTCCAGTTAATGCAGTCGCAGTTATCTCGTCTGATTTTGGTCCTTCAACTGCAAAATTGTTGACAGCAGAAACTTGATACGTATACGCTTTGCCGCTATCGACTAGCGCGTCAATAAAAAGATTAAAGTTAGCCGGTTTTGTAATTGCAATTACTCCATTATCGCGGTAAACAGCGTAATGGCTAAATTCTTTATCTTTTGATTCATTCCACCTTAATTCAATAGAATTCTTGCCTATCTTTGCAGCGTTCAGCCCATTTATCATGGAAGGAACAACAGATTCATTGACATTTGCATCAACAAAAACTTTTATTGTAACAGGCTTGTTCACAGAGCCGCTTATTGTTAAGTTTGATTGCGATGTCAAACTTGGAACATCATTTAGTTGCACTATTGGTTCTTGTGTATCAACAGTTACCTCAAATGTCTTCTCATTTTTGTTTCCAATCCTATCTGTCATCACAATTTTTATAATATTTTCTTGGTCTAATTGAACCTGACTAAAAACAAATATACCGGATTTGCCAATTTCAACATTGCTCAGGCTTCTTTTTGGAGTATTCATGTCATTTACAAACAACGCAACGCTTGTAAATGGTTTTGTTGAGCCTAAAATATCGATTACTCTTCTCTTGACAAACCTTGGAATTGACAAATTTATGAACGGCAATGTTGAATCAAATCCAGAAGTAAATGTAATGTTTGATGAATTAACGCAATTGTTGAACGCATCGCATGATTTCACTCTAAATAAATCTATGAATAAAGTTGAAGCTGTTGTTATGTCAGAAAAAGAACCTTCATTGCCGCTTGTATCAACAGCCGATACTCTATAATTAAAATTAGTGTTGGAATTTAATTGAGTGTCATTAAATGAATTTTTAGTGGTATTTGCTGTCTGAACTCCGTTTCTGTATAAAACATATTTTTTAAAATCGCTGGCATTAACAGCATCCCATGATAAGAATATGGAGTTTGATGTTGCCGATAATGCTTTCAATCCTATTACTTGCTGTGGCGGCGTTATGTCTGTGGTTTTAAATGTATAAAAATTGTTGGAATTATTGTCAATCGCACTCGAACCTTGCAAATCAGTTGATTCAACAGTGAATAAATATTTTGTATCGCTTTCAATGCCGTTGAAAAGAACTATTGTATGGTTCTCAATATAATTGTCATGTCTTTGCACAAATCCAAAAACAGAAGTTTTTCCATAAGTTATTTTTCCATCTGAGATATTATTAGTGCGCCATTCTATTGTCGCAGAATTTGATGTTGCCTTTGTCACTCTTACATTTGAAATCGAGAGGCCATAGGCATCTGCAGTGTAGAATGGTATTGTCAAGACTAATTGCACAACAAATACGGCAATTAAGTCCAATATTTTATATTTCATTTTAATTTTATATTTTTCCTTGAATTATTTTTAATAAAGATAATTTTTTAATGGATTGATTTTAATGTTCAATCGTTATTGAGTTTTTCATAATTTTTTCATTTTGTATTCTTTCAGTTCTTCTTGCCTAAGACAACAGGGCAAGACAATAATTTTAATTTTAAAAATAAAAAATTGATTTATTTTCATTTTTTACCTCATTCTAATTCATTTTATTGTTTCAATTCCGGGGTTGGGACATTTCTTGAGTACGAGCTTAAGCCTGACATGAACAATACTCTTTCGTCATCGGATGCTGCTCCCTGCTCTATAACATGGAAGATTATTTGGTTTGCTCCTGAAATGTCATTTTTATTCACGCTGAAATTTCCTATGTAGCCGCCAAGTACTGATTCATTGTTGGCGACATAAATTGTAACTTCATAAACTGCATCTTTGTTATCAAGAAGTGCAAGCGGAAATTCTGCATCCTTTGGATATACTGAATAGCTTTCAAAATTAACATTCTTGCCTTTTATGAGGATAGATGCTTTTTCATTTTGACCAAGGTCTTCAGAAGCACTTGGATTTGAAAGCAAATGCTTCACAACCTTATAATTTTGGAAATCTTTAATTGGATTGAGGGCAAGCACATAGGACCTGCCGTCAACATCTGTTTGTATGAATGATTTTTCTTCTAAAAATCCGGGTTTTGCTCCTTTTATAATTCCGTTGACGCAATATGGAAATTTCTTTCTTATCCCGGCAGCTGCTCCAAAGCTCAGCCAATTGCTTTGACCCATATCGCAATAATATCTGCCGCAAGCAAATGTCAAGTTTGCATCATTTATGTCATCTCCAGTCGCATTGTTCACAGTAAATATTGTTATTTCGTTTTGCACTGCATTACAAAACTCCTCCGACGATAAATCAGGAATATTTTCAAATAATGTTGTCCCTCTGCTAACCCTATCGGGTTGATTATGATCAATATTCACCTTGAATGGAAAGTTAAATTGGTAAGCATTATTGTCATTTGTTTTTTGGTCAAATATAGTAATCAATACAGGATAATTTATGTCATATGTGAAGTGCCATATATGCAGGCAGAAAAATGACAATTTGTCAGTTCCTTTTTGCGCGTTTGATTTTAGAATTCCGTTATCGCTTGGTCTTGCATAGATTTGCATTGGCCAATTATCATATGTGAAGGCCACTTTCATATTGCTGTATTTTTTGTCGGCTTCTTTATCCACATCCCACACATAATGTTGCTGGAAATAAGTTTCTGAATAAACATTTTCCCCGCTTGGATTTGGCACATAAAGATTTGGGTTATAATCAGTGCCGCTTATTCTAATGTAAGGAACATTAACCCTAAGCAAATTCTTTAATGTATCTCTTATATTGCTTAGCTGCCATGTTTTTTGCTTGCAAGTAGCTTCAACATCTGTTGTCGGTATCTCCCCATCAATAGAATAAAGATCAATGGTTCTTTGCTCAAGGAAATAGTCTTTGTTTTCTCTTTCCATAATTGATTTTGCCAATTCATAAACTTTTTTAAATCTAATTGGTATGGAATAAGCAAAGTTCTCCAATAAAATTTTTTGGTTTCCGCTTTTCTTTATTATTTCCAACGGGTAATCTAAACTGACAGAGACATCGTTATCATTAAATTTAACATCAACAAGCGCTTTCTTTAACTCATTTATTCCAAAGCTGTTTGCAAAAGGCTCGAAATTATTAAGGCAGCTTTTTAATTCTACCTCTATATTGGTTGCTAATTGTTTTCTGATAAAATCTTCTGTTGGAACTGCGTCTACGCCATCATGCCACCAGTACGGAATTTTAAAGCCGCTTGCTGGAAAAGTCGATAAATATGACGATTGATCATTCTTTGTTTTTTCAGGTAAATTTATGTAGCCGCCGCTTAAACCAATTTGAGTTAATCCGTCTTCTGCAATTTTTTCAACGCAATTATCGATATATGATTTTATTGGAGCTATATCCGGATTCAATATCTCAACTTTTTTTTCAACAGATTGTCTTTGATAAATGAAATAGAGCACGCCAGCTAAGAGTATCAGCACAGACAATATCAAAAATACAGCTGCCTGTGCTTTTGAGTTTGAAACTAAATGAATACCTCTTTTTTTGTTTAGCATTTTTCTATACTAAGTCTTATTTTTTATTTCAATTTATTTTCAATGTGTTTATTTTAATGTTCAACTCGTTATTGGGTTTTATTTTTTATTGAACTTCTATTATTGATTTTATTCATTGAGTTGTTGAATTTTTTTGATGAGTTTCGAAATCTCTGTTATTAACCGAAAGTTTTATATATGTGATTTTTTATAGCTATATCTATGAAACAAGAGTTAAAGTACCAATCTCGCTGGGAAAAAGTATGCCAAGACATAGAAGAGCAT
>Ga0105164_10001505_pt1 | contig 14902 bp, 11 predicted proteins | sample VDWuncwatermetaG_FD_89674 | JGI IMG/M metagenome (GOLD analysis project Ga0105164, IMG submission 89674) | Wastewater microbial communities from Netherlands to study Microbial Dark Matter (Phase II) - VDW unchlorinated drinking water | ecosystem: Environmental > Aquatic > Freshwater > Drinking...
ATACACCACCAATAAATATGGCGTGAAAGAATTGCACCTGCGCTATGGCAGCAAGGAAATTTCGTTTGATGAACCTGAGCTGTTCGCGTTTGGCGAGGCGCTAATGAAGCAATCAAGATTTGTCGCGCTCAGCGCGACAACATGGGGCATGGGTTATAGCTGGCCGCGAGTTCAAGGTTTGCTCGAACAGTTGATCGAAGAAGAGGTGCTTCAGCGCGATATCCCCAAGCCTTCATCTAAAACTTGTTGACTTGATCAAGACCCCTGCCAATAATCCAAACGGCTTCGGCTCGCCAAAAGCATGAATCGATTCGCGGCAATCCGGCCCGCTCTTCAACCCCTGACAGTGCACTCACAAAACAACCATGTCTGCCTTGTTTAATACGACGTACGATAGCAAACCCTTCAGCTTGATGCGCTGGTACGCGGTGCTCAGCCTGATCTGCATCGTCTCGACCGGCGTGGCGTCGTCCTACCTGCTGTCGCGCTTCCTGACGCAAACCATACTGGAGCGGGACGCGGCGGTGATGCTCGACTTTGCACAAAGTGTCGCGGATATCGAGAATGCCAAAGCGCGAGCGGCGGGGCGCGCGCCGGACATTCGTGATCGCGGCATGGAAGGATTTTTTCAGCACCTGGCTGGCTTGCCCGACATCCTGCGCACCAACATTTATGCCACTGACCGCACGCTGCCCTGGTCGAGTGATAAAAATATTATCGGCAAACGCTTTGATAGCAACCATGAACTCGAACAAGCCCTCAAGGGCAAGATTGAAATCGAGTCCGGCGTCACCGGTCGCAGTCAACATCCCAAACACGAGCATATGTTCTTAAGCGACCAACCCGTGCCCTATGTTGAAACCTATCTGCCGATAAGAGATCGTCAGACGGGACAGGTTATCGGCGTTGTTGAACTGTATCGAATTCCAGACGCGCTGTTTGAAGCCATACGCCAAGGGCAGCGCCTGATCTGGCTGATTGCGATACTGGCGGCCATTCTGTTGTATTTGACGCTGTTCTGGATTGTGCGCCGCGCCGATGCCACCATCCGCGATCAGCAATCGCGCCTGATCGAATCCGAAACACTGGCCACCGTCGGCGTGATGGGCTCGGCCGTTGCGCATGGCATACGCAATCCGCTGGCGTCTATCCGCAGTTCCGCCGAGGTGTGCATCGACGGCAAGGCGTCAGTAGAGGTGCGCGAATCAATGTCGGACATCGTGGCGCAGGTTGATCGGCTCGAAAGCTTGGTCAACGACCTCTTGCGCTATTCTCAGGCGAAGGCGAGCGCCGCGCAAGTCGTGGCGCTGGATGGCGTCGTCAAGCGCGTTTGCGAGCACTTTGCGCGCGACTTTGAAAAAAGGGGCATCGTGCTCCAGGTTTCCATTCCTGATGGCCTGTCGGGCGTGGCCGGTGAAGCGACCGCTTTCGAACAAGTGTTTTCAAGTTTGTTATCCAACGCCATGGAAGCCATGCCCGAGGGCGGACACCTCACCATTCAAACCCATGCGCCCTCCCACGGAGCGTCTGTAGCGGTCACGGTGAGCGATACCGGCGTGGGCATTGCTCAAGATGAAATCGACTGGATATTCAAGCCATTTCATACGACCAAGCCGAAAGGCTTGGGACTGGGCTTGGGGCTGGTACGGCGCATCATGCGCGGCTATGGCGGCGAGGTGGGCGTTGAAAGCAGTCTGGGCAAGGGCACGCGGGTCATACTCACTTTTGCCGCCAGCCGATCATGACGCGCGCGATACTGATCGTTGAAGACGAAGCGGTCTTCGCCAAGAATGTGCGAACTTACCTCAAACGCGAAGGCTACGAAGTACGCATCGCCGACAACGCAGAGGCGGCGCTCAAGGAGTTTGAGACCTTCCGTCCAGGTATCGTCTTGCTGGACTACAACCTGCCGGGCGCCAACGGTCTGGAAATTCTTGCCCTGATGAAGCAGCGCGATCCCAAGATACCGGTAGTCATGCTCACCGGACATGGCAATGTTGAAGTCGCGGTGCAGGCGATGAAAATCGGCGCCTCGGATTTTTTGTCCAAACCGATGGCGCTGGCCGAACTCAAGCTGGTAATTGATCTTGTATTGGAGCGTGAACAAATTTCAGGCGCGCTGGCGTACTACCAAAAACGCGACGCCTGCGGCGCCGGGCTGGAGAGCTGGATGGGCGAATCCCCATCCATGCGTGAATTAAAATCCACGGTTACGCAAATCATCAACGCCGAACGCAATCTCACGGACAATGATCCGCCGGCGGTGTTGATCACCGGAGAAACCGGTACCGGCAAGGAGTTGATCGCGCGGGCATTGCATTTTGCAGGCGTGCGCGCGGACAAACCGTTTGTTGAAATTAATTGCGCCTCGATTCCGTCGAATTTACTGGAAGCGGAACTGTTCGGTTATGAGCGTGGCGCATTCACTGATGCCAAGGAGCGCAAACAGGGTCTCGTCGAAACTGCGGAAGGCGGCACTTTGTTTCTGGATGAAATCGGTGAAGTAGACACTTCGGTGCAGGTCAAACTGCTCAAGCTGCTGGAAGAAAAAAAGGTGCGGCGCCTGGGCGGCGTGCGCGAACAGCTCGTTAATGTGCGTATCGTAGCCGCCACCAATCGTGACTTGAGCGCCATGGTACGCGATGGAACTTTTCGCTCTGATTTGTTCTACCGCCTGCGCATTCTGCACGTCAACGCACCCCCGCTGCGCGAGCGCGATGACGACGTGCTGCTGCTGGCGCGCCACTTTCTGACAGTGCAAGGCGAACGTTATGGCCGTAGAGGGATTGTCCTGGATGCAGAAGCGGAACGTCTGTTGCGAGCGCATGCATGGCCGGGCAACGTGCGCGAACTGCGCAATGCGATAGAACAGGCGGTGCTGCTGGCCAAGAGCACCACTATCGGCGCTTCACAGTTTCCGTTCTGCGCCGTGCCTGCGCCCGCCGCAGGCACGGCGCAGGCGCCTACGGTTGGATCGGCCGCTGCATTGCCAGACAGCGGTATCGACTTGGGCAAGATGGAGCGGGATCTGGTAGCACAAGCACTGGCGAAAACAGGGGGAAATGTGACGCACGCGGCAAAATTGCTGGGGATCAGTCGCGACACCTTGCGCTACCGCATCGAAAAACATCAGATACACCAAAATGGTGAATCTGGACTAAACTGAACTGATCGTATTTTCGCTGGAGGCAAGATGAATAAATATGGATTCGCAATTGCCCTGTGCCTGTTTGCCTTGTCAGCCGGCGCGGCCTCGCCCGCGCCGGCGGTGTATCAAAAAGCGGTCAAGGCGGACATTGACACCACGCAAAAGAAGCTATCGGATGCGCTGGATAACGGCGGCTTTGCGGTGGTGCGCGAACTTGACATCGGCGCCAACCTGGCGAAATTCGCTGGCAAGTGGGGCGCCGATTACAATCGCAATAAACTCGAAAATATTCGCAGCATAGTGTTTTGCAATGGCCGCTTTACCAATCAGATCAGCAACGAAGACCCGGCCATGCTTGCGCTGTGCCCGTTGCATGTGACGTTGATTCACAAGGCCGGCGTCACCACCGTGCTATTCGCCCGTCCGTCGAGCGTGGCGCAGGGAAGCAAGGCCGTGAAGACCGTGCAGGAAATGGAGCAAGCGGTGATCGAGGTCATCGACAAGAGCCTCGGCGGCAAGTAGCCGGGCGGCTGCGTCGGCTTACGCTACGACCTCTCCCCCGCCCTACGACCTGTAATCGCTGATATTGATGACTGTCGGGTGCACCGCAAGCGGCGCACCGCGCGCCAGAAGCGCGGAGAAATCAGCGGCCGGCACAGGCTTGCTGAACAGGTAGCCTTGCATTGCATCGCAACCAGTCGTCAATAGAAAATCAAGCTCTTCGCGGGTTTCGATGCCTTCCGCCACCAGACCGATGTCCAGGCTGCCGGCCATGGCCGTGATGGCGCGGATAATGGCGGCATGTTCCCGGTTACGCGTCACATCATGCACAAAGGCGCGGTCGATTTTCAGGCAATCGACGGGAAAATGCTTGATATAGCTGAGCGATGAGTAGCCGGTGCCGAAATCATCTATTGACAGTTTGACGCCGATTTTTTTCAGCTCGCGCAGAATATCCAGGATGTCTTCCTTGTTCTCGGCGAGGACGCTTTCGGTAATCTCCAGATTGAGGTATTGCGCGGGCAGTTGGCTGATTTCCAGGGCGCGCCGGACATCGGCAACCAAGGCAGGATTCATTTGTTTTAGAGACAAATTAGCCGAGATATACAAACTGCCATAGCCCGCATCCTGCCATTTCTTGCACTGCCGGCAGGCTTCCTGAATAACCCACTCACCCACGGAAACCACCAGTCCGGTTTCTTCCAGCAGGTGAATAAAATACCCTGGCGTCAGCAATCCTCGCTTGGGGTGCTGCCAGCGGATCAGGGCTTCGGCGCCGATGATACGGTTGGCGGCATGGCTGATGATCGGCTGGTAATACAGCATGAATTCGCCATTTTGCAGGGCGTGACGCAGTTCATGTTCCAGTTCGATGCGCTCCGTCACCCGCTCGCTGAGTTCGTGAGTATGAAAAACGTAACGATTTCCCCCTTTCTGCTTGGCGCTTTGCAGAGCGGCAATCGCGGCCTTCATCAAGCCTTCCGCCTTGTTTTCGCCCCCCATCGCATCCTGGGGGAACAGGGCAATGCCGATGCTGGGAGAAACAACGATGTGACTTTCATCGCCCGCCTGCATCGCTTGAGATAATACTTCGACCATCCTGGCGGCGACCGGCACGGCAAAGTCCGGCGACAGCAGATTTTCCAGCATCAGGGCGAACTGGTTGCCGCTCAGTCTGCCGATCATCTCGCCGCTGCGCACGCAGCCATGAAGACGCCGCACCGCCTCCTTCAGCACCGCATCGCCCGCCGCCTGCCCCAAGGTGTCATTGATGGCCTTGAAGCGGTCCAGGTCGACCACTATCAGCCCCAGCAGGAATTTCCCCTCTTGCGCGCGCAGTATGGCCTGTTCGAGATTGCTCACGAACAAGACGCGGTTGGGAAGATCGGTCAGCTCGTCGTAATGCGACAGGCGATGAATCCGCGCCTGCTGCGCCGCGTATTCCTGTTCCTCGTGTTTATGGATGATTTTTTCAGCGCGCCGGACGAAGAGGAGCAGAAAAAAATACAGCATCAACAACAGAACAATGACGCCGGCCATGATGATGTAACCGGTTTGTTCGATTTGCTTTACCAGCGGCGTCACGTCCGAGTAGATTTCGAACACGCCCTCGACCGGGCCGCCTTCCTGGCTGCGCGCGGGAATGTAGGATGACACTAGATTGCGATCAGCGATGACCTGCTCGAAGGCGGAGAACTGATTCCGAAAAGTCAGCTCGGTGGCCACCTTGCCTGCCCGGGCGCTCTGATAGCCCAGGTTATCCCCTTTTTGCTCGCCAATTTGTTTTTCCTCGGAGGAAAAAACGGTAAGCCCGCCCAGGTCGTAAATCTTGACCTTGACCACGGCCAGTCCCCTGACCTCCTTCGCCACGTCCTGCTTCAGGCTGGCGATTTCAGGCTGGCGCGCAAGCTGATCGATGGGAATAGCGGTCGCGCGCCGGATAAAGGATTGATATTGCGGCCACAGCGTAATCGAAAGTTTCTGCGCCAAAGCTTCCTCGCGCAACGCCTCGCTCTCCTTGAGCGCTTCCGTGGCGATGGCGCGGTAGAACATGACCAGGACAACGGCAATCACCGCAATGCCGATAAAACTTGCGATAGAGTAGGTTCTCGTCAGTCGATAGGGCGCCAGCATTAGGCTCTCCTGATACTTTCAAGGGCAGCTCTAAAAATTGTCATTCTGAGGCTCCTTCGGCCGCGCTCATGACCGGCTCCGGTCGAAGAATCTGCTTTTGTTCAATCTGAAAAACAGATTCCTCGTTACTCTTGGAATGACAAAATTTGGATTTTTATAGATACCTTCCATTGCTTGGCTGCGCAATTTTCCTCTCCGGGAAACTTGGTTCTATGGCGCGGGATTAGTATAGCGCAAATGAATAAGCTCGATTTCCCGCAACGCATCTTCGTTCAACTCCACCTCAAACGCCGCGATATTTTCCTTGAGCTGCCCCATCGTCGTTGCGCCGATGATGGTGCTGGCGGCAAAGCCTCGGCTGCGGATGAACGCGAGCGCCAGCGTCGCCAGGCTCATGCCGAGTTTCCGTGCCAATTCTGCATAAGCGCGCACTGCGGGCAGCGTGTTCACCTTGCTATAGCGCTGGCCGAAGCCCTGCCATAACGTAATCCGTCCTCTGGCCTGCGGATTATCGAGATACTTGCCGCTCAGGTGGCCGAAAGCCAGCGGCGAGTAGGCGAGTAAGCCGATTTTTTCGCGGTAACTCACTTCACTCAGGCCATATTCGAACACACGATTGAGCAGATTGTAAGCGTTCTGTATCGACACCATGCGCGGCAAGCCAGACGCCTGCGCCGCGCGTGCAAACTCACACACGCCCCACGGCGTTTCGTTGGACAAGCCGATGTGCCGCACCTTACCCTCCTGCACCAACTCGGCCAGCGTCTCCAACTGTGCGCGGATCGTCACACCCTCGCGTTCCTTCGCTGCGTCGAAACTATACTGGCCGAACATCGGCACGTTGCGCTCCGGCCAATGTAGTTGGTAGAGGTCTACGTAATCGGTTTGCAGCCGCTTGAGACTGCCCTCAATGGCCTCCCGGATGTTGCTGCGATCCATTGATAGCGGGCCACCGCGAATCCAGGTCATATTACGCGAGGGTCCGGCGACCTTGGTGGCGACGATAACTTTATCGCGCGGTTTTTTCTTCAGCCAGGCGCCGATGATAGTTTCCGTCGCGCCAAAAGTCTCGGCGCGCGACGGCACGGCGTACATCTCCGCCGTATCGATGAAGTTGATGCCGCACTCCAGCGCAAAATCCAGTTGCGCATGCCCCTCGGCCTCGCTGTTCTGTTCGCCGAAGGTCATCGTGCCGAGGCAAATTTCCGGCACACGTAGGCTATTACCCAATAGATTGAATTTCATGCGGCCTTCCTAAAAGTTGTCATTCCGATAAGCCCCTTCGGCTACGCTCAGGGCAGGCTCCGGCGGCGAGAACTCTGCTTTCCCGGATTTCCGAAAAGCAGATGCTTCGCTTCACTCAGAATGACGTTGTGTATAATAACTCGTGTTGCACCGCCCCACCGGTTAGCGTTTGCATCCCTGTCTGGTCATTCTGACCCAGCTTAGTCCACAACGTTGTTTCAGCCTGAACCGGTTCCGCAGGAAATATTCCTCGGCAGGCCGATCAGGAGTTATCCGATGAAGTTCGAAGAGCTCGGGCTCATGCCCGAATTGCTGCGCGCAGTGGCCGATTCAGGCTACACCGAGGCCACGCCGATTCAGGCGCAGGCCATCCCCGTTATTCTTGCCGGTAAAGATGTCATGGGCGGCGCCCAGACCGGCACCGGCAAGACCGCCGGGTTTACCCTGCCCATGCTGCAACGTCTATCGCGCCATGCCAACGCCAGCCCGTCGCCCGCGCGCCATCCGGTGCGCGCGCTGATCCTGACGCCGACGCGCGAACTGGCGATGCAGGTGCATGAGAGCGTGAAAACCTATAGCAAATACCTGTCGCTGAAAAGCGTGGTGATCTACGGCGGCGTGGACATGAAAGCGCAAATCGCTGAATTGCGCGAAGGCCGCGAGATCGTCGTCGCCACGCCGGGACGCCTGCTCGATCACGTCGAGCAGAAAACCGTGAACTTCAGCCAGGTCGAGTTTCTCATACTCGACGAAGCGGATCGCATGCTCGACATGGGTTTCATTCCCGACATCAAACGCATCCTCGCCCTGCTGCCCAAGCAGCGGCAAAGCCTGTTGTTCTCCGCCACTTTTTCCAACGAGATCAAGAAACTCGCCGACAATATGCTGCGCGAGCCGCAGTTGATCGAAGTGGCGCGGCGCAACGCGCTCACCGAAAACGTCACGCACATCGTGCATCCGGTGGCGCCGGAGGCCAAGCGCGCCCTGCTCGCGCACCTCATCGAATCGCAGAACCTGCGTCAGATACTGGTGTTCGTCGGCACCAAGTTCGGCGCCAGCCGCCTGGCGACCTACCTGGACCGGCGCGGCATCACGGCCACTGCGATTCATGGCGACAAGAGCCAGGCGCAGCGCACCGAGGCGCTGGAGGCATTCAAAACCAATCAGGTGCGGGTGCTGGTGGCGACCGACGTCGCCGCGCGCGGACTGGATATCGAAGATCTGCCACATGTCATCAATTTCGACGTGCCGCACGCGCCGGAGGATTATATCCACCGCATCGGCCGCACCGGTCGCGCCGGCGCCACGGGTGATGCGATCTCGCTCGTCGCCCCGGAGGAAAAATTGCGTCTGGCGGATATCGAAAAACTCATCAAGCGCAGCATCGACCAAGTGATCGTGCCGGGTTATGAGCCAGGATCGAATTTCCATGAGCCGCTGGAAAAGTCAGCGCGGGGGGGCGGCCGGCACAGTGAACGTAAATTTGAACCCAAATCAGAACGTCGGCCAGAGCACCCGTCCGCGCGCAGACCTGAGAGAAAACCTGAACGCGGCGAAGAACGACCGCGTAGCAGGCTGCCGGAGGCGTTGAAGATGACGCAGCCCAAACTCGATTTCGATCCGAGCAAACCCTACGAGAACAAACCTGAGGCAATGGCCACGCAAACAGAATCCGTCACCGTGCAACCACCCGCGAGCAAAACCCGTCGTCCGGTTGCGGCGCTGCTCGGCGGCGCAGCGAAGAAATAAGAGAAAACTTCAACACAGAGAGAACAGAGTTAAGGTCTGTCTTTCCTCTGCTTCCTCTGTTTCCTCTGTGTAAATTATCTTTGGAAATATCAATAAAACCGTTAAAAAAATGAAGGATTTACAACATGGCTTTATGGATTGAAGGCCGCGTCGCTGGCCTGCATCATTGGCGGGATCAACTTTACTCGCTGCGGGTAGAGGCGGAATATCCAGCGTTCGAGGCTGGTCAGTTCACCAAAATCGGCCTGGAAATCGACGGCGCCATCGTCGGCCGCCCGTATTCCCTGGTCAATGCACCAGAAGAGAGACCGCTCGATTTTTATTTCATCATCGTCCCCGGCGGTCCGCTCACGGAACGTTTGGTGCAGCTCAAACCCGGCGATAAGATCATGGTCGGCGCGCGGCCTTCCGGCTTTCTGATTCTCAAGGAAGTAATTGATGCCGATCACCTGTGGCTGATTGCGACCGGCACCGGCATCGGGCCGTTCCTGTCGATCCTGAAAACTTTAACGCCTTGGCAGCGCTTCAAGAAAGTGGTGCTGGTGCATGCGGTACGCACGCAGGCAGAATTGTCTTACGCGGAAACGATACAGAAAATTGCCGCCGCGCATCCCGATCAATTTGTTTTTATTCCCTTCGTCAGCCGCGAGCAAACCGATTTTGCGCTGTCAGGGCGCGTGCCGCAGGCGATTCAGGATGGCAGGCTTGAAGCGCGCGCGGGGATTCAGATCAACGCGCAGCAAAGCCAGCTCATGCTGTGCGGCAACCCGCAGATGGTGGAAGACACCACCGCCGTGCTGGTCGAGCGCGGCCTGAAGAAACATCGGCGCAAAGACCCGGGGCAAATCAGCGTCGAGAACTACTGGTAATTCCAGTTTGCAATTGAACCAATAACTTTTAAAACCTTTTTACCGCTGAAGACGCAGAGGCTGCAGAGGAAAATCAAAACTCTGGCTTCATCTCAACCCTGATTCTGAACTCCTCTGCGGTCTCCGCGTCCTCAGCGGTTCAAGATTTTGCATCTACTCCAGTTCCTTCACATGCTTCACCACTTCGCCGACGATCTGCTGCGCGCTGCCGTACAACATGCGCGCGTTCTCGCCGTAGAACAGCGCGTTTTCTATGCCTGAATAGCCGGTGCCCTTGCCGCGCTTGACGATGATAACGTTCTGCGCCTGGTCGGCGTTGAGAATGGGCATGCCATAAATCGGGCTCGATTTGTCGGTACGCGCGGAAGGATTCACCACGTCGTTGGCGCCGATCACCAGCGCCACGTCGGCTTGCGCGAATTCTTCGTTGATCTCCTCGAGGTCGAAAATCAGGTCGTAGGGCACGCCGGCTTCGGCCAGCAGCACGTTCATATGACCAGGCATCCGCCCGGCTACGGGATGAATGGCAAATTTAACTTCGATGCCCGCATCGATCAGCAGCTTGGCCATCTCCCACACCTTGTGCTGCGCTCCGGCAACGGCCATGCCATAGCCCGGCACGACGATGACTTTTTGCCCATAGCGCATCATCGCCGCGGCGTCGAGCGCCGACAATTCCTTCATCGTGCCGGTGATGGCATCAAAGCCGCCCAGCGCTTCGCCGGTGATCGGCTTGAACAGGATGTTGGTGATTGGCCGGTTCATCGCCTTGGCCATCAGTTGCGTCAACAGCGTGCCGGCGGCGCCGACGACGATCCCGGCGACAATCAGCGCCGGATTATTCAGCACAAAGCCTTCAAAACCCACGGCGAGCCCGGTAAAGGCGTTGAACAATGAAATCACCACCGGCATGTCGGCGCCGCCGATCGGTATCGTGATCACCACACCCAGTAGCAGCGCCAGCGCGAAAAACACAACAATTTGCAGCGCCGAGGGCTGCGCCGACAAGGCAATGCCGATGCCGGCCAGCAGCGTCATCGCGCCAAGAATGATGTTCACCACATTCTGCGCCGGCAGGCTGTGGGCTTTTTTCATCAGCCCTTGCAGTTTGGCGAACGCGATGCACGAGCCGGAAAACGAGACCGCACCGATCAACGCGCCCGCCGCCGCCAGTGAGGTAACGACCGTGCCATGCATTTCACCGCGCGCGAATTCGACCGCGGCAATCGCCGCCGCCGCGCCGCCGCCCATGCCGTTGTAAATCGCCACCATCTGCGGCATGTCGGTCATTTTGACGATCTTGCCCGACCACCAGGCGACGCCGCCACCGATGATGATGGCAAGAATCATGAGGGCGAAATTACCCATGCCCGGCGTGAGGAAGGTGGCGAGCGTCGCCAGCAACATGCCAGCGCCCGCCCACAGAATGCCTTTGCGCGCCGTCACCGGCGAGCTCATGCTTTTCAGTCCCCAGATGAAGAGGATGGCGGCGATCAGGTAACTCGATTGAATCAGGACGGTGATGTTCATTGTGCTGTTCCGCCGCTCTTGCCACTCTTGACGTTACTGCCTTTTTTATCGCTCTTGAACATGGCCAGCATGCGCTCGGTGACCACATAGCCGCCCGCGGCATTGGCTGCGCCCAGCACCACGGCAAAAAAGCCGATGGCCTGTTCCAGCACCGTGTGCGCATTGCCCAGCGCCACCATCGCGCCGACCAGCACTACGCCGTGCACGAAGTTCGAGCCGGACATCAACGGCGTATGCAGAATCACCGGGACGCGGGCAATCACTTCATAGCCGGTGAACGCCGCCAGCATAAAAATATAGAGTGCGGTAAAGCCTTCCATCAGATTGCATCCCCCAAAACTTTTTTCACGCCTTCGTGGCGCAACTGTCCCTCGTGCGTCAGGCAACTGCCGCTGATGATTGCATCCTCCCAGTCGAGTGCAAGCTGGCCGTCCTTGATGAATGGCGAGAGAAAATTGTAGAGGTTCTTGGCATACATTTCCGATGCATGCACCGGCATCTGGCTTGGCAGATTCACGGGGCCCAGCAGCGTCACGCCGCCAATTTTTACGGTCTCCCCCGCCTTGACGCCGGCGCAGTTACCGCCGCCTTCCGCCGCCATGTCGACGACCACCGCGCCATTTTTCATTCCGGCGATCATCGCTTCGTTGATGATGAGCGGCGAGCGCTTGCCCGGGATCGCGGCAGTGGTGATCAGCACGTCCGCCTGCGCCACGGCCTTGCCGAGTTTTTCCGCCTGCAATTTCTTTTCGTCCTCGGTCAGCTCTCGCGCATAACCGCCGCTACCGGCGGCGGCAACGCCGGTGTCGACAAATTTGGCGCCTAGCGATTCAATCTGTTCGCGCGTTTCCGGTCGCACGTCATAGGCTTCGACGATGGCGCCGAGCCGCTTGGCGGTGGCGATGGCTTGCAAGCCGGCGACACCCGCGCCGATCACCAGCACCCGCGCCGGGCGGATGGTGCCGGCGGCGTACGTCAGCATCGGGAAAAATTTCGGGCAATGGTTGGCGGCGATCAGCGCGCACAGATAACCCGCGACCGCCGCCTGCGACGACAGCGCATCCATGCTCTGCGCGCGCGAGATGCGCGGAATCAGTTCGACCGCGAAACTGGTGATGTTTTTTTCGCACAACAACTTGATGCGCGCGGCGTCCTGATACGGCTGCAAAAAACCGACGAGCAGCGTGCCCGGCCGCAGGGCGCGGATTTCATCCATCGCCGGCGGCTGCACCTTGAACACAATCTGCGCCTGAGCGAATACGGCGGCGGCATCGGCGGCAATCGTTGCCTCGGCAAAATCGGCATCGCGAAAATAGCTTGCGGCGCCCGCGCCGGTTTCAATGCAAAGACTGGCGCCCAATGTCTTGAATTTCTTGGCGACTTCGGGCACGCTGGCAACGCGCTGCTCACCCGGCATCGTTTCTTTCGGTATACCAATGAAAAGAGGCATACTCTGCCTGCCCTTTCTGAAGTTTTGTGATTGCTGCGGATAAACCTGCAAAACGCCACGGCACTTAGGGCGTGTTCTCATTCATTTTGCCGGATGCGTTGTGTCCCAATGCTTCGTCTGCAAGGCGCGCTCCTGGCCAATGGTTATTCCATTGGCCAGGAGCGCAACGCCGCAGGCGGGGCATTGGGACACAACCCGAAGGGAACGGGTACCGCGCAACGGCTTGCCGTTGCGCACTCCCTTTGGGCAGCGCACGCGGCGGCAGCTTTGCTGCCGCCAGAGGGCACATGGCGGCGTTGCTCGTCGCTGGTTTGGAATAACCAAACGGCGCTGCCTCGCGCCTTGCCCTGCACCCTGAAACCCCCGTTCGCACCGGTAAAACGAATGAGAACACGCCCTAAAGCCTTGACGCAAAGGCGAGATAATACTTAAATCACCGGCTTATTCATAGTTAGCCAGGACCTCCCATGAGAAACGGCATGAGAAAGCGCTCCCGTTCACGCAGCAAAAAAATCGGGATGCCGCCCGGCGCCCTGGTGCATCTCGGCGAAATCAAGACGGCGCAGTCGACGATCAGCCTGATCGAATATGACGCCGCCCGCCTGGCCGAGAAAAAGTTTGCTTCCCTCGCCGAATCCCGCGCCTATCAGCCGGGCGCGGGCACGCTGTGGCTCAACGTCTATGGCCTGCACGAACCGGAGGTGCTGACCGAAGTCGGCCGCCGCTTCAATCTTCATCCTCTCGTGCTGGAAGACATACTCAATACCGATCAACGCCCGAAGGTGGATGATTACGGCGATTATCTCTACCTCGTCGCGCGTTTTCTCGATTATGACAGCGCCTCGCAAAGCGTCAATTCGGAACAAGTCAGCATCGTCCTCGGCGCCAATTTCGTCCTGACTTTCCAGGAGCGCCCCACCGGCGCTTTCGACCCGTTGCGCGAGCGGCTGCGCGGCGACCGCGGCCAGATTCGCGCCCTGGGCGCCGATTACCTGGCCTACGCCCTGCTCGACATCGTGGTCGACCGCTATTTTGTCATGCTGGAAAAAACTGCCGAACGCGCCGAACTACTGGAAGACGAAATGCTGGGCAAGGTCACGCCTGGCGTGTTGCAGACGATCCACCATCTGCGCCGTGAGACGCTTAATCTGCGGCGCGCCGTGTGGCCGTTGCGCGAGGTGATCAATACGCTGCAACGTGGCGAATCGCGCTTTTTCAAAGCGGCGACCTTGCCTTATTTACGCGACATTTACGACCATACGGTGCATGTGATCGAATCCCTGGAAGCGATTCGCGACCAGATCGCCGGCCTGATGGACATCTATTTTTCCAGCATCAGTTACCGCGTCAATCGTGAAGTGCGGCTGCTCACTGTCATCGCCATCATGTTCATGCCGGCGGCGCTCATCGCCGGTGTCTTCGGCATGAACTTCAAAATCATGCCGCTGCTCGACTCACCGGCGGGATTTTTTGTTGCCCTGGGATTGATGGGTGTTATTGGGCTGACGGTAGGGGCTGTCTTCTGGCGCCGCCGCCTGCTGGATTAACTGTTAGGGCGTGTTCTCATTCATTTTGCCGGATGCGTTGTGCCCCAATGCTTCGCCTGCAAGGCGCGCGACGCCGCAGGCGAAGCATTGGGACGCAACCCGGAGGGAACGGGGAGTTTCAGGGCGCATGGCGGCGTTGCTCGTCGCTTGTTTGGAATAACCAAACGGCGCTGCCTCGCGCCTTGCCCTGCACCCTGAAACCCCCGTTCGCACCGGTAAAACGAATGAGAACACGCCCTAGCCTCGATTACTTTGCGCCCGCCTTCTCAACCAGTTTGATGATCGCCAGCGAAATATTGTCGCCTTTGCCCTTGCCGCGCTCACGCGCCCGCTGAATCAGCAACTCTGCCGCCTCGCGCGCCGTGTGAGCCGCCAGCAAGTGCGCCATCTCGGTATCGCTGACCAGCCCCCATAACCCATCGGAGCACAGCAGAAAAGTGTCGTTGCCCGCCGGTGGCGCAACTCCGCCAAAACTGATATTGGGCGGCTCTTCCGATCCGAGACAGGAAAGCAGCACATTGCGCCGGGGATGGGTCTCGGCCTCGGCCGCGCTGATCCGTCCCTGGCGCACCAGCTCCCCTACCAGCGAATGGTCGGCGCTTTTGGTAACAAGCTTGCTCCAGCGATAATGATAGATACGCGAATCGCCGCAATGCGCCCAATCGACGCGCCCAGGTTGCAGCAGCAGCAAAGTAGCGGTGCTGTGCGGGTCTTTTTCGCTGGTAAACCC
>Ga0105164_10001506_pt1 | contig 14897 bp, 14 predicted proteins | sample VDWuncwatermetaG_FD_89674 | JGI IMG/M metagenome (GOLD analysis project Ga0105164, IMG submission 89674) | Wastewater microbial communities from Netherlands to study Microbial Dark Matter (Phase II) - VDW unchlorinated drinking water | ecosystem: Environmental > Aquatic > Freshwater > Drinking...
GACCAGGGTCCCGCACCCGACCGCGCAGTAGGGGCAGAGGCTCGCTGTCTGGGTCGTGCCCTCCAGCTTCCGGCGCGCCCCCCTCTGCGATGCGAACGCCACGTTGAAGCCGAGACCCGCGAGACCCGATGCCGCGACACCGGCCGAGCCGATGCCCGTGAGCTTCAGGAACTCTCGCCTGGATGTGGCGATGGCCATGGTCCGCATCCCTCCCTCTACGCGACAGGAAATGCCCACACCGGCCACGCGGTATGAAGGTCCGCGGCAGCATACGCCGGGTCGCCCGGCCAGGGCAGTGGCCGATCCCACATGGCGGAGATCCCTACGGCTTCGCCCGCGAGCGGATCTCCTGCGCGATCCGGATCAGTGTCTCCGGCTCGTTCAGCTCGGGCTCGTCGAGCACCCGTTCGAAGAGCTCGTCGAGCATCCGGCCGACCTCGGGCCCCGGCGGGATGCCGAGCGCCTTCATGAGATCGTGGCCGTCCACCTTCAGGTCGTGCTTGCTGAAGGCCGTGGCGCGCTGGATCTCCTCCTGGACGCGGAGCCACAGCTCGTTGAGCGCGTACATCCGCGGGGTGCGCGCCCCGCTCCCGACGTTGTCGGCCTTCCGCAGCGCGAAGAGCGCCGGGATGTCCTCGAGGCCGACCTTCCGGATGAACCGGCGCACGGCCGAGCTCGTCCAGTCGGGCTGGTACCAGAACATGTGGTTCCGGACGAGGTGGGCGACCGCCTCGACCGTCGCCTTGTCGAACTTCCAGCGGCGCAGGATCGCCTTGACCTTCGCCTCGCCCACGAACTCGTGCTGGTGGAAGTGCCCGTCGTCGTAGGTGTCGGGCTTGCCGACGTCGTGGAAGAGCGCGGCGAGGCGGAGCACCAGGTCCTCCTCCGGAGGCGTCCCCGCCGGCGTCTCGGCCGCCGCCGCGTCGAGCGTCGCGAGCGAGTGCTCGAACACGTCCTGGGCCGCGACCTTCTCCTGCGGCGTCTCACGGCACCGCTCGAGCTCGGGCGCGATGACCGAGAGGAGCCCCAGGTTCGAGAGCATGCGGAAGCCGACCGACGGCACCGGCCCCCGGAGGATCTTCACGATCTCCTGCTGGACGCGCTCGCCCGAGAGCGCCTCGGCCAGCTCCGCGTTCCGCGTGATCGCGGCGGCCGTCGCGGGCTCGACGGTGAAGCCGAGCACCGCGGCGAAGCGGACCGCGCGGAGCATCCGCAGCGCGTCCTCGCGGAACCGCTCGTCTGGGTCGCCGACCGCACGCACGACGCGCGCCTCGAGGTCGCGCTGGCCGCCGAAGGGGTCGACGACCCCTGCCTCGGGGCTCCAGGCCATCGCGTTCATCGTGAAGTCGCGCCGCGACAAGTCCTCCCGCAGCGACTCGGTGAACGCGACCGCGTCGGGCCGCCGGTGGTCGGAGTATTCCGTCTCGACGCGATAGGTGGTGACCTCGATCTCGCGGCCTTTGTCGCTCCCGGCGGGACCCCCCATCCGCACGACCACCGTGCCGAACCGGTTCGTGTAGAGCGACCGCGTGAAGACCTTCTGGATCTCCTCGGGCGTGGCGTCGGTCGCGACGTCCCAGTCGGAGGGCTCGATCCCGCGCAGCGCGTCACGCACGCAGCCGCCGACGACGTAGGCCTCGTGGCCGGCATGCCGCAGCCGCTCGACGACCTTCTCGACGTCGGCCGGGATGTGGAGCTCCACGCAGCGAAGATTAGGTCGAGCGACGAGCGGCTTTGCCGCGAGGAGCGAGTCCACAAGAGCGGAGCGATGCGCTTCGCACACAGGGGCCCCTACGCATGGGCCCAAAGCGCCACGATATTGACGAGGATAGGAGCCGGAGGGATCCTAGACGCCGAGGTACGCGCGCTGGACGTCCGGCGATCGCAGCAGCTCTTGCCCGGTGCCCTCCGTGACGATGCTCCCGGTCTCGAGGACATACGCGCGGTGCGCGATCTCGAGCGCCTTCGTCGCGTTCTGCTCGACGAGGAGGATCGGGACGCCGGTAGCGTTGATCTCCGTGAGGATCCGGAAGATGAGCTCCACGAGGATCGGCGCGAGGCCGAGCGACGGCTCGTCGAGCATCAGGACCTTCGGCCGCGCCATGAGCGCGCGGCCGATGGCGAGCATCTGCTGCTCGCCGCCGGACAGCGTCCCCGCGATCTGACCCGCGCGCTCCTTGAGGCGGGGGAAGAGCTCGTAGACGCGCTGGAGGTCCTTCGCGATCTCGCTGTCGCGGCGCACGTACGCGCCCATCTGCAGGTTGTCGATGACCAGCATGCGACCGAAGATGCGCCGGCCCTCCGGGGCGTGGCAGACGCCGAGCCGGACGATGTCGTGGGCCGGAACGCGGGAGATGTCGTTCCCCTCAAGGCGGATGCTCCCGGCAGCCGGGTGCATGAGCCCCGAGATCGTTCGGAGGGTCGTCGTCTTGCCCGCTCCGTTCGAGCCGATGAGCGCGACGATCTCCGCGGCGTCGACGTGCAGCGTGACGCCGCGCAGCGCCTGGATGCGGCCGTAGAAGGCGTCGACACCGTCGAGCTCGAGGATCGCCATTAGTTCTGCTTCCCCAGGTAGGCCTCGATCACGCGCTTGTCGCCGCGGACCTGCTCTGGGGTCCCCTCGGCGATCTTCTCGCCGTGGTCGAGGACGACGATGCGGCGCGAGATCCCCATGACCACGCGCATGTCGTGCTCGATGAGGAACACGGTGATGCCCTGCTCGACGATCTTGTGCACGAGGCTCATGAGCTCGACCTTCTCCTGCGGCGTGAAGCCCGCCGCCGGCTCGTCGAGGAGCAGGAGGCGCGGGCCCGTCGCCAGAGCGCGGGCGATCTCGAGCCGGCGCTGGCCGCCGTATGGCAGGTTCCGCGCGTACGAGCGCGCGTAGCGCTCGATCCCGACGAATCGGAGCAGCTCCATCGCGCGCTCGATCGTGGCTGCCTCCTCTCTCCTCTCGCGGGGCGTCTTGAACAGCGAGTCCCACAGCTTCGCGTCCATGCGGCAGTGCTGGCCGAGCCGCACGTTGTCGAGCGCGTCCATGTACTCGAAGAGACGGATGTTCTGGAAGGTGCGGGCGATGCCGATCTCGGCGACCTCGTGCGGCTTGCTGCCGGTGATGTCGCGGCCCTCGAAGACGATGCGCCCGCTGGTGGGCGGGAAGATCCCGGTGATCCCGTTGAAGAGCGTCGTCTTGCCGGCGCCGTTCGGCCCGATGAGCGCGAAGATCTCACCGCGCTGCACGTCGAACGAGACTTCGTCGACCGCGACGAGGCCGCCGAATCGCTTCGTCACGCTCTCGACGCGGAGGACCGGTCCCGCGGTCGCGTCGCTCATCCGACCTCCGCATTCACGTCTTCGATGGTCGTGTCCTCGTGCGTGCCCTTCGTCAGCTCCTGCGCGCGCTCGCGGCTGGGTAGGAGGCCTTGCGGTCGCAAGAGCATCGTGAGGACGAGGATCAGGCCGAAGACGAGGAATTTCAGCCGCGAGGCGAATTCGCCGATGCCGGGGTAATCGCCGCTCCGCTCGGCCAGCTGGCCGAGCCCGATCGCGTTCACTACCGCGACGGCGAATTCCGGCAGGCCCGGCAGGACGATGAAGATCACGTAGTAGACGAGGAGCGACCCGACCATCACTCCGGGGATGTTCCCCATGCCCCCGAGCACGACCATGATGAGGACGGTGATCGAGACGCTGAACCCGAAGCTCTCCGGGCTGACGAGCGAGAGCTTCGCCCCGTAGTACGTCCCCGCGAACCCGCTGAAGGCTGCGCCGATGGCGAACGCGAGGAGCTTGACGGAGACCGTGTTCACACCCATCGCCGCGGCGGCGACCTCGTCCTCGCGGACCGCCATCCATGCCCGACCCAAGCGCGAGTTGTAGAGGTTGCGCACGAGCACTACGCAGAGCACGAGCAGCACGGCCATGATCACGTAATAGGCGAGGGGGTCGAGGATCGTGAACCCCGTCACCAGGGCGAGCGGGTCTCCCGACCACGGACCCTTGATCCAGATCGGCAGCTCGGGCGTGTCCAGAGCGGAGATGCCGTTCACGCCGCTCGTCCACTCGTTCGCGTTGCGGAAGACCCGCGGGACGATCTCGCCGAAGCCGAGAGTGACGATCGCGAGGTAGTCGCCGCGTAGCCGGAGCGTCGGCGCGCCGAGGATGACACCGAAGGACGCGGCCACGAAGAGCGCGACGAAGAGGACGATCCAGAACGGCATGTGGATCGTGACCCCGAGAGGCGTCGCAGACCCGTGGCCCGATGCGAGCATCGCGTACGTGTAGGCGCCGATCGCGAAGAAGGCGGCGTATCCGAGGTCGAGCAGCCCAGCGAATCCGACCACGACGTTGAGGCCGAGGGCCAGGAGCATGTACACGCCGGCATCGGCAGCGACGCCGATCCAGAAGCCCGCGTTCGAGGTCGAGATGGTCACCCAGACGGGGAACGCGACGGCCCCGAGCGCGAGCGCGATGTAGGCCACCGCGTTCGGGTCGCGCCGCGGGTCGGTCTCCCAGACGCGCCGCAGCCAGCCCACCATCTCTATTTCTCAGGCACCCGCATGCCGAGGAGGCCGGTCGGGCGGAAGACGAGGACGAGGATGAGGATCGCGAAGATGACGACCTGCGTCCATGCGGAGTCGAAGTAGCCGTCCCAGAGCGACTGGACCATGCCGAGGATCATCCCGCCGATCGCGGCGCCATAGATGTTGCCGATGCCGCCGAACACCGCGGCGGTGAAGGCGACGAGCCCGGCGGGGAAGCCGAGGTCGAACACCGTCGTATTGAAGTAGAGCCCGAACATCGCGCCTCCTGCGCCGGCGAGCACCGCGCCGATGAAGAAGGTCGCGGCGATGGTGCGGTTGATGTCGATGCCCATGAGCTCGGCGGCGTCGCGGTCCTGCGCCGTCGCGCGCATCGCCTTGCCGAGGCGGGAGCGGTCCGTGAACAGCGCAAGCGCCACGACGAGGACCACCGCGGTGGTCACGACGGTGATCTCCTTGACGCCGATGTTCGCGCCGAGCAGCTGGAAGCCGCCGCGCGGGAGCACATCGGGGTAGTGGACGTTGGACGGGCCCTTCCACAGGAACAGCGCGCCCTCGAGGAAGAACGACATGCCGATCGCCGTGATGAGCGGCGCGAGCCGTGGAGCGTGGCGGAGCGGCCGGTAGGCGACGCGCTCGATGGATACGTTGAGGACGGCGCACGCGAGCATCGTGATGACGAACACGGCCAGGACCGGGACGATCGTGAAGGGTCCCCATTCCATGCCCTCGGTGAGGCCGAAGACGGGGAGCAGGCTGACGGACAGGAACGAGCCGAACGTGAACACGTCCCCGTGGGCGAAGTTTATCAGCTCGATGATGCCGTACACCATCGTGTAGCCGATCGCGATGAGCGCGTAGATCGCGCCGTTCGAGATCGCGAACGCCAGGATCTGCACGAAATAGGACAGCCCGTGCTCGATCACGCGCTGGCCGAGGACGATCAGGAAGCCAAGGACGACGACGCCCAGCCCGACGTCGAGCACGCGACCGGTGAGTCCGGAGCGCAGCTGGCTGCGCCGACGCGCCATCGCCCCTCCCACGGCGCCCATTCGGCGCACTTTCTAGCAGACACAAAGAGAAGAAGGGGGCCGAAGCCCCCTCCTTCTTCTAGGTCGCTCGGGTCCTGACCCTACTTGCCGACAGAGAACTGCTTCGAGAAGACCCAGTCCGCCGGTGAACCCTTGAGCTCGTAGAACGCCATGGTGGCGGAGGTCGGGTCGCCGTTCTTGTCGAAGCTGTAGATGCCGGTCGTGAGCTTGAGGTTGCTGGTGTCCTGTACCGCCTGGACCACCTGCTCGCGCGTCGGCATGTTGCCGCCGGCCTTATCGATGGCACGCCCGATCGCGTCAACGAGGATGCGGGCGCAGTCGTATGCCGGCATCGTGTACGCGCCGTAGTCCTCCTTGCTCGGGAACGCCTTCTTGAAGGCTTCGATCTTGTCCTTCTGCGCGGGGTCCTGCGCCGCGTCGGCCGCGGCGTTGGTGAAGTACATCTTCGACGCCTGGTCACCCGCGTCCTTGATGCACTGCGAGTCGCCGATGCCGTCGGGCCCCAGGTACGGCACGTCGATGATGCCCTTGCTCTGTGCGCGCGGGATGCATCCCTTCGTGGCCGTCGTGGCTCCCGCGTAGATGGCCTCGGCGCCGCCCTCCTTGGCGCGCTGGAGGAACGGCTTGAAGTCGTTGGTCGTCTTCGTGTCGAAGTCCTGGCGGACGACGACCGTCCCGCCCTTCTCCTTGAAGCGCTTCTCGAAGTTGTTCGCGACGCCCTTGCCGAACGTCTCGTTGTCCGACCAGATCGCGATCTTCTTCGCCTTCAGCGTGTCGAAAGCGAAGTCCGCCATCGCGGGGCCCTGGACCGTGTCCGGGGCGGCGATGCGGAAGTAGGTGTTCTTCCCGGTCGGGCGGAGCTTGGCCGGCGTGAACCCGTTCTCCTTCTCGCAGTACGGGAAGTCCTGGGTCAGGCATTCGTTCGTGTTCGCCGGGCTGATCATGACGATGCCCGCGCGGTTCAGGACCGGGATCATGGCCGCAGCGACGCCCGAGTTGAACGGCCCGACCATCCCGAGGATCTTGGAGTTGGAGACCATGTCGTTCGCGTTCTGGGCGCCCTTCTGCGGGTCGTGAACGCCGTTCACCGCGTCGTCGTAGGACTTGTAGCTGATCTTGAAGCCCTTGAGCGTCGCGGTCTCCTGTACCCCGAACTGCGCCCCTGCCTCGGCCGGGCGGCCGCTCGCGCGGTCCGCGCCCGAGACGGGGAAGTTGGTCGCGATGATGATCTCGCCCTTATCACCGCCACCCGCGCCTGGACCGCCGCCCGCGCAGGCCGCCGCGACGAGCGCCGTGGTAGTGATGGACGCGAAGAGCCAGCGCTTTTGCATCGATACCTCCCTCTCTATGTCGCTGGTACCGACGGGACGGCGGCCGCTGCCGCTGGCTCGACACGCTCCGAGCCGCTGGGCTTCGGACCGCCCGCCGTGTCGGCAGGGAGAGTACGAGGGCCGAGAATGGCCGTCAAAGTGAGCGCCCGTTCCGTCCGCGCTGCTCCGGGCCCGAAGCCGACGCCGAAGCAGCGGGCTCCCGCCAGAGAGCGCGCCCGGCCCATCCTCACCCGGCTCGCGAAGGCCTACCCCGACTGGGGCCCGACCCTCAAGTTCACGAGCCCCCTCGACCTGCTGGTCGCCACGATCCTCGCGGCGCAGGCGCGCGACGACCGTATCAACGAGCTGACCCGCTCCCTGTTCGAGCGGTACCGCACCGCCGAGGACTACGTGCGCGTCCCGCAGGCGACGCTCGAGACGGAGATCCGCCCGAGCGGCTTCTTCCGCCAGAAGGCGAAGGCCATCAAGGGGGCGGCACAGGGCATCGTCGAGACGTTCGGCGGCGAGGTGCCCCGGGACATGGACGGCCTGACGCAGCTGCGCGGGGTCGGCAGGAAGACCGCGGCCATCGTCCTCGGCGCCGCGTTCGGCGTCCCGGCCATCGCGGTCGACCGCCACGTCGCGCGCGTCGCCGAGCGGCTCGGGCTGGCGAAGAAGGGACCCGACGGGACGGAGAAGGGGCTCGCCGAGCTCTATCCGAAGCGCGACTGGATCAAGGTCACGTGGACCTTCGTCCTGCACGGGCGGCGAACGTGCATGCCGACCCCGGCGTGCCCGCGGTGCCCCGTGCTCGAGCTCTGCCTCTATCCGAAGAAGACCCGCTAGGCGGGGGCTCTGCCCCCGCCGACCCCCGGCCATCGGGCGGTGTGCCCGCCGAGCCAGCCGAAGAGGACGCCGAGCCCGAGCCGGATGACGTCGGCGACCACCGTCAGCGCCGTGTCCGAGAGGGCATCGCCGGGTGCCGGCCGCAGGGGATCGGCGAGGGCCTCCGCCGCTATCCAGAGGACTGCGACGAGCCCGCCGTGGAAGGCGCTCCGAGCCTTGGCCAGCCGCCCCGCCACGGCCGCTCCGGCGGCGATACCCGCCCCGACCGAGCCGGCCCCGACGACCTGCGACGAGATAGATAGAAGGAGGGAGGTCCCGACGGCGACCGCCCCGCCGATGAGGACGGCTCGCCAGTCGATGGGCGGAGCGCCCCGTGTCAACGCGATCCGCCTAAAAAAGATCCGATCCGCCCAGGCCTAGAGCGGATCGGCGGGATCGCGAAAGGTGCCGGTTCGCTAGGTATTTCGCTCCATCAAGAGCGACGCTTACTTCTTCTTCGCTGACTTCTTCGCTGACTTCTTCGCCTTCTTCTTCGCTGGCATTTGGAGATCACCTCCTCCTGGCCACTGATCGGAAGATAGTGAGACACACTGCCGAGCGAAATGTCAACAGCGGCGGCGGTCCGGATCGATCGTCGTCGCGGTCAGGATCGGCTGCCGACGTCGTGCCGGAGACGGACGATGAGCCGCTCGCGGACCCCGGGAGGAGCGACGTCGGAGGTCGCCGAGCCCCTCAGCTGATCGAGGAAGACCCTCTCGACGACGAACGCGGTGTCGCATCCGCCGCAGTCGTCGAGGTGGACCTTCACCTCCTCGAACTCCGTCGGGGAGAGCTCCCGGTCGAGGTAGGGGTAGAGGCGCTCGCGGCATTCCTCGCAGTCCATCAGGCCCCTCCGGTCCCGCTCACGCGCCCTGTTTCTTCTCGGCAGTCGCCCTTCGGGCGCTGCCTTTCGGCGCAGCCGCTGGGCGCGGCATGGCCTTCGCGGCGGCGATCCCGCGGTCGCGGGCGAGGTCGTAGAGGCGCTCCTGGAGGAACTTCCGGCCCCGGTGGAGGCGGGACATGACCGTCCCGATCGGGATCTCGAGCATCTCGGCGATCTCCTTGTAGGCGAAGCCCTCCACGTCGAGCAGGAGGACGGTGCGGAAGCGGTCCGGCAGCTCCTGCAAGGCCTGCTGGACCTCGCTCGAGACCATGTTGTCCAGCACCTCGCGCTCCGGCTCGATCGAGGGGCTCGTCTCGGTCATTCGGCGATGGAGCGTCGTCTCCTCGATGTCGTCGAGCTCCGTCGTCTGGGGCTGCGCGGCCTTCCGGCGGTAGGAGTTGATGAACGTGTTCGTCAGGATCCGGAAGAGCCACGCCTTGAGGTTGGTGCCGGCCGTGAACTGCTCGCGGAAGCGGAACGCGCGGATGTAGGTCTCCTGCACGAGATCCTCCGCGTCGGCCTCCGACCGCGTCATGCGGAGCGCGGTGCGGTAGAGCGCGTCGAGGTAGGAGAGGGCCTGCTGCTCGAAACGATCGGCCGGCTCCGCCACGTTCCCACTCTAGGAGCAACGAGGTCCCTGTCCCGGGCATTCCCTCGTGCCATCCTCGACGCGTGGCTCTGAGCGTGAGGCGTCGGCTGCGGGCGATCGCCGCCCGTCTGCGGCGCGCATACGGCGCTCCACCCGCACCGCGGCACCTGCCGCCGATCGATGAGCTCGTCCTCACGATCCTCTCGCAGAACACGAGCGACGTGAACCGCGACCGCGCCTACGCGGATCTGCGGCGCGTGTATCCGTCGTGGAGCGCCGTCGCGGCCGCGCCGGTGCGCGGGATCGCGCGCGCGATCAGGCGCGGCGGGCTCGGCCTGACGAAGGCCCCGCGGATCAAGGCGACGCTGCGCTCGCTCGCCGGGCGCGGCGTCGCGCTGGACGAGCCTCGTGCGCTGGCGGACGTCGCGGACGGCGAGCTGTGGGACCTGCTCGTGGCCCTGCCCGGCGTCGGCCCGAAAACGGCGGCGTGCGTGCTCCTCTTCTCTCTCGACCGCCCGTATTTCCCCGTCGATACGCACGTGCACCGCGTGGCCGTGCGCCTGGGGCTCGTCGGCGAGCGAGCGAGCGCGGTGCAGGCGCAGGCCGCTTTGCAGGAGGCGGTGCCGGCCGAGCTCGTGTACGCGCTGCACATGGGTCTGATCCGCCACGGCCGCGAGGTCTGCGTCGCGCGCCGTCCGTTCTGCTCTCGGTGCGTGCTCGCGGATCTCTGTCCGCGGGTAGGAGTCGTCGACCCGAGGTAGTGCCGCCGATACAATTGGTCCTAACGGGCCGACGTATCGCTTCGCTCACGTCGGCGTCGTCGCGACCCTCGCGCGAGCAAGCTCGCGCGGATGTCGCTCCTAGCCGACGTAGCTCAGTGGTAGAGCAATGGTTTCGTAAACCATCGGTCCCGAGTTCGAATCTCGGCGTCGGCTCCGATCCCCCGCCTCCACTCCCCCGCGTCCTCCTCGGTCCTAGGATCCGCGCGATGTCCGCCTTCGACCGGCTTGCGCGGCTGTGGGAGCGGAACGCGAGCACGGACGCGCTCTGGGCGATCCTCGCGCTGCCCGGGAAGGAAGGGCGACGGTGGGATGTCGATGAGTTCTTCCGCACGGGCGAACGCGACGTGGCGGAGCTCATGCGCCACCTCGCGGAACACGATGCGATGCCGCGGCCCCGTCGCGCGCTCGACTTCGGATGCGGCGTCGGCCGGCTCACGCGCGCTCTGGCGGCGCGCTTCGAGCGCGTGGACGGCGTGGATGTCTCGCCCACGATGGTCGAGAGCGCGAAGCGGTTCGCGGGCGCCGACACGCGCATCCACTACCACGTCGGCTCGTCGCCGGACCTCCGCGCGTTCGCGGACGGCTCGTTCGATCTCGTCCTCTCGATCCTCGTGCTGCAGCACATCCCGCCGCCGTGGAGCGAGGCGTACGTGCGCGAGTTCGCCCGCGTCGCCGCGCCCGGCGGGATCCTCCTGTTCCAGGCGCCGCACGCGCTCCGCCGGTCGCCCCCGCGCCGTGGGCTCGTGCGTCGCATCGCGGCGAGGGTGCTCCGCCGCGGGCGAGTGACCCTCGAGATGTACGCGCTGCCACGGGACGCGGTCGAGGAGCTCCTCACGGGATCCGGATGCGAGATCCTCGACGTGCGTCCTGACGGCTGGGCGGGCCAGGATTGGGAGAGCTACATCTATCTCACGCGCAAGCCCTCGGCGGCGTAAGAGCGCGACACGTTCCGTCGTACACTCCCCGCCGCGCGCCGCCTGGCGCGAGAAGAGGGAGGGCACCCATGCGACGCAGAACGCTCCTCAAGCTCGTCGGCGTCACCGCGGCCGCGGAAGGCCTTGCCATCGCGTGCGGCGGCGCGACGACGGCACCCACCGCCAGCGCGACGACGGCCGCAGCGGCCGCCGCGACCACCGCCGCGACGGCGGCGCCGACGGTCGCCGCGCCGGCCAAGCCCACCGGACGCATCTCCGTCTACTCCGCGCTGAACGAGTCGACGAACAACGACTTCGTGAAGGCGTTCAAGGCGGCGAACGCGGGGATCGAGGTGGACCTCCTGCCGCTGGCGGCGGCCGGCGAGCTGCAGACCCGCATCCGCGCCGAGAAGGCGAGCCCCAAGGCCGACATCTTCATCGGCGGCGACTCGTCATTCCACGACGGCCTCGGCAAGGAGGGGCTCCTCGAGCCCTACACCTCGCCCAACGCCAAGGACATCGCCGCCGAGGCCAAGGACCCGAACAACAGCTGGGTCGGCTGGTACTTCGGGATCTTCAGCATCGTCACGAACACCGACCGCTTCAACAAGGAGATCGGCGGCCCGAAGCCGACGACGTGGGACGACCTCCTCGACCCGAAGTACAAGGGCAAGCTCATCCTCCCGGACCCGATCAAAACGGGCGGCGGCTACATCTTCATTGCTACACAGCTCTTCCGGTTCAACAAGGACGAGGCGAAGATGCTGGACTACATGAAGAAGCTGCACGCCAACATCGCGCAGTACCCGGGCACCTCGCCGCAGTCGATCCAGTTCGTCTCGCAGGGCCAGTTCGTCGCGTGTCCCAACTGGGCGCACGACATCCTCACGGAGAAGGCGAAGAACCCGGGCATCGATCTCTCCGTGCCGAAGGACACCGGGTTCGAGATCGGCGCGGTGTCGATCATCAAGGGATCGAAGGTCCTGCCCGCGGCGAAGGCGTTCGTCGACTGGGTCCTCACCAAGGAGGCCGGCGAGCTGAACGTGAAGCTCAGCAACCGCGTCTCCGTCCGCAAGGACGTTGCGCCGGCTCCCGGTGCACCAACGCTCGACAGCGTCAGCCTCGTGAAGTACGACCGCGACTTCGCCGCTGCGAACAAGGACCGTCTGCTCAAGGCATGGCAGGCGGCGGTAGGCATCTAGCGAGCAGATCACCAGGCCGTGCGTAGCCTGCGGCGCGAGCCGACGCTCCTGCTCGCGCTGCTGGCTATCGCCGGCCTGGTCGCGCTCTTCATCGTCTACCCGCAGATCCAGGTCATCCTTACCCCCGGGTCGACCGGGTACGTCGACTTCCTCACCGGCGGCACCTGGGTCCGCCCGCTCCAGAACTCGCTCCTTATCACCGCGCTCTCGACCACGACGGCCGTGACCCTCGGGTTCGTCTACGCGTATGCGATGGTCTATTCGGACATGCCGTGGAAGCCGTTCTTCCGGCTCGTCGGCATCCTCCCGCTCCTGTCGCCGCCGTTCGTCGTCGCGGCCGCGTACATCCTCCTGTTCGGCCCTCGCGGGATCGTGAGCTACTACGTCTTCGGGCAGTCGCCGAACATCCTCGGGCTCTATGGCGTCTGGGCGGTGCAAACGATCGCCTTCTTTCCCTTCGCCTATCAGCTCATCGCCGACGTCCTTTCGCGCAGCGACGCGCGCATGGAGCAGGCAGCGCGGAACCTCGGCGCCGGCGCCTGGGGCGTCTTCCGCACCGTCACGCTCCCTCTGACGCGCCCCGGGCTCGGCGCCGCGATCCTCATGACGGCGATCTACGTGCTCGAGGACTTCGGCAACCCCGCGCTCATCGGCGGGTTCTTCACCGTCCTGCCCACGCAGGCGTACAGCCTCATCTCCGGCTTCGGCGACCTCACGGGCGCCGCTGCCGTGAGCACGATCCTGTTGCTCCTCGCGCTCGTGCTCTACGTCGCGAAGATCCGGCTGGACGGGGGCCGCTCGTACGTCACCGTGAGCGGTCGCGCGTCGTCGATGCCGCGACCACCGGTGCCGGCCGCGGCCTCGCGCGCGTGCTTCGTCGCGTGCCTCACGCTCGCCGCGCTCATCCTCATGGTGTACGGGACGCTCGTCGTGAGCGCGCTCACCGTCGCGTTCCCGACGAACCTGCGCTTCACGCCGGTCCACTTCGAGTACCTGACGGCGCAGAACCTCTCGCTGCGCAACACGCTCACCTACGGGCTCGCCGCCGCCACGATCTCGGCGGGCTTCGCGATCGTCGCCGGGTTCCTGGTCCAGCGCGGGACCTGGCCCGGCCGGCGGGTCCTCGACTTCCTGCTGATCATGCCCGCGGCGGTCCCCGGGCTCTTCTTCGGCCTCGGCTACGTCGTGGCGTTCAACCAGCCGTGGCTCGACTGGGTCGACCGCGGAGCGCTCATCGTCGTCGCGTTGGTCTTCTGGAACATCCCGGTCGGATACCAGGCAGCGGTCGCGGGCCTGCGCCAGATCGACCGTTCCATCGACGAGGCCGCGACGAGCCTCGGCGCTTCGAGCATGCGTGGGTTCCGCGACGTGCTGCTCCCGATGCTGCGCGGGTCGCTCCGCGTCGGGTTCGTGACGACGTTCGTGCGTGCCGTCACCACGCTGTCGCTCGTCATCTTCCTCTTCACGCCACAGACGACCGTCGCCACGATCACGATCTTCCAGCTCGTGAACGACTTCAACTGGGGCGGAGCGACCGCGTTCACCGTCGCCGATGTCGGGATGGCGGTCATCGTCCTCACGATCCTCGCGGCGGTCGGCGGACGCCGCGGGCTCGCGCTCGGAGCGGCCCGTGCCTGATGTGACACCCGTCGCGCCGATCACCGAGACCGCGTCACTGCGGCTCGATCACGTGAGCAAGCGGTTCGGCGCTGTCAACGCGGTCGACGACGTCTCGTTCGAGGTCCCGCAGGGCGCGTTCGCGACGCTCCTCGGCCCGTCGGGCTGCGGCAAGACGACCACGCTCCGCACGATCGCCGGCTTCTACGATCCCGACACGGGCGACATCTTCATCGGCGGCCGCCGTGTCAACGACCTGCCCGCGCATCGGCGCGGCACGGCCATGGTCTTCCAGGACTACGCGCTGTTCCCGCACATGACCGTCCGCGCCAACGTCGGCTACGGGCTCGGCGTGCAGGGGGTCGGCGCGGCCGAGCGCGCGAAGCGCGTCGACGAGACGCTCGCGTTCGTCGGCCTCACGGGCCTCGGGGACCGATGGCCGAGCCAGCTCTCGGGCGGGCAGCAGCAGCGGGTGGCGGTCGCGCGCGCCCTCGTCGTCCGCCCGGAGATCCTCCTCCTCGACGAGCCGCTCTCGAACCTCGACGCCAAGCTCCGCGAGCAGCTGCGCTGGGAGATGCGCGAGCTGCAGCGCCGTCTCGGGATGACGTTCGTATACGTCACGCACGACCAGGAGGAGGCGCTGTCGCTGTCGGACGTCGTCGTCGTGATGAAGGAGGGACGCGTCGAGCAGATCGGCACGCCGTGGGAGATCTACTACCGCCCGCGCACCTCGTACGTCGCCGACTTCATCGGCACGGTCAACCTCGTCGCCGCGTCGGTCGCCGAGGTCCGGGAGGGGACGGCGGTCGTCACCTTCGGAAGCCAGCGCGCGAGCGTGCGGGTGCCCGCGGCGCTGACGCTGACGCCGGGGACGAGCGTCCGCCTCTGCATCCGCCCGGAGGCCCTCGCGCTCCGCGCCCCGGGCGCGCCGGCGGACGGCGTGGTGCTCGCGGGCACGGTCGCTCGGAGCGCCTTCCTCGGAGACCTCATGCGCTACTGGGTCGTCGTCGACGGCCGCGAGTGGATCGTCGACCAGCCCGACCCGGGCGCCGTGAGCCCGTTCGACGGCCCCGTCGGCATCACGGTCCGCCCGGAGCGTGTCCACATCATCGCGGAGCCCTC
>Ga0105164_10001507_pt1 | contig 14890 bp, 13 predicted proteins | sample VDWuncwatermetaG_FD_89674 | JGI IMG/M metagenome (GOLD analysis project Ga0105164, IMG submission 89674) | Wastewater microbial communities from Netherlands to study Microbial Dark Matter (Phase II) - VDW unchlorinated drinking water | ecosystem: Environmental > Aquatic > Freshwater > Drinking...
ATATTCGATGGGACTACCGCAACTGCGGTTTTAAGAAAAACGAAGAGAGCTGGGGGCTTCGAGGACAAAAAGAAACGATGAGAGATGGCGTGTGCTGGATCACGCCTAGTCCATCCATTGCTTCAGTTTCGTTGTCGGCAGATTGGGAAAAAACTGGGCCAGTCTGGGAATAATTTACTACACACCTGATTACACTGATCCGTTTCTATAGGCTTTCGCCTTTTTTCAATTCGAGTCGTAGTCCCGTTCTTTTCAAAACGCATCACGCTGCAGGAATCATAAAAATCGGGATCTTGAATACACTGACAAAAATGCGCGTTCGGATCATTCTTTTCGTTGCTATTCTCTGGGGTCTTTCGATAATCATCGAGTGAGTCTCCAGACCCGATGGACCCGAAAAGCGTGCATTCGCCATGGGGGCGAATCGGCGGATCAATGAATTGGACAACTCCATCTTCTAGATAGGATAATCTCTGCGTAATGCATCGCATGCTTCCGTCCGGGCCGACGCTCTGCACTTTGATAAGGCTGCATTCTGCTTCCTGAATCATGACGCTCCGGCAGCTTTTATACCCTCCAAGCGTTGGACGGTTTGCGCATTTGGACTCCGAAAGATAAGGTATGACGGCGTTCTCGGAATCAATCTGGAGCACGCACCAGCAGCACCGGGTTTGATTGGCGCGATGCGATACCAATGAGTTAGACTGCTCTTCGTAGGCCGTATCGATCCAGCAACTGGTCGATAGAAATGCAAAAAGAAGATTGATGGCAAATGCCGCGATTTTCATAGGATTTTTTCAGCCTAATTGGAAATTGTAACATAGATTGCTACGAGGTATTGCAAATGGATCAAAAAGAATGCTGTACTGGGTACTAATAAGAAAAGTATGAGAGTTCGAGAGCTTGCGGGGTTTATGGTATAAATACGACGCTGCTATCTTGCATTCGGCTGTACGGATGAATACTCAGAGACCGCCGAAGCCGCAACGGAAGCGGTAAGGAAAATCAACGAATCATTAAAGTAGTTCCCAGCTCGCCCCTTAGTGTTTCAGCTTCTTAATCAGTTGACTGATTTCTCTGTCAACTGGAGCTTTCTCTAAGTGGGCCTGGAAGGTCTTGATCAGCGAACTGCGAAATTCTATCGTGCGTTTCAACACGTCTTCGCGGGACACGCCGAACGGTTGTGCGAACCCGCAGGCCGCTAATCTCGGAGTTGCGCCGGCAAGTGAAATAAGGATTGATTCCGGGGTCACCGCCCCATCGATTCGTTTACCGAGTGTTACCCACTCTTCGACTGCCACGTTTCCAAAGCGCTTCGTTAGCCATTCAAGGTCATAGAGATCTTTCTCGCTGCAGCGACTAACCAGCGTCGCGGTCTTCATCATCCTTAGAGTTTCCAGCGATATCACTCCGACCCGTTTCGGTGTGATATGGACTGTGCCGACACGAAAGAGATTTGAATCGAGGACCACATCAATTGTAAACGTATGTCCGTCGGACACGGCGAGCGCGTGATAGTACGTGGGGGTTCGCCGCTCTTCTGAAATCGATGTTCGGGGCAATTCCTTGACACGTCGAACCGCCATGTCGTGGGCGATGGAATCTTTGGTGAAAAGGTCCATATCGTCTGATCGTCGGTGGCATGCGTAGTACCCGGAGAGTGCCGTCCCTCCGACGAGCGCGACGCCTTCGAGTCCTGCCGAGAATACCGCTTCGATGGCTGCCCTGAGCGGCGCCGGTAATGCTTTCTTCGTTAAGCGTTCGTCGGGTTCATTTTCAGCTGCCATAACAATTCGAGCTCCTTACGGCGAACGGGATGGATGTGCTTGCGGTATTTCGGAAAGTTCTTCCAGACTGATTTTCCGACCATGCGGGCCGCAGCGTAAAGCCCATAGACCTGCACCAGTCTCGCCACCGCATGCGAACGTCCACGTCCCACGTCGATTGCGAACTGAGCCAGATCGGGATAGAGCCGGTCCCATAACAACTTCGCGGTTTCGTGTTGAGCCTTCGCCCGATCTTCCAATAACGGTAACGGCGAGAGAAGCTCATCCACCGATACTTCAAGTCCGTCTGCAAGGGCCTTAAGGTTCCCGGAACGTAAACTTACCGCAGCACCGCTTCCGGTCGAATGAAACCACTGAGAGACACGCTGACGTGAGACTCCAGCCAACCGGGCGATGTCCGATTGATTCAATCCTCTCGAATCAGCCAGTGCTCTAACAGTTACCGTATTCATTGAATGGCCCCCTTGTCATTCACAGTATCGGTCAGAATGGCAGATATGTCAAATAAAATGGACAAAAATCTAATAAACGATATGTATATTAGCTACTTAAATATTGAAACTATCGCACGGATGATCCCAAAGAGACGTCGGATTATTTTGCTTGGAGGATCTGCGTTTGTTTTGGAATTTGCCCCGCTTCAAGGCGCTGCCCTTCGGAATAGGTTCCATCTTCTTGCCGCCATTGGAAGACCCTGCTGTTATGGAGAAAACCGACGTATTGATTTCCCTTTCGGTACCACCAACCGGATTCGACTCGCTGCCACGAATACTCAGGTGCGGCATTCGGTCGATTGCTGACAAAAAGGTGCATGTACCTTCGTCCGTCCTGGCCCAATGCATAGGCTGCTCCCGCGTATCTCCAATTTTCTGAGCTACAGCAACTTCCCCAGCCCGATCCCGCTTGCCAAGCAGCACAGCCCGCCGCGTCTGCCGATGCGCCGGCCGGCAAGAAAGCAAAGTCAGACGATGTGTGCTCGGCTATCAGGTGCAGAGCTCGGTAATCCGCGGTCGCAGCGGCGGCTTGGCTGAGTTGAGTATCCCGCATAAACGGTTGCAGACCTAGGTTGGCTCGGTACTGGTTGACCTCGTCGAGTGCGTCCACAGCAGCAACACACAACTGTTCCTGAAAAGTGAGTGTAAGAAGAAAACCAAAAAACAAATGACGAAACATGATGTCCCTTTCTTTAAGAAATCAATTTCTTAGAATGGGAGCTTACGTACCATCCGAAAAACAGCGCGTCAACGTCTCGCAAGGGGATCAATGAAATCCAAGTGCACCTGGCTACTATCCGGCCGGAAAGGGGATGGGCACCTTTTAGGAAGAAAGTAGTAGTTGGTAATATGGCGTAAAGCGGCTATTAAACTATTGGAAAGTAATCATTCTATTGAGGGCCCATGATTAGCACGAGTGATCTATCTCTGAGTTTTGGTGCGCGTCGCCTTTTTGATCATGTGAACGTTCGGTTTGTTGCGGGTAACTGCTACGGGCTAATTGGCGCGAATGGCGCTGGGAAATCGACATTCCTTAAAATATTAGCAGGTCTGGAGTCGGCAAGCTCCGGGACGGTTTCCATTACGCCAGGGGAGCGGATATCGTTTTTACGTCAGGATCATTTCGCGTTTGATGAGTTTACGGCCATGAAGACGGTCATCATGGGGCAGCCCCAACTCAATGCCTTAATTGAGGAGCGCGAGGCTCTGTACGCGAAGGATGACTTTACGGATGCCGAAGGCGACCGCGCGGCTGAGCTTGAAACTGAGTTTGGAGATTTAAATGGGTGGGAGGCGGAAGCTAGCGTCGGTATTCTGCTCTCTGGTTTGGGCGTCTCGGAGGAGTTTCATCAGAAGAAGATGGTTGAACTTTCCGGTTCGCAGAAGGTTAAGGTTCTTTTAGCGCAAGCCCTATTTGGAACGCCCGACATTCTACTTCTCGACGAACCTACCAATCATCTGGATACCGATGCGATTCGGTGGCTTGAGGAATTTCTTTATGATTTTGATCGAATCGTGATCGTGGTCTCCCATGATCGACATTTTCTCAATAAGGTATGCACGCATATGGCGGATATCGATTTCGGAAAGATCCAGCTCTTTTCAGGGAACTATGATTTTTGGTATGAATCGAGTCAGTTGGTCCTTCGACTCGCTCAAGAGAAAAATCGTCGTAGCGAAGAAAAGGCTAAGGAGCTTAAGGATTTTATTGCGCGTTTTAGCGCCAACGCTTCAAAGTCCAAGCAGGCGACGTCGCGTAAAAAGCTTCTTGAAAAACTGACCTTAGATGACATCAAGCCCTCGTCGCGTAAGTACCCGTTTGTCGGCTTTAAACCTTTTCGGGAGGCGGGAGATCAGCTTCTGAATGTCTCTGAGGTCTCATTGGCGGTAGAGGGTTCCGAGATCTTAAATCGCGTCAGTTTCACTCTGAAAAAAGGCGATAAGGTTGTGGTAACGGGGGATGAAATTGCGGCGACGAGTTTGTTCAGGGTGTTATTGGGCGAGATCAAGGCAGATTCAGGGGAGTTTGCCTGGGGGATCACAACGTCTCAGTCCTATTTTCCGAAAGATAACGCCGAGTATTTCAGTCAGCCAGAGTTGAATCTCATTGATTGGTTAAGGCAGTACTCGGAGGAAAAATCGGAGACCTTTATCCGAGGGTTCTTAGGTCGAATGCTTTTCTCAGGCGAAGAATCCCTGAAGAAGGTTGGCGTGCTTTCCGGAGGCGAAAAAGTGCGCTGTATGCTAGCTCGCATGATGCTTGCGAATGCGAATGTTCTCCTGCTGGACGGGCCGACAAACCACCTTGATCTGGAATCCATCACGGCAGTCAATGATGGGTTGAATCGATTTCCAGGGACTATCCTCTTCACCTCTCATGATCATCAGTTCAACCAAACCATCGCAAATCGCGTGATCGAGTTGGGGCCGTCCGGGGGTAAGAGCTTTGAGATGACTTACGACGAGTACCTTTTAGCGCGAAGGAAATCCTAAAGTAAGGCCGTACTTTTGGGGAGTTTGGTCAGAACGAGGAGATTCGAGAGGTAGAGGGGTCCTGCCGCGTTGACTCCGATCGTTGATGCCGACGAATTCAGAAGGGCCTTAAGGCCACGAGCTAAAAGCGACGCGAGTTTACGCTGGAACACGGCCATGAACCCGGCGTTTCTGGCTTCAAACGTTGCAAGGCCTAGAGCGAGACTGAGGACATCGCCATGAGATCCACCACGCTCCTGCTTATCGATCTGAAGGCTGTTCAATTGCGCAAGGACTCTAAAATAATAGGGGGTCGCACGGAGGTAGTCCGAAGGTTCTTCGTGGAGCGGGTAGACGAACGGAGTTGTGAGGATGAGTTTGCCGTTGGGTTTCAGAAGTTGATTGAGGTTTCGAAAAGCCTGTGGCCAATCCGAGATATGTTCCAGCACTTCCGTGCATAAGATAATTGCGTAACGTTCGCGACGAGACTCTGCGATGGGTTCTTGGGTATCTAGGGCAAAGACCCAATCAACGGTATTCTGAGTGTTCTGTTGGACATCAGAGCCACTATATCCACCGCCGAGTTCTGAGATGAATGCTTTAAAGGGCTGTGCGCCGCAGCCAATATCGAGGACTTGAGCGCCGGGGCAGGATAGTAGGAGTTCTTGAAGTTCGGTGGTTACGAAATCTCCAACCGTTTGGATGATCGTGGAATCGACGGAGGATTTAGGTGCGGAGTAACTTTCTCTCCGGGTCATGAGAGGGACATTCGTGTGTGCGTGAGTGTGCATGAAAATTTCCTTTCTAAAACTGAGAGTAAACAGCCCAGCTGGAATTAGTCTTAAGAATGACGCCGAGGCAGAGTGTGAGCGCGATGGCGAGACTCCAGCCAAGCATTTCTGGCCAACTTGGGGGTGTTTGAGTTGCCGCTGAACTGATCGAAATGGGCTTTGGCATTTCGCCACCGAGATAGCGCTCGAGGTTGGGTCGACGGGCAATTTTGCCCGACGTTGTTTTAAGAAGCCATTTAGGCGGGACGATATGGACTTCAGAAACGGGGCAATCAAGCTCTTCGTAGATTTGTCGTCGTATCAGTGCACTGAGTTCTGTGGTGTCCGTGAGCACAGACTCGGCAAGTAAGATGATCTTGCTCGTGCCTGAGGACTCGTCGTCTAAACTGAGGGCAACCGAGCGCCCCGGGAGGGTCCCTTCGCAATCATCCATAATCGCTTCGAGATCCTGGGGGTAGAAGTTTCTGCCACCCACAATGATCAGATCCTTCTTTCTTCCCGTAATATAGAGTTGGCCTTGATTAAGAAAGCCCATATCGCCGGTATAATACCATCCGTCAGGATCGAGGTTCTTTTGCGTTGCCTCTTCGTTACGGTAGTAATTCTTGAGTAAGAAGGGGCTTTGGATCGCTACCTCACCCACCTCAGGGTCCTTAAGAGTTCGGCGGGTTTCGTCGACAATAGTAACTAAGCAGCCTTCGATTGGAATGCCGACCGAGAGCACACCGGATGGACTGAGTTCGACGGGTTGGGTGGTACTGCCGGCTGTGGTCACGGCGAAACTATTCTCCGCCATCGCATAACACACCCACAGAGCGGACCGTTTGAGTCCGTTGTTTTCAAAACGGTTGAGAAAAAGGTCGTGGCTTTTGGCGCGCGCAGGTTCCGAGCAATTACTGATGCCTCTGACACTACTTAAGTTAACACCCTGCATTTCATCGGATGTCACTCGGGAGGCCAGAACCTGATAGGCGAAATTTGGCTGCCAGGCGAGAGTCGCCTTGTGGTCTGAGATGAGTTTTAAAAAAGACGAGGGTTTTTGGATCCACTCAAAGGGGTCAATCGCGTAAACTCTGACGCCGTGAAGGAGCGGCAATAACCACGTCGTGAAAAGTCCCATATCATGGTAGAGAGGTATCCAAGAGGCGATGGCATCATGATTTGAGTCAAGCTGGATGGCCTTAGCGTAACTCTCGCATTGTCTGAGGATCATCTGATGCGAGAGTGCAACGCCCTTTTGCAAGCCTGTACTTCCCGAAGAATGTTGGATGATAGCGGTGTCGTCACTTGAAGCGTTCTGCCACCTCGTGGGAATGTAGTCCGAGTGTAAGGCGATGGATTCTTCTTCCAGAATCAGACCGGTATATTGGGGGTTATTCGCGCGGATATCGGCGGCATAACTTTGATTGGTTAGGATCGCTGCCGGAGTGATTTGATTAAGAACATGCGAAAGGTGCGTTTGGTAGGCCTTCTTTTCCATTTTTGCCGACGGATGACTATGAATCACTGGGATTAGGCGTTGGAGCAGGCAACCGAAATGGGCTGAGAAGAGTCGCGTGCCGAGGGGAAGCACAATGAGCACCACGGATTGGATGGGAAGGCAATCAAGTTGCTCGGCAAAACACGAACCCTCATTCCACAGATCACGATACGTTAGCGATTTCTCAGTCTGAGTCCTAAGGTCTCGAAACGTGAAGAGCTCTCGGTGAGAGTCAGTTTTAAGCCACTTAGCCACGTGATGAACAAGGGTTTGATTCATGGAAGTTGTTTCCGGTTTGGAGCTGTGCTTTCAAGGTGGTTCGCGATGAGATTCGCGATGAGCCGATTTCCTTCGGCGGTGTAGTGGGTAGACTTATCCAGGAAGTGCTCGGCATTGAGAATCCAGCTGGCGTCGATGAAGGTGGAATTTGTTCTTGCTGCAAGATTTGCAACGATTTCACGGACTGGACTTTCAGAATTTAGGCTTCTCCATTCCAGAGGGCCACGGGGTTCTAGGAAAAATACGGTTTTGATCCCTCGGCGGTTAAGGAGTGCTGCTGTGGACTCAAGCATTTTAACGGGCCGTTTGTCGTAATCATTTGGATGAAGAAAAATATCCAGGGAGAATGGTCCCGCATTAACGGCGAATCGGTGGTCGCGCAGAAGGGTTTTCTGGGTCTTCATGTCTGAGCCTATGAAATTAGGGGCAAGTCCATTGTACCATTTGGATTGGAAATACGGTGCGTAGCGAGTCAAGAAGATTTTTGAATCAATCACCCGCTTCAATGGGCCAAGGTTCTTAAGATCTGCGGCTTTAAGTTGCGTTTGCATACTTTGAAATGGGGCTTGATCTTGGGTAGGGATTCGTAACGCGTAGGAATCAAAAAGGGGGCGATTGAAAGCGATATGAGAAAAATCACTGATCCAAGTGTCCTGACTGAGACGGTGAAAATAGGCGTCTGCAAGACTGAAAATGACGGTATCGATCCTTTTATCCCAGGCTAACTCCAGAATCATCGCGTCCTTCAAAAAGGATTGTCCGTACCAGGACAGATTATAGACATGGTCATCATTAAATTCTCCCATCCGGCGATGCAGCTGCCCGGGAAGACTTAGAGATGCAGGGAGAAATGAACCAAAGGTTCCAGAATCACCCAAGAAGATAATAGAACGACCTACATTCTGAGTCGCGTGATTTAATTCGTGAAACTTAAACGAAAATGCAAAATCTTCGTTGCTGAAAACTCCTGCAAAAGGATGAAACCGTTGCCCCTGCTCCAAAAAAGACAGGTAATCTTTCTGCAGGGGCCCTTGTATTAGGGCATGAACAAGCGCATTGAGTCCAAAAAATAGAATAAGAACTAGACCTAGAAATAAAATCGGACGATGAAAACAACGCTTTAAGCTAAGCGCGAGCCTAGAATCGCGGATCAGAGTCTGAGAGGTCGACTGAGTCGGTGAGCCACCAATCGCTGCGAGCAGGCGATTTAAACTCAGCGTGCTTGGATTAGTCGTCGAATCTGGAATCACACAGTGGAAAGCTTTCTCCAGTTCCGAAAAGACCTCGATGATTTCAATGGAGGTGACGGTCCCTGTCTGGAGTAAAAGGACATCGGAATCGACTGAGCAGACTCGTTGGCTACCCAGAGTTTGGTTGATTGCATTCTTAAGATTATCGAGTGTGGGTTCAGTCATGGCTTTATCCCAACAAGAAGTGCCGCGATATGAAGTCGGGTGAATAATCCAATCTGATTATCGAGTGGTAGGAAAAATACCCAAGACATCGCTATCCACGAGTGGGTTATGATCCAGGAAAAAAGACGGTAGGCGAGGTGGCTTGTCACAGTTTCGGGTAAATGGACTCGGACCAGTGAACTCCACGCCGCGTGGGCACTTAAGCCGACTCCATGCATAGCTCCCCAGGTGAGAAATGATGTCGTGGCTCCATGCCAGGCACCACAGACGAGCATGGTTAAGAGCGGCGCAATGAGGCGAGTGGCCCAGACCCCATTGCCAAGGATTGCGATGGGTTTGAAGCATTGGGTGCGTAACCATACCCCGAGACTCATATGCCAGCGTTGCCAAAACTCGGTGATGGATCTTGATCGAAAGGGTCGATCAAAGTTTTCCGGGGGTTTGATTCCAAAGAGCATGGATGCTCCGATATAGAGGTCTGAAAAGCCCGAAAAATTAAGGAAAAGCCAAAGGCCTGAGAAAAAAACACCAACCCACAGAAGCGCAAGAGGCCAGCCTGCGAGGTAATACAGAAACTGATCGGGGTATGTCGAGCCGTTTGGAATGATTAAAAAAGTTTTTGCGTAAACTAAAGGGATTGACGTGAGAACAAGGCTTGCCGCGATTAATTTAAGAGATCCGATCGCGAGTCGATAGGCCGTGTCTTGATTCCAGGCCCTAGAATGAATTGCTCTCGGCAACTCAAAGTCTTCGGGTGTCATGATGGGGCCAGACATGAATGTCGGTGCAAAGAAGAAGTACCGAAAAAAAGAAAGTATGGTCCAGCTCTGGCGAGTCGTGATGGCGTAAACGCTGCGTAGGTAACAGTAACTGATGCCAAGAGTGCGCAAATCTACCGTTGCAAATTTGTTTACCAATAACCCAAAGCCGCTTAGGGATGTTGAGACATCAAAGTAGGTGGCGGCGCGTAGGCGAAATAAGACGGCGGTCAAAAGAAAGACACTACCGATCTGAAACGCAACACGTTGGCGTTCTGAGATGGATTGCTTTAAGAGGCAGAGTGATAAGGAAAGAGTAAAAAAGAAACCAAGGCTCTTAAGGTTCGAACTGAGGTAGCAAACGAAGCCAAAATGCGCAAAATCCCAAATCGTACCCATCAGCTTTGATTTGAGTGAAAACAGAGCTGGAACTCTCAGAGTTGATTTGGCAGTTATCATCATGGTTAGGGGATATTTTACCTGAACGAGGAGCCAATGCGAAATTCCTCTTGTAACGCTTCGCGGCGCGCGGTATGCAAAATAGATGGAGTGAGGGGGGGATGATGGGAAGGGTTCTTAGTTTTCTTGCGTTTATTTTGTTGTCGTCGAGCGGGCACGCGTCTCGAGTCCTATTAATCGGAGGCGGGTACGAGCCAAGCGCTTCTCAGGCGGTCCTTGAGCTCAATACGCAAATCGCAACGGATCTGTGGACAACTTCGAATTCGAATGCGCTCATGAGAGTCCTGTACGGCGGTGGGCAAGATCATGAAATCCTAGATGTGGTGGAAAAAGTCTCGGAACCGACTCAAGCTCAGCAGCTATTTTCCGATATTTTCTTTGAGAGTCAGTGTGTGGGGTGTGAGTATCGGCATAACCACCTTCAGATGATTGATGGGGCTGCGACGCAATCTGAGGTTAGCCTTCGGCTAAAGGAATTGGGCACCGAGTTGCGTTCCGATGAGAAGGTCCGTCTGTATTATACCGGTCATGGCCATGGCGGGCATGATCCCGATTTAGATGGGGAGAACTACCGGAATAATTATCTCAACCTTTGGGACGGAACCATGGACGTTCAAACGTTCACCTCAGAGCTCGACGAACTTCCTAAAGAGACTCCGATTCAGGCTGTCATGGTCCAGTGTTTCTCGGGTGGCTTTGCGATGATGAATTTTCAGGGTGGCAAAGCCGTTGCGGGTCAAGAGATGGAAAGTCTAAGCGACGCTAACCGCTGTGGTTTTTTCTCGCAGATTCCTCAGATGCCAGCCGCCGGCTGCTCAGAAAGTCTCCTGCATCGTGAAGAGTACAGCCCCTATTTCTGGTCGGCGTATCGAGGGTCCGATGAGAAGGGAAACGCGGTTGATGCGGATTATAATCGAGATGGGCGGATCACGTCCGACGAGGCGCATGCGTATGTTGTGATCCACGAGGACGCGGAAGATGTTCCGGTGACTACGTCGCAGATGCTGATCCAGGATTTTGTGGCACTCAAGGAAGTGTCTGTTTCGGCTAAGCGGGCGACTTGGTCGGTGCTCATGGAATCGATGACAGATTCGGAGAAGGCCATTGTGCTTGGACTTCATCAACAACTCGAATTTGATTTAACAAGCCAGGACCCTGCGATTGGACAATTAAAGAAAGCAGTCCAAGAGATCAGTCTGGTCGTTAAGGGAATGACTGAAGTTAAGCGGGGGCTCACAGAAACTTACCTGGGTCATCGCAAGGTCATTTACCGTGATATTGTGGATCGCTTTCCGATGTTAGGATCCAACTTGCCCATGGTTTTCGATGTGGGCCTAAAGGCTAAATCATCTCAGGCGTGGGAACGGTTTCAGAATCACCCACGTTTGGGAGAGCTTCAAAAAGCTTATGATTATGTGGCTGCGATGGAGAGCGAGATTGATTCTGCCAATCGAAGACTCACTAAATGGCAGCGCCTTGCGTTTCTTACGGGCCAGAAGATCTTGGAAGGAAAGATCCCTGAAATGCCTCAGCGGCTTCAAGATAAATTCAAACAGCTCAAAGCCTGCGAGGCCGAACCCTTCATCGCCAACTGAGTCGACAGATGACCGAATCATACCCAATCTTGGGCTTGGGGTATTCTTGGAGTCTTAGTTTACTTGCGGCCAATCCTAAGGTAATTCAACGGCTTGGGTAGTTGGCTGTTATCGCCAAGTCTTGGCCTTGTCATTGCAACAATACAAGGCAAGAAAACAAGGAATAATCGTCGTTTAATTAAAAGTAGGCCAAGTGAATCTTTTAAATTCATGCGTAAAATGGATATTAGCCGCGTTGGTCCTCACGACGACGGTTGGCCTTGCAGGGACGATTCAAGCCGAAAAAGTCGCGTCAAAATGCCCGTACGAGCTTCTTTTCAATCCAAGTGACAAAGCCAAGTACGCCGTGATCATGGGTTCAAGATTTGTCGATCTTGGAGTCGAGCCGGCTCGTGAAAATCGTCATGGGATTTGGGCGATTCAGCAGGGGCCCGAGGGCCCCCAGGATTATATTGTTGGTTTTTCAGGGGCGGCCTTGGCTAACCATGGGGATCTCAGTCGGTACATGACAGAGCAATCCAAAATGTTTGGCCACAAGGTGGGTGAGTTAGTGGGTGCGGGAGAGTTTATTGGTCGTGGAGGGAGCGCTTTTTTTGCGAACCCAACTTCTGGTTATGCTTTTAATCAGGGTGTTAAGAGTCGTTCTGAAACGCTTAAAACTGCCCTACGGGACACAACCCTCGGCACGTCCGATATGATTACAGATCCCTATAAGAAAACCGACCCACATTTATCTCGGCTTTTAACCAGTCGTCATTCGGCAGGCAATGCGATGCAGGTTCTCGGGCTGATTACCGACGTAAAACTTTCTAGAACCGCTGAGCTTTTGTCGGCTGAGTCTGCGAGAAAGGTCAGAAATGAAACCTTGGAGTTGATGGAACTTTTCGAGATTCATCCAGGGTCGACAAGGCACACACGGTTTCAACCATTTCTTCATTTGATTGATCGGATCACCGAGGGGGGCTCCGAGCTCACGCCATCTGAACTTGAATCATTCATTGCATTATCGAATATGGCTGATCCGACGGAAAGCTTAAGAGACTTGGTTCGTGCGGCAAGAAGCCAACAGGAGTTTGGGATGGACCATCCGGCTGAATCTGCGATCATTCTTAAGAATTTTCTCGATGGCATGGAGCATGACGGGGCGTTAGATAGCATTCATATGGTGCCTGAGGATTTAGGGTACCCTCAGGGTCACAGAAGTGTTAGCGCTGAAGTGAAAACCATGAAAGAAAAGGTGGATCAGCTCCGGGATTATCTGGATCTTATGATTTCGGGAGTCAAGGTGGAGTCAAAAGAAGATCTCAGTAAATTGGCCGATTTACTCAACTCAATCAACGAATATTCTCGAAAGCTTGTGCCCGAACGATTTATGACCGTCTATCGCATTCGCCAGCCAGATTAATAGTCTCTTATTTTACGCTCACAAATGGCCTATCGTCGCGCGCGTCTTCATCCTCTTTCCACGATGCGGAAGATGGTTGGCTCGGAGCTTCTTTGTGGCGGGCTCGAAGGCCACGCTCACGGCGATCCGATCGTTTGGCTGTTTTTGATCGGCGCATTTGCTTCACGAGCCGAGTGATTACGGAGTCGACGACAGCGTAGATATCCGTGGCCGAGGCACTGCCGAAAAATTCTTTCTGTCCGATAACGAGGCGGCAATGGGCAATCTTTAGTTTACCTTCCTGATTAAATGTCCAGGTCAAGCGCGGTTCGGCCCGAAAATGCTTATCAAACCCCTGAGAGACTTCTTGAATATGATTCTGAAGCGGTTTGGATGATTTCTGCCCGTGGAACGATATTCGACATTTTGCCATAAATAAGAACCTCCTAAGTCATCGGCCTAAAGAGGTACCACGCCAACGCAATGAAGAAAAGCCCGAGTTCCTGGAGAGACAAATAGGGCTTTACGGCTGTTTAAACAATTTTCAGTTCTGTGGATTGCCTTAAGTTTCATAAGGGTTGGCCGCTTGTTTAGCCTACGGCTTGATGAAGTTTTAGTCATACCTTGGGCAAGCGACAAATTGCGCTTCTTAAAAGATTCGGCATCAATCTTGAAGTAGTAAGGAATGGGTCAGTAATGGCGCGACAGTGGGCGCGGAGTTCTGAGGGCTTTGAAGGCGGTGACAGATGAAAAGCTTTCGGCTTCGCGCCTACATCCTTCTATAATCCTCACGGCACTCATTTTCTAAAAGGCCTTTTGCTTTTAAATAGCGCAATCGCAAATAATCCTCGGCCATCAAATGCAGTTGATGGCGGTACACAGGGAAGGTGTAAACGGTACCGCGAAAATTCGAATTACCATCACTCATTGGGTACTCGGTGGGTGGCTCGCCTTCGGGTCGCATGAGAATCGTAATTTTCTCAAGATCTAACTGGCTAAGCTTCTGAATCGGGATAGTCTTTTTTGAGAGTTGGACATGGATCCTATCCGACGGAAACGCAAGGACTCGACCGTGATACGAGATGGAGATGCCCCCCCTTGCTTTTCTCCATTCATGACGATACGACCGGGCCTGTATCGGGTTGTAGCCACCATTGCCTAATTTCGCCTCAAGCACCCTATGGATCACAAGGAATTTTCCATTGATCGTGTACAAGAGTCCATCGGGTTTTTTCCCCTTCTGGTTGAGACAGTCATAATCGAGCTCATTGAGAAGGTTGAGATCCGGGTAGTTGGTCCGGGCAATCATATTAAGGTGCGCTTCTCCTAAAACCCCAAAAACCAGAGAACCGTATCGCCGAATGAGATCGTCATCAGATTCAGGAATCCAATTCGCATTACTGAGTGAGTGGTCCAGGCCTCGGATTTTTTCCAGAAAGAATTTAATCTCCGGTCGCATCCACTTTTTCAAAATAGCATCCGACTTTTCTTGGCCCAGATAGGTTTGAAACACGTGGTAGAGATTCGGTAAGTCGATTGATACGGCGTGGGGTTTTGCCGTCGCAGTGCTACCAAAAGTCAGAAGGACAGCAGTCCCCAAACTCAGAATAAAACCCTTGTACCCAATCCTCATGTTCTTAAAGTCGTAACATGGCGGAAAACTAACGCATAGCGAAAAAAAACTAGAGTTGTGCCCGATTAGGGCATCTCGCCTGAGAAAGCTAAGCCTGATCAGATCAGGGCCATTGACCAGGACCTCTTAAGCTTTCATTTCCTGCAAATAGAGAATTCGAAGAGTTACTTAAACAAGCCAAGGCCCGCCTTAGCCATAAGTTTCCCGAAGGGAAGCTCAAAGATATTTTTTGGCGAAGCCCTAGAAGCTCTTCTTGAAGAAAAGCCGAAATCAAAAAGATCCGTGCTGCCTAAGAAGTTATCCACTCATTCACGCTACATCCCAGCGGCAATCAAAGACGAAG
>Ga0105164_10001508_pt1 | contig 14889 bp, 15 predicted proteins | sample VDWuncwatermetaG_FD_89674 | JGI IMG/M metagenome (GOLD analysis project Ga0105164, IMG submission 89674) | Wastewater microbial communities from Netherlands to study Microbial Dark Matter (Phase II) - VDW unchlorinated drinking water | ecosystem: Environmental > Aquatic > Freshwater > Drinking...
GAGCGTCGCCGCGATGCCCTGCGCGCGCACCTTGGCGAGCGCGTCGATGATGATCTCGAGATTTTTGATCGGCGTGATGCGCCCGACCGAGACGATCCGTGGCGCATGCGCGTCGACGGGCTTGGGCGGCCGCGCCGCGTATCGCGCCACGTCGATCCCGTGCCCCATGATCGCGATCTTGGGGCTCGACACGTTGATGCTCTCGCGCGCGGTCGTGCATACGACATCGACCAATGACACGGCCGCGCGCAGTATGAGCGACTTCTGCCGATGCACGTACCACATGACGATGCGTTTCCTGTGCAATCGCCACCAGAGACCGGCGAGAATCACGTATTCGGGATTCATGTGCACGAATACCGCGTCGTATGCTCCGCGCAATGCCCACAGGTAACGGTAGAAGCGGGCGATATACGAGACACGCGCGGCAAGACGCAGGAGGGGGTTGGCGGGAGCCTGCGCGGTGCGCTTGCCGAGCGAATGAATGTGCACGTTGGCAGGCATCGTATGCCGTCCTTCTTTGAGGCAAATCACCTCGATCGACTCGCACTGCTTGGCAAACTCCAAAAGCCAGCGATGAAAATTGGCGAGCGCCGGCTCGTCGAGATCGACCGCTTGGGTGGTTATCAACAGGCGTATCGGTTTCATATTGACTTTTTAGAAATGGTTTGCTAGTATATACCGCATACAGTGCCTTCGATTCATCGGGGGCTTCGAGAAGCCCCGCCTTGTGCGGGGCTTCGATTGCTCGGCCTGTGCGGAACGAACAAATGAAGCATCTCACAGATTTTGGTAAAACAAGATGCGGACATAGTATACATCTTTCGCTCAAATCGTTTGATACTGATAAGTCGTAATTGCGCGACTATGGCCGCCGCCGGCCTGCCATTCGGATCAGTGAAATTGTGATAAAAATCCAACGACTTTTGCTTGGTCGTGAGCGGCACTCCCCAAAACATCTCATTGTTAAACTTTTTGACGACGACTACCGGGCGCGAAAATGCGGCAGAATCTCCATCTTGTTCGCGTCCGACGTTGACCCCTAACACGACCATCCATACTTCGCCAACCGCGGGAAACGCCCGCGACATGCCGCCGGCGACGTCTATGACCTTCTTCACTCCATTCCATCGATCGAAATCTTTATTCATACCCTGCTCGGATAGATCGCTGAGAGGATGTTGGGAACGATGACCGACAGCGCATGTTCGCGCTCCACGTAGGCGCGCAGAGCGGCGCTCTCTCGCGCGCGCTCATCGGGCGAGAGCTTGATCGCCGCCTCTATGGCGCGCGCCAAGGCGTCCGGATGCGCTTCGTCGACAAACAAATCTTCGTGTACCACGCCGCGCAAGGCTTGCTCAGAGGGCACGATGGTACAGCCGGCGGCCATCGCCTCGTAGAGCGCCTTGTTGAAACCGGACACGGAACCGGCGTGCACAAAAATATCGTGAGATGCGTATATCTCGGGCGTGCGCGTGTGCGGCACGCTTCCGCGAAATGAGACGACACCCTCATGTTCGAGCTGTTCGTATCGCGCACGCAATTCTTTTTCGTATGCGACATCGTCGGCGGTGATCGCGGCGCCGTAGATATCGAGATGCAATCCGTGATGTTTCTTCGCTAAGCGGGCGACAGCGTCGATCGTTGTATCGATCCGCTTCTCGCGCGCGATGCGCCCCGCAAAGATGAGCGAGCGGGACTTCGCATCGCGCGGGGCAAGCGCATACGGCCGCGTGTCGATCCCCGCCTTGATCTGCTGTGATCGCGGCAAGCGCGCGGCCGTGGCGCACGGATCGGTGTAGAGCAGTACATCCGCGAAATATCCGGCGAGCCGCATTTTCCACGGCGTCTCCGTGTTGCTGGAAACGATCGCGACTTTCTTGCCGAGCAAACGCCAGAGGAAGCCGCCGAGCATGGCGTACTCGGTGTTGATATAGATGAGCACCGCGTCGTAGCTGTGTCGCTCGCGCCAGATGTACCACCAAAAGCGCACGATGTAGCGCATCCGTTTCCACAGCCGCGGGCCCCGCATTTTGTCTTTACCCAGCGAGAACGCCCGCACGTTGTCGGGCAAATCGGCCGCGGTGCCCTGCAGATACGCGAGCGACACGTGCCTCGTGCGCCGCGCGAATTCGGCAACCCACGCATGGAAGAAACCGAGCATGGAATCGGTCTCATCGGCCGATTGCGCGCACATGAGCATGCGCACGTCGGCGACGGGAATGCGCTCCGCGACCCGCTCCGCGGCCACGACGCGCGCGAGCACATCCGCTCCGTACACGCCGGCAAGCAAGTCGAGATCCTTGCCGCTGTCGCGCAAGAGTCCGACATTTTTTTGCTCATTGGCGCGCATGAGCGCGATCCCCTCGCGGTCGTCGGGAAAACGCCGTTCATAAAACTCGCGCAGTGCGGCATAATCCTTGATGAAACAATGACCGCCGGCGCCGCGGCCGCTTTTGTGCACCGGTTGCGCATACCGATTGGGGATAAACGGATCAGCCGAGACCGCGCGATGGATGACGCTCCAATCCCCTCCCATTGAGATCGCGAGGTCGTACATCGTATTGAAGAACATGATCTGTGTGTACGCGCTTCCGTTGTGCGCGTATTTGATGATCTCGGCTTCGACGCTTGCGCACGTGATCGAAGCGGGAGCGGCCGGCAAGGTCGAATGCACCAGCGCGGCGGCTGCGCGCTGCGTGACGCTGTCTTGGGTCACGCCGACGATGTTGAAATAGGGATTCGCGACATCGTATGCGGCCGTCGCCTCGCTCAAAAATTCCGGCGAGAAAAGCACGACTTGCGCGGGACACTTTTTTTGAATCTGCGCGGCCGTGCCCGGCAGGATCGTCGATTTGATGACCGCGATCTTGCCAGCGCCGACGAGGCCGACGGCTTCTTTGACGATTCCAGCGTCAAAACCTCCTTCCGGCGTGGTCGGCGTCGGCACTGCGATAAAGACGATGTCGCACTCTTTGATCTTCTCTTTGTTGGCACGATAGGGCGCTTCAAGCGCATAACGCACCGTCGCGTACCCGCGTCGCTCGAAATCGTCGGCATAGTTCTTCCCGATCCATCCCTGTCCGATGAAGCCGATCTGCGGTTTGGTGGCGGCCATAGTGTTTCGCATTATGCGGGTTTTGGCTCTGTTGTGCAACCTCCTATCGATATAGACACGGCGATATATGTGCTGTATGTTCACCTATGGTCACAGAGAGAAATGAAAAAGGAGCGCAGTATGAGCGTCATGTTTGGTTTGACCGCAGGCATCGCGGCGGCCGGGTGCACATCGGCCACCGATGTGGGGACGAAATTCTCCTCGGAGAAACTTACCACCTTGTTCATCTTTGCGACGGTGTGGTCGGTAAGCGCCGTCGTATTGTCGCTCGCGTGTATCGTGTGGTATCCGCGACTGATCACGCATCCGATCGACACGCTACCGGCACTTGTCACGGCAGACTTCTGGCTAGTGCTTGCGGCGAGCGGCATACTCAATGCGATCGCGTACTTCTTCTATACGCGGGCGTTTCGGCACGGCGACGCTTCGCTCGTGGTGCCGCTTACGTTTCTGACGCCGGTCTTGCTTCTCGTCACGTCTCCCGTCATGCTCGGCGAGCGCATACCGCCCGCGGGGATCATCGGCGTGTTGGGTACGGTATGGGGCGCATATTTTCTCGGCAGGGATACCGCCGCCTCGGATGGGTGGGTCTCGTGGTGCAAAGGGCTCTGCCGCCATCGCGGCACGGGATCGATGCTGATAACGGCGTGCGCGTGGAGCGTCACGTCGAATCTCGACAAGATGGGCATGACGATGACGACGCCGCTCCTCTGGAGCGCGTGTATCAGCATCGCGATCGCCGTACTTGGCATCGCGTGTCGGCTCGTCATGCGCACGCGCGCGGCGGAGGGCGCGCATGCATGGCGAGCCTTGATACCCGGCACAGCCAACGCGATGCAGATCGTGCTCGTGATGTACGCGATGACCGCCCTTTTGGTGCCGTATGCGATCGCCATCAAACGATTGAGCGCGGTCTTCACGGTCGTCTTGGGCGGAGCGCTCTTTGGCGAGAAGACGAAAGACCGTCTGGTCGGCTCGTCGATCATGATCGGCAGTACTATCCTCATGGCGCTTGGGCGATGATGTGCGAAAACGTAGCAGACCAAAGCGGGCGAGTCCTCCGGACCCGCCCGCCCCTCTTTTCCCGCGAAAGTTGACATTCAATCCGGTATGGAATATATTTTCGCGGGCAATCCCATAGTGAAGGAGAAATGAAATGCGCATCGCGATCATCGGTTGTAACGTGATGGGGGCGAATTTTGCCGACGTGTTCGTCAACGAAATCCGTCATACTCCATCCGACATCATCTGTTACGACATCAACAGATCAAAAGCCCGTGAGGTAGCGGACAAGTACGGCGTCCAAATTGCCGACACGCTCCCGCTCGATGCGGAGGCGGCAATCTTGACGAGCGGTACGGCATCGCACGCCAAGGTGATCACCGAACTGGCGAAGGGACGGGTGCGATACCTCCTTTGCAAAAAGTTACTCGCACTCGATACCAAACAAGTGGAAGAGATACGAAATGCCGGTATTCCGCACGTCGTTACGGCGCGGGTTACCGACTTCTCGCCCGCGATCGGCGCGGTATCCGCGTTGATGGCACAGGAACATTGTTCCCTCTTGGAAGGGCACGGCCGATGGCAGAAACCGCGCCTGCTCAATCCCGCGAGGGGACCGAGCACGGGAGCATTCGTCGACGCGGGTATCTATGCGGTCTCCGGACTGCTACAGCTCGCGAAAGCGGCGGGTGGCGGGCGCAACAAGCCACTGCGCTGGGTGCGATCGATCGGGCGAATCCCCTTCACTGACCCGACATTGCAACAAGCGGCGCATAAACGAGATGAGGGATATCCCCTCAATCCAAGCCACACCGTTGAGCTCAAGCTGGTGGTGAACGGGGTGTTGAACGCGATACCGCTCAGTGTCGATTGTTCGTTGCTTGCGGCGGAGAAGATACGCTCCATCGAAGGAGTTGCGGGACGAGACGGCATACCCATCTTCTCGTTCGCAATCCGCTTCGATGAGGAGCTGAACGGCAGGACGGTCGACGTGCTGACCATCGCAAGGTTTGACAAGCGCACGCTCGAACAACGACACCTCCCTGTTGATAATCTGACGGAGCTCGCAAGCGCATTTTTAGCCCTTGCCGAAGGCGGGGCGCCGGATGCGCGTTTGTACGGCATCGACGACGAACAATTCTTCGTCGAAACAGCGATGGCAACGCGGTAAATCCGCGAGATCTTTCAAAAAACAAACGAGCGCGGCGCAAGGCAAAACCTTGCGCCGCTTTTTTTATTTCCCCATTCATGGGCGTCATCGGCATGTTTACTAATATTCACACATCCCCCCTCGTCATCGTCGCGTGGAAATACATCGCCACGCGCCGGAGCAAAAGTTATCAAGACGCGTAGGTGTCTTTCAGGGACGTGTCTTCCATGGCGGCCGGCGGTTCTTCGCAGAGGTCGCGCATCATGCGCTCTTTGTCGAAACGGTACTCGCCGGACGGGAAAAATTTTGCGATCGCTTCGGCGTCGCGCAGAGCGTTGTAGAGGCACACCGATGCGCCCGGCGAGGGCGTCATGTTGAAGATGATGTTGTCGCCGATTATCTTTCCCTCGCCGAGCAGAAGCTCGCGCGTGTCGGTGTTGACCCGCTGGAGCCGCATGCCGCCGAATCCTTTCGCGTATGAGAGATCGCGCGCCCGTACGCTCGGCACGATTTTGCGCACCTGCCGCGCGAAGAGGCGCGTGCCGATCGCGGGCATCTCGTAGAGAAAATTCTGGAACAAGTACAGAGCGCGGATTGGTTCGAGCAGGATGGTGAAAAAGCTCATCCATGTTTTCCATCGGTGAAGCCCCGATACGCGGAAATAATCCCGCATGGTTTTCAGATTGCGCGCCTCAAGCACGGGGAAGAATCGTGCGGTCGGGCCCCAGCGCGTCATATCAGCGACACGCACATCCGGATCGCCGTGCACGGCGGCAAAAGGCAGGCGCGGATTCTGCATGGTGTAGACTTTGCCGCGCAACAGCTGTTTGGAAAAATAGAAACTGCCCGCGACGGGAATGAGCGAGAATTCCTTGCCGTATCCGAGGCGCTTGGCGAAGAGGAGGCTGTAGGCATCGGCATTCATGACGACGACACACGCCGCGATCTTCCGACCGTCTTCAAATGCGACCGTATATAAAGAATCCGCGCGATCGATACCGACGACACGCGCGCCGGTCTGTACGTCGATATCGCGGCCCGCATCTTTTTCCTGCCGTTTCACCTCATGCACAAACGATTGCGCGAGCCGTTCATAATCGACCGCATATCCGTCTTCCGTATACAACGCGAGAATCTTTTCTGCGGGGTCGCGTCCGGCGACTATGAGCGGCTCCGTCCGCGCGATCCCCTCACGGTCGAGTTTCCGGATATTCGGAAAGATCGACTTGATCTTCTCGTACCGATCCGCGAGTTCGCGCGTCTCTTGTTCGCCCACCGCCAGGATCATTTTGGGCGTCTGGAAAAGAATCTTTGATCGGATGTCGTCGGGTAAATTTTGCGCATACCGCGCGACCATGAGCGCGGCCGGTTTGACTTGCTTCACCTTTTCGATGCCGTAATTCGTCTCGATATCGCCGACGTGCAGGGTCTGGCTATTGTTCCGCGCGTTGGAATTGATCTGCCCGAACGCCGCGCATTTTTCCAAGAGGACAAGGCGCTTCACATCGCTATAGCGCGCGAGCGTATACAAAAGCGCCGTGCCGGAGACGCCGCCGCCGATAATCGCGATGTCATAGTCACCATCGGTAGTTTTCATAAGTTATACACATGTCCCCCATTGCTTTTTCATTCGCGATAGGTATCATTGTGATATTACTAGTAATGTAGTAGTATAGCATGAATGGAAACAAAGAAGTATAGGAAGATCACGATCGATCAGGAAATCGCCAAACGCGCTCGCCTGCTTGCGCTCGCCGGCGATGAAATGAGGATACGCATATTCTGTTTCTTCTTTCAGTATGACGAAGCCTGCGTCTCGGCGATAGCGGAGAGCCTCGGCGTCAGCGTGAACACGGCGTCGCATCATCTGCGGATGATGAAGGACAACGGCCTGCTCGCTTCCAAGCGCATGGGCGCCAACATCTGCTACAAGCTTGTGCGCGACAAGTTTGTGGACAATCTCGAAAAGGCTATTTGCGCCTGACGGTGCGCGCGGTGTGTCGTTCATCTAGTTTATTAATTATTATTTATTTTCTAAAAACAATATGGATCAAAAAGTAATGGGCGGAGTAGTGGGGGGTCTTGCGGGTGGTGTCGTCTTCGGCGCCTTGATGGCGATGATGGGCATAATGCCGATGATCGCGAGCATGATCGGAAGCAAGGCGACGGCGACGGGATGGATCATACACCTCGTCATCAGCGCGGTTACGGGCGCCGTCTTCGTGCTCTTGTTCTCGAAATTCGTGAAGACGTATGCGGAGGGTTTCGGGTATGGACTTCTCTACGGCCTCATTTGGTGGGTGGCGGGCGCGCTTATAGCGATGCCGGTCATTCTCGGAATGGGCGTGCAAATCGCAAATGCCTTCGACACGATGCGCCTCATGAGCCTCATGGGCCACGCGATCTTCGGGGTGCTCCTCGGCGTCGTGTATGTGTGGTATACGGCCAATTCTCACGAGAGCATGGAGCACATGCATCAGCATTAATTAGTGTCTAAAAATACACGCGTATGAAATCAGTAACCATCTACACCACGCCGACCTGCCACTTCTGCCACGCGGCAAAAGATTTCTTCAAGGAGCACAGCGTCGCGTACATCGAAAAAGACGTGGCGGGCGACATGGCCGCGCGCACGGAAATGATCGACAAATCTCATCAGATGGGCGTGCCCGTCATCGACATCGGTGGCACGCTGATCGTCGGCTTCGATGAGGGCGCTCTGCGCAAAGAATTGCAAATCGCGTAGCGAGCACAAGCGCAATGGAACACGCCGCTCTCATACTTCCCGTGTTCGTCGCCGGCCTCCTGACGTTTCTTGCGCCGTGCACACTGCCGATGGTGCCGGCATATCTCGGCTTCATCAGCGGCGCGTCGGCGCAAGAAGCGCTCGGAGCGCCCGATGCGCGATTGCGCTACCGGATATTTTTCAACGGTCTCGCGTTCGTGCTCGGCTTCAGCGCCATATTCATTCTCTTCGGCGTCTTCGCCGGGTTCCTTGGCCACCTCATCCCCGGATACCGTCTCTGGCTCACGCGGATCGGCGGCGCATTCGTGATCCTCTTCGGCCTCTTCATGCTTGACCTGCTGAGACTGCCCGCGCTTTCGAGGGAATATCGGATCAACGTGAGACCTCCGTTTGCGCGCGGCAATTATCTCAACGCTTTCGGGTTGGGCGCCGCATTCGGCACGGGTTGGACGCCATGCGTCGGGCCGATACTCGGATCCGTCTTGCTGTTGGCGACGACCCAGGGCGAGGTCGGTAGCGGCGCCTTGCTCCTCGGCGTGTTCTCTTTCGGACTCTCGATCCCGTTTCTCCTCGTCGCGCTTGCGCTCGGATCGGCGGAAAAGACGATCGCGCGCATCACGCCGTATCTCAATGTCGTATCGAAGGTGAGCGGCGGGCTTCTCGTCGTTCTCGGAGTCTTGCTGATCACCGACAACATGAGCCTCCTCATCAGCCACGCGTATTCGTTCCTCTCGTTCCTGCACTACGATGCCCTGCTTCAATACCTTTGATCATTACGTATTCTTTATTCATCCGGTAAAAACTGCACGCATACTATGAAAATAATCTTTTGGGTGGCGGCGATCCTCGCGGTCTTGGGGCTCGGCGCGTACATCGTTCAATCGGGTTCTGCACCTGCGAATACGGCGCCGGCGCACGACACCGCCCAACCGGCGTCCGCGCTTCCGTCGGCAGGCGCGACTGCGGCACCGGCTTTTTCTCTGCAGACGATCGATGGGAGCACTATCTCGCTGGCCGATTACAAAGGCAAGAAGCCCGTCATTCTGGATTTCTGGGCGACGTGGTGCCCCAACTGCCGCCGCGACATCCCGCATCAGAACGACTGGTACAAGAAGTACAAGGACAAGGTGGGGGTGATCGGCATCGATCTGCAGGAAGATCCGAGCGTCGTGAAGGCGTTTGCCGCGCAGTTCGGGATCGCCTATCCCATGGCGCTCGATCCGAATGCGGAAACTTCGCGCGCATATGGCGCCAGCTACACGAATTATCACATTCTGATCGACAAGGACGGCAGGATCGTCAAGACGATCCCCGGCGACATCAGCGAGCAGGATTTCCTTTCGCTGATCAATTCATAACCATATGACCACACTTCGCACACTTGCAATCGTGATCGTCCTCATCGGCATAGTCGCTGTCGCGCTCCATAGCGCGAGACGCGGATCTGCCGTGGCAAAAACAACCGCGACGAATACCGCGAAGCACTCCATCCCGCTCGATCAGATACTCGACGGCGGCCCGGGCAAAGACGGCATTCCGGCGCTCACCAATCCGGCGTTTACCACGGTCGCCCTGGCCGATCGCAGTATTGCAGACACGGTCGACGGTATCCTGGTCTCGGTCGGCGGCGAGACAAAATTTTATCCGTACAATATCATCGTCTGGCATGAGATCGTCAACGATGTGGTGGGCGGTAAACCGCTCGTCGTCACCTTCTGTCCCCTGTGCGGCTCGGCGATCGTGTATTCAGCCGAAGTCGAGGGCCGTCCGGAGCAATTCGGCGTCTCGGGCAAGCTCTACAATTCCAATCTCTTGATGTACGACAAGACGACCGACAGCCTCTGGTCGCAGATTGGCGGAGAAGCCGTCGTCGGCGAGCGGACGGGGATGAAGCTCGCGCTCTATCCGTCGCAGGTGGTGTCGTTCAAGACGGTGCGCGAACGATACCCGCAGACGCAGGTGATGAGCGTCAAGACCGGTTACCGCCGCGATTATTCACTCTACCCTTACGGCAACTACAACAACACGAACGATCTCTATTTCCCCGTGGCCGTCACCGATACGCGCCTGCCCGCCAAAGAGATCATGTACGTCGTCAATTACAACGATCATTCCATCGCGTTCAAGGTGAAAGATTTGAAGCCGAACGTCGTCGCGCAAGTCGATGTCGCGGGCAAACCGCTCATCGTCGGACTCAAGGATGGGATTATTGAGACGACGCCGGCACTGCCCGGATATCACACGATGTGGTTCGCCTGGGCGGTCTATCATCAGAAAGACGGCATCGTGTGGACCGTTGCGAAGCAACCATTATGAATACAGGAGAGACTTCGCCCATTCCCGACACCTCGACCATCCTTGTCATATGGGGCACTACGGGCGACCTTGCGGCGAAGTCACCTCGTAAGCGGAATCATTATATTGAATTAGAGTTACTAGAATTATTAATATAAATGATACATGTATGAATAAAAAGATATTGATTGCCGGTCTCGTATCGAGCATCGCGATGGCAATGATTGAGATGGTGTATGAAGGTTTGTTCGGCGTCGGATTCTGGTCTGCGCCGATTTTTATCGCGGCGACGATCCTGCGCGATCTGCAAGCGGCCGCGGGTAAACGGGGAGCCGTCCGGGTAAACGGGGGGGTAAACGGGGAGCCGTCCGTTATTTCACACATTTTCATTGTCTAATATAATTTTGGAGATGTTTGTCTTCTTCAATGGGAAATGATTTGTATGCGTCTTGGTAGAGGTGTCCATGACCGACGCTCTTGGTTGCGACTCATCTCTGACGTACATGCGTGGTGGTGACCCAACGCATGAATTCACTGAGGTCTCTGTCATTGATCGGATAGAGCACCAGGTGCCAGTGATTAGGCATGATGACGTATGCGAGGACGCGCATGCCGATGAGTTTGACGCCTTCGAGAAGGAGCGATTCGAAGTGCTCGTATTCGGCGTCCGTCGAAAAGATTCGTTCGCGACCGTTCGCGCGATTGATGACGTGATATACCACGCCGCCCACTGCTACTCTGGCTTGTCGGGACATCGCAAGACTATACCACATTTATTGATGAGATATCGGACGGCTCCCCGTTGGCCCAAGATGTACAATACACAGCGAGGGCCGGGGAGACCGAGGACCAAATGATATTAGACAATGAAAATGTGTGAAATAACGGACGGCTCCCCGTTTACCCCGCGTCAAATATCGCGATGCGGAGACGGGGAAGGTTTATGTTTTCCTCGCCAACAACATGACAGTGTCGGCCGCCTCAATCGCGCTCCTGTACAAGAATCGCTGGAAGATCGAGTTGTTCTTCAAATGGATCAAACAGCATCTCAAGATCAAGACGTTCTGGGGACACTCTGAGAACGCGGTCAAGACGCAAATCTGCATTGCGCTGTGCACGTACCTCATCGTCGCGATTCTCAAAAAGAGACTCGGTATTCGACGGAATCTCTACGAGATTCTACAGATATTGGCAGAATTGTGCTCAATTCTGCACCTCGGTGCCGTAGCTCCTTGAGAGCGTGTCTTTGTTCGACAAAGACGGCTTGGTTGAACTGTTTTCGAGCTCCTCATTACAAGAAAACGTCAAGGGTCTTGAAAATATGGCTAGGTTGTTCGATATTTAACGCGACACGAGTGGTAATAGACCCAAAAGGATCTCAAATTTCCCCGATTTCTTGTGTTCCGTTTCAATTCTTTCTTGTTGCGCCCTTCTTTCGGACTTTTGTTTTTGGCGCAAAACAATATAACGAGCCTTCTTTTCGATATTCATATTCATCTCCCCGACTTCACCCATCTCCCTTTTCAGTGCGGTTATTTCTAATTCCTCGTTTTCGTCCATAATTTTAGTTATCGAGAACGCGCGGAGAAATACTTCCATGCAATAATTACGAAAGAAATGACCGTGAACAGAACGGCAAGCCCCAAAACAATGGATGTGCTTATGGCGCCTGCAACTAAATCACCAAGCCCTCCTCCAATCCGACTGGTGGCGGCATAAAAAGTAACGGCCGATACAAGCATATCAACAGGCACAAACCATGCGGCGAATTTTATCCATTGCCGAAAAATATCGTCGTGCATTCGATACGTCAATAATGAAAGTAAAAGTACCGGCATATATATCAGTAACGCCGCACTGATCGTATCAAAGAACACCGAACACGAATGATTGTATAGGGAGCACAATCCCACCTTGTAATAATAAACGGATACAAAAAACAATACTACAGCGAGCAGAGAACCAATCAGGATTTTCTTCTTTGTCAGCATGGTGATTACTCATTCAAATACTACTAAAAATGTATCGTGATTGCGCCTTTATCCGTTACCATAGATGGGATAATCATACCAGGGAATTTTTGTTTGGTTGGTCTGCTGTCCACATCATCATCAGAATCCCCGTCATCGAGATCACGCGGCTTGGTCATGATGACGGTGGTGTCTTTCTTGGGCCGGTAGTGCGATTCGGTGCTCGTGGCGGCGGTGCGCAGGTGCGAGGCGAAGAGTTTGTACGAGCCGTCTTTGTTCGTTCTCCATTTGTGTGAAATCGAAGTGGAGGCGATGGTCGTGGTCGCGCCATTGTATGCGAGCGCTTGCAGAGTGATCGTGTCGCGCCGTGCGGGCAACGAAAGCTTCTCGATGTAGACGAGTATCGTCGTGTTTCCCGCTTCGTCGCGCATGGTGACGGTCGTTGTGGCGATACCCTTGTATTCCTTCTGATTCTTTTTAAGCTCGGGATAGGTGGTCGTGGCGCTGATAGCGGTCGTTCCCATGTCATCGACACCGCTGAATGTGATGGCATTAGTCGAAGTGGCAAAGATGATCTGTATTTCAGGTGGCGTGGTGTCGGCAATGACAACGGCGTTTTCTTTCGCGCGTAAAATGAGATCGGTTGTCCCGTCGCCGTCTCTGTCGACCGAGAGCGTCGAGCTCGCGGTGACCGACTGCGCGGGATTGATATCAAGTGTCGCGATGGTGGAAGTGGCTGATGGGATGCCTTCGAAAGAAGTAGTTGAAATCACCGTGTCGCCGTTCGTCTGCTCCGCGTCGAGCGTGAAGGATCCCGAGGTAGCGCCGTGCATCACCAATTGCCCCGCCATATCCGCCGGAATGGAGATCCATTGTACGTCGCCGTAGCGTTCGTATACGACGCCTGGGACATCGAACATGGTGCTTGTCGCCGTGGCGCCGGTGTAGTTGCCAATGGTATCGATGAAGCCGAGCGTGAGCGGCGAGTGGAGCGTGAAGCGGAGGCGTGTATCGCTTTCAGATGGCGAAGGTTGCGATGTGAAAATGTACTGTGGAAGCATTTGGGTCGTGGTACCGATGAGAGTATCGGTAATGAGAGTACGAATATGCGGAACTTCCAAGATATCTCGATGCTTGCGCCCAAGCGGCGTCGCCTCAATTCGATGCTCTTTATTGTACTTAGGCAAATCCACCCAATACCTCGTACTCGTAGTGCCATTCGTCCACAACGCGCTCGGCGCAATGACCGTCCCGTCGCCGTCTATGACATGTCTTGGATTGAACGTCAGTTGGTATGATGTGCAGGAGGTTGTGCCTGGAAAACACGTACGCACTTTCCTGTATGCGAGACCGGAGAGCGTCTCATTCCCCCACCCCGCGATCTGTATCACCTGCACGCCGTCAGGCGGTGTCCACGAGTCAAGGAGGGCGTGCGCCGTCTGCGCATCGTCGAAGAGTTGCGCGTTGTTGACCTCGGGTGTCGTGAGATCACCATAGGAAGGGTTGGGACGGGTGGTATCGGTGATGAAAGTGCGCAATCGTTCCGATGAATGAATCGTGTCGCCATACTGGGACGCCCAGGCAGGCAGTGTCGCGGGATCAAATGTGACGACCGGATCATCGACGTAGGTAAAATAATTGGAAGACGGCAACAGATTGTAGACGCTCGGCATGTTTTGACTGATTGATCGAGCGGCGGCGGCGGAAAGGTGAAACGGAATGCTTTGATCTTCTCCGTGGAGCAATGCACCGATAGCCGCCGGCGTCCCCGTCTGCGGCACGGCGACGAAGATCACTTTGTCGATGAGTTGTGCCGTGGTGGTCGCGCCGAGCTTTGCCATCAATGCTTTTGCGACCAGACCACCATTGGAGTGGGCGATGATCGTCACTTTGCCGGTGCGCGAAGTAGCGGCGAGATGTTTGAGCTGCTGGATGATGTAGGGCGTGTCGGTGGCAGTGAGATATGAGATGTTGTTTCCTGTCTGCGTGCCGCTGTTTAATATCTGGTCGAGCGAGAGGCGCCAGTCATACGGTGCGGCTGTCCAGTCTGCGATTTTGTTTTTGCTCTTGAGCGCGTTCATCTCTGCGATGAACGATTTGTAGATATTTGGTCCCACGCCCGGCACGAACGCTTCATCGAGCACGTCTCTGGTGTGGATATCTTCTCGCGTACTGCCACCAGTTGGTGTCATAGAGAGTTGCAGGGCGTCGGCGTCGCTGTCGGGTTCCCATAATCGCTTCTCGCCGTTGTCGGTGTCATACAATCTGCTCGCCTCAATCCCCGGCAAAAAGAGCACATTGTCGTTGCAGTCGATCGCGCATCCTTGCTCGACGGGATGAAAGGGAATGGTAAGGAGAATCGTCGCTCCTTCATCGACATTGCCATAGAGGGATACGTACGGCGTATTCGGAGCGATGTCGCCCTCACAGCCGAGGGTGCCGAAGTTGCACACGATCCGTATGTCGTTTTCGTCGTCCCACAAGGCCCAGTGTGTGGGTGTGGTCATTCGGACGGAGAAGTAGCGGACGTGCGGGGTGATCGTGGCGCGCGGCATGGAGAACAGCCACGGTATCGTTGCGTCTCTGTTGCATGGAGCGCCAATTGAGA
>Ga0105164_10001509_pt1 | contig 14886 bp, 16 predicted proteins | sample VDWuncwatermetaG_FD_89674 | JGI IMG/M metagenome (GOLD analysis project Ga0105164, IMG submission 89674) | Wastewater microbial communities from Netherlands to study Microbial Dark Matter (Phase II) - VDW unchlorinated drinking water | ecosystem: Environmental > Aquatic > Freshwater > Drinking...
CTCTTATTGTACGCGTTGTACCGGTTTCGCAGGCTTTCCCCCGTGTGGTACGGGTTCGTGTGGGCGGGAGCGGGCATTCTCCCGACAATTTTTTTTCGGGGCGCCACATGGTGGGAGCTCACCGCTTCGCGATATACGTATTTGCCGCGACTGGGCATGATTCTCAGTATTGTGAGTATCTTTACCTATCTTATTCATCGTAATACGCGTCGGTCTGTCATCGACGGCTTTGCGGTTGGACTGCTACTGTCTTCCGTTGCGCAAATATCATTCATGCTCTCTGTCATCCACACCGAATATGAATACGTCTATCAGAGCGGACGGTCGCTCGCAATGGCCGCTCAAGTATTGGCTCAGAAGCGTCCGCCGTCGGTGGTTGTCGATTGGAATCGTCCGTTTACCGGCAACAACGCGCATATTGTGGGAGCGTTAAAAATCATCGCAAATATCAATGAAGAACAAATTATCTTTCTTGAAAAGGGAATGTCGCCTTCGGAAAACGCAGATCAAGCGCTTCTCACCTGGGATGCGCCATCCCGAGAGTATAGGGTCCTCACGGAGAGAGGTCATCAATAATCGATTTTCTTATGGCGCTGTTGAAACACGACTCCCGCGCTTCACAGATCTTCCAACAGTTTGTTCGCTATGGAACGAGTGGCACCATTGCAACGGTTGCGGATGTCGGGCTCCTTTGGGTTTTCACCAGCCTCTTGGGCGTTCACTATCTTGTGTCTGCATCGCTTTCATACCTCACGGGCTTTTTTATCAGCTTTGAACTGAATCGGCGTTGGACATTCACGCGCACGGAAAAAACTCTCCGCTCCTTGCAACGATACACCCTTATCGCGATGCTCAAGTACGCTGTGACCATTATCCTCTTATACCTCTTTGTGGATATCCTTCAGTGGCATTACCTCGCTGCAAAAGCAATAGTGCTCGCTCTGACATTTCTGTGGACGTTTCTGCTCTATCGTATCTATGTCTATGCAACATAACACGCAAAGAGATTCGCCCAACACCAGTGCACCGATCAAAATAGTGTTGGTATTTGTCGTCGCACATCTCTTCCTTTTAAGCCTCCTGAGCATTTTTTCGCTGACTCGTCTTTCACTCGGCCACGACCCAGCTTACGAAGGCACTGCTCAAGCAGGAAGGATGCCTTCTTGGTTTTATGGTGAAAATCTCAATCGATGGGACACGGGCTGGTATGCCCTGATCGTCAATGAAGGCTATACAAAGGAACGCACTGCCTTTTTCCCCCTCTACCCTGTCCTGGTCCGTTGGCTGACCGCGACTGGGATGGGGTTTGTTTTTGCAGCAAGTATCGTGTCGTTGACTGCGACAATGATTGGGTTATGGTTTTATTATCGGCTTGCCCATATCCTCTTGGGATCTTCTTCCCAAGCAAGAAATGCCCTTTGGCTTCTCCTCTTTTTTCCAACAAGTTTTTTTCTGTTTGCACCCTACACCGAAGGACTATTTTTTTGTCTATTGATGATACTGCTGTACGGACTCCAGAATAAGAAAATGTTTTCCGTAACAATGGCCGGGTACGCTCTTGCCCTGACCCGCGTTGTGGGAGTATTTTCACTCATCCTTATTGTCGGTCAATGGATTCGAGAACGGAAAGAAGATGGAGCGTTGAAACGGCTGCTGATCCGGAGTGCCTGGGTGGTATCCGGAGTAGCAACCTATATGGTGTATCTTGCTTTACGGTTTGGCGATCCACTGGCATTTGCCCATGCCCAGCAACAATGGGATCGCAATGCGACCATCTCTCCCTCCAATATCGTCCATCGATTCATTCAGTACGGAAAAGAATTTCAACAAGTCTATTCTTCAGAGAATCTTGCTCCGATTGTAACGCGGCTGACCGACATCGGCTTCTTCTTACTACTGGCTGGTGTTACGGTGCTGGTGTTGCGGTCGTGGAGGAAAGATTACGCATTATGGATGGCATCAATGGTGATGCTCCCACTCCTTTCTGGAACATTTATTTCAATGCCCCGCTATGTTGCGATCGTTCCGTTTATTCCCTTATTTCTGGCTCGCGCCGTGAATGGCAGAGAATCGTTTCAATGGCTCCTCACGATCTTTATTGTCGGGTGGGCAATGGCCGTCACAATGCACGCCGCGGGATATTGGGTCGCATAGCTATGCACGTCTGTCTCGTCCTACCGGTGCATAATGAAGAGCTGGTTCTGAAAAAGAATCTTGGCCAAATTGTTGAGGCGCTCAAAGGCTATCCTGCGGTCCAATGGGAAGTCGTCATCGCTGATAATGGATCAACAGACAGTACACGGCAGATTGCTAAAAAATTTATTCAACAACAAAGAGGGTGTTTAATTACACTTCGCAGCACGCCCACCGCCGGCAGAGGCAATGCCCTTCGGGATGCATGGGAGCAGTCCGAAGCAGACTGGTATTTTTACATGGATATCGATCTTGCGGTAGATTTAAATGATTTAGCAACCATGGTTCCGTTATTGCATAATACGAACATCGACGGAATTATCGGATCTCGATACCTGGAGAAAGCGAGTGTTCACAGGCAATGGCACAGGACAGTTCTCTCTGTGGTCTACAACACGATGACTCGATGGATCCTCCAACTCCATCTCACCGATACCCAATGCGGCTGGAAAGCATTCCGCCGAAATGTTATTGTGGAGACACTCCCGTTTGTCCAGAACACACATTGGTTTTTTGATACAGAGTTGCTTGTTCTCGCCACTCGACAAAACAAAACAATCGTAGAAATGCCCGTGCATTGGGTGGATAAGCGGGATGATCGACGAAAAAGCAAAGTGAACATTATGATGGATGTTCTATTATTTCTGATAAAAATGATGGGATTACGACTGCGACTGTTTCTCGGATGATAACGAGCATAGCGCGGAAACCTGTTGACAACTCCCCGCAATAACGGTAATATAAAAATATAAGAAATATTGTTAATTTTTGTTAAATATGAATCGTACACAAACCACCACAATCTCTCTTCCCGCCAAGACTGCCCAGCGGGCACGACGACTTTCTCGTAAGGAAGGGAGGACGATGAGCGAACTCTTCCGCGAAGCCTTTCGGGTCTATGAAGATCTCGTGAATAAACAGACTCCCCGACCTCGCATCAACGATACAACATGGGAGGAACTCGTTCAAAGCCTTGAGCGTGTTTCAAAAGCAGGGAAGAAAAAAGTGAACCTCGCCGAATTCATCGCCCGCGATCGTCAACGTCATTAACAACAATATGAAAAAAATTGTTGTTGATGCATCAGTGGCTGTAAAATGGTTGAATCAGCATAACGAAGAAAGCACAGAGCAAGCGTTCGCACTGCTAGAGTCAGCCCGGAATGGCGACATCGATATGATCACCAGCGATCTTCTTGTCCATGAGGTCTTTAATGCGCTCGTCCGAGGGAAAGGGATCGCTGACGAAGAACTCAATGAAGCCTACAAAGATTTTTTTCTTTTCCCATTCACAATCGTTTCCACCGATCAAGGGATCGCACGACTCGCGGGAGTAGTGGCTCAAAAATTTTTGATGTCAATCTACGATGCGGTCTATGTTGCTCTCGCGCTCAAACTCGATGCGCTGCTCATCACAGCCAATTTCCGCCATCAAGGGAAGGTGGGCGATGTGGGGCTTGTTATGGATCTTGTACAGTGGAAAGGGCTGGAGAGATAAATTGACTTATGCTGTTTCTCACCGGTTGGCTTGGGCAGTACTATGGCATCGATATCCTCGCGATGATTTTTGGCGTGGCATCGATTTACACACTGAGCCTTAAAACCCGTTCCGGGTTTATTTTTGGAATTTGCTCTCAGCTGGCGTGGATGGTCGTGAATTCGTGGGCAAATGTCTGGGCCGGCGTTGTCCTCAACATCATTCTCATCGTTCTCAACTTCCGCGGATATCTCCTCTGGCGCAAGGAAAATAAGAAGAAGTGATCATTGACCTAAAGACCAGACCATGGTATGACTATGCTGCCACAACGGCAGCATTTTTGACATCGGAGGGCCAAGAATGGCACAGAACCGTAAGATCGATGACACCCACTTCGGCACCATGACATGGGTAGGCCGAAACGAATTGATCCTCGCTGCGCTCCTCACCCAGATGGGCACTTGAAGGGAACGATGGTGTCGGTGGGCAGCGGACCATTGGACTGGTTCATTGCTCTGGACCCCCGCGTCAAAGAGCTGATCCTCATCGACGCCCACCCCCTGGTCGCGCACATCCTCTCCTGTCTCCACTGCACCACGGAGGAGATCCCGATCTCGGAAATGGAACCGGTCTGTCGCAACGCGCCAAATCTCCCAAATACCGATCTTTCCGATCGTGCACATCTGGAAATGGGGCTAGCCCGACTCGAGCAGGCGCTTATTCCACCCCGACGCCCGAATCTAGGACATTTCAAAACCATCATCGAACCGCTCACAGCGGCCAGCGGCACGGCCTTTCTCCTTCCGGTGCCGCTTTTTTTTCACAAATTTACCCACATGACAATATTCCCCTTGTTCTGTATAGTACAGGCGCTATGCATTCCTCTCTAAAACTGGCTGTTCTCGGCTCCACTCGCGGCACAGACCTTCAGGCGATTATTGACGCCGTTAGTGCGGGCCAACTATCAGCTTCGATTGAAGTTGTCCTTAGTAACAAAGAAGACGCCTTCATCCTGGAACGTGCTCGAAATCACAGTCTCAACGCCAAATTCTTAGATCAAAATGGCTGGAGTCGCGTTGAGTACGACCAACAGCTTTCGACCACGCTCAAGCAATATAGTCCTGATTTGATTTTACTAATTGGCTGGATGAAAATTTTGTCGCGAGAATTTGTGCATGAATGGAAAGGCAAAATCTGGAATGTTCACCCATCACTCCTGCCAAAACACGCGGGCGGAATGGATTTAAATGTCCACCAAGCAGTACTTGATGCGCATGAAACTGAAACTGGCTGTACGATCCATGAAGTCGATGCGGAAGTAGATTCAGGGAAAATCATTTTGCAAAAAAAATGTGCGGTCGAATCCGGCGACACCGCCGAAACCCTCAAAGCAAAAGTCCAAAAACTCGAAGGCGAAGCGTTTATCGAGGCACTACAGAAATTTAAAAAGGTGTTATGAAGAAAACTGTTGCTCGTAAAAAGACTCCCCCCACTTGGGATACCCTTATACCCAAGTTGAGAAGGGTTGGAAAACAAATTAGTCCCCGTGTGGTTAAAGAGGCAGTTGCCTGGGCGAGAAAAAATAATCTAGATTATAGAGCATAAAGAAAAAGCCCCCGGTGGAGACGGAACTCCACAAGGGTCTTTTTCATGGTGATGCTATTATACCACAAAATTTGAATGGCGATTGCCTGGATTGCTTCGCTAAGCTCGCAAAGACAATTTTATTCTTACAGTATTTTTATGTCTGATATAATAAAGGTCCAACGCGCGCTCATCTCTGTTTCCGACAAAACCGGAATTGTTGAGTTTGCTCGAGAACTTTCCTCTCTAGGCGTTGAAATTATTTCCACCGGCGGAACGGCAAAGACGCTGGCCGAAGCCGGGGTGCCGGTCAAAGAAATTTCACAGTTCACCGGATTCCCCGAAATGATGGAGGGGCGCTTAAAGACCCTACACCCACTGGTCCATGGTGGAATTTTAGGCAAGCGTGATGCGCATGCCGCTGAAGCTCAGGCGCACAATATTCAATGGATTGATCTGGTGGTGGTGAACCTTTACCCATTTTCTCAAACCATCCAAAAACCCGGCGTGACACTCCCCGAAGCGATTGAACAAATTGATATCGGCGGACCCACTATGATTCGGGCTGCAGCCAAAAATAATGACTGGGTTGCGGTGGTGGTGGACCCGAAGGATTACTCGATGATTCTGGAAAAAATCAAATCCGGTGGCGTGGATTCCTCAACTCGAATGGTACTGGCGACCAAAGCGTTTAGCCACACGGCGCAATACGATTCGATTATCAGCAATTATCTCCTCCACCGCGATCAAGCCGATCCGACAACAATATTCCCCGAAACTCTGACGCTTTCTTACTCCAAAGCATTCGACGTCCGCTATGGTGAGAATCCTCACCAGCTTGGCGCTGTCTACAAAGAACCGAACAATACACAACTCAATATTTTGAACGCCAAAATTCTGCAAGGCAAACAACTTTCGTACAATAACATGAACGATGCGGATGGCGCACTCGCGGCAGTCCGAGAATTTTCCGACCCCGCCTGTGTCGTGATCAAACACGCCAACCCCTGCGGTGCCGCCACAGACTCCGACATCTCAGTGGCGTTTGAACGCGCCTACAACGCCGATGCCATGTCGGCCTTTGGCGGAATTATTGCTCTCAATCGCCCGTGCAACAAAATGATTGCCGAAAAAATTGCCAGCGTTTTTGCCGAAATTGTTCTTGCACCTACCTTTGACTCGGAAGCCTTAGAATTTTTGGCTAAAAAACCAAACCTCCGCGTTTTAGAATTAGGCGCTATCACTCCATTGGTGTCACATCAAGAATTCCGATATGTTGATGGCGGCCTCCTCTTACAACAGGCAGACACACATGTGCTCAAGCCAGAAGATTTAAAAGTCGTCACCAGCCTTGCGCCAACACCAGAACAAATCCAAGAACTCTTGTTTGCATGGAAAGTATTAAAGCATATGAAGTCCAACGGCATTCTCATTACTGCTGACCACTGCACGGTAGGCGTGGGCGCTGGTCAAGTTTCGCGCGTGGATGCGGTCGAGATGGCAATAAAAAAAGGTGGTTTAAAAACCACCAACGCCGTATTAGCTTCTGATGCCTTCTTCCCCTTCCGTGATAGCATTGAGCGCATTGCGCCCGCTGGGATCAAAGCCATCATTCAACCGGGTGGGTCAGTGAAAGACACCGAAGTCATCGCCGCATGCAACGAGCTCGGCATCGCGATGGTCTTCACCGGAATCAGATGCTTCAAACACTGAAGAAAACACGAATACCACGAATGATCGATGCGAATACCACAAATAACGAGGTCGATGTATTCGTGGTATTCGCATACCCGACCGGCCGCTTTGGTTGACCCGTATTCGTGTTATTAATGCCACCACCAATCTTGTCTCACTAACAATGTTTTTGCATCCAACGGGTTGGCCATTAATTCTTTAACAACCCGTTCCATCCGCATCACCTGGGAGCCCTTCACTAACATAAGGTCGCCCTCTCGCATATCCTGCTGGATCATCCGCCCCGCTTCCCATGCATCCGTTGTTCTCCTCACTTGTTCCACCGGATAGCCTGATTCAATCGCTTGTAGCGCAATAAATCGCGCATTCGGCCCCACAGAAACCAACCTCGTGGGTTGAGATGTTGCGATGTATGTTCCCACCTCACGATGAAATCCTTCTGTCTGAGCACCCAACTCTGCCATATCGCCCAGCACGGCCCATGTCGATCTCCCCTCTGCCTCTCCTAATCTCTGAAGTACGGCAAGCGCCGCAATCATGGCTTGAGGAGACGCATTATACGAATCATCAATGATCATGGAATGACGCACGCCCTCCAATAAATGCATCCGTCCGGATGGAAACCGAGAGTGCGAAAGACGCTGCGTTACATCGAGTATACCAACGCCTTCAATGATTCCAACGGTTGCGGCCAACGTTGCAGAAGCAACAGCGGACTCCCCCACCACATCCGGAAGAAAACAAGGAATCACACTCCCCTTCCAATGGAGCTTAAATGTTGTTCCTCGCGCGTGCGTGCTTCTACTCTGGGCTCGATAATGAATGTCGCTTCCAAAAATTCCATCTGAGGATGAAGCATCTCCGACCACCAGTATCGGAGCATGCGACCACTCCTTGAGCGACCATTGTTTTGCAACATCAGAAGAAACAATCGCGGTTCCGTTGGAAGGCAATCCTTTCAATAATCGGAGTTTCTCTCGAGCAATGGCCTCGAGGGAACCGAATCGCTCAAGGTGTGCGGGCGCAATCGCAGTTACAACCGCCACCGTCGGAGGGGCAATGGTGACTAAGCGACCAATATCCCCCTTGCAATCAGCACCCATTTCTAATACCAGTGTCGAGGGATATGTTGGATCGCGCCAAAGAATAAGGCGCAGTGCTCTCATGAGCACCACAAACCACCGCCATACTGACCCACCAGGATATGCTCCGCCAATGATAGTTATTGGCACCCCCCAATCGGTGTTAAAACTCCCTTGTGCCACACGGACTCGACCAGAAGAATGTTCTTCGTCGAGCACCGCAGCAATCGCCGCTTTGGTCGAAGTTTTGCCGACACTGCCAGTGATGGCAATAATCCGGGGCTTGTAAATTGAAACGATCGTGCGGGCGCACTCACGAAGAATATTGCGAAATAACATTTTCATATCACTATTGCCCGATGGTACGAGTCGGAGGGATCCGATCGTACGAAATCAAAAATTTTTCAATCTCCCCAGCGACGGGCACAGCAGTCGACTCTGCATAGAGCGCCTTGGGATTCACAATTCTCACAACAATCAAAAATTGAGGATTTTCTACGGGTCCAAACCCCATGAACGTGTGATTGTATTTCCCGGAGTATCCCCGTTGTCCGGGGATAGCCACCTGTGCAGTGCCCGTTTTTCCAGCAATATAGTAGCCCGGTACCGCTGCTCCCTTCGAATGCCCTTCTTCAACAACTTGCGCCATCATGCCCGAGATCAGCGTGCTCGTGGTGCGGGACATGACCGTTGAGCGCTTTTGGATAGGGGGGGTTAACACCAAACCGCTGGGCGTACGAAATTCTTTAATTATTGTTGGAGAGATGAGTGTTCCGCCGTTGGCCACGGCCGATAATGCGCGCGCGAGTTGAATCAATGTCACGCTAATTCCCTGACCAAATGACGCGGTTGCGGTGTAAATAGCGCCGGGCTGCCGCAGAGATCTCAGCGACCCTCCTTGTTCATTGGGAAGTTCCACGCCGGTGGGAGCACCAAATTCAAGCCGTTCAAGAAAAGAACGAAATCGTTCACTGCCCACCTTCTGTGCAACAAATACTGCACCGGTATTGATAGAATCTTTGAGCACCCCAACCATGGTTTGCAATCCGTACACCTTGTCTGCGGCATTACGAATCGTAAACGGCCCAAACGTGAGAGAGCCAGTGTCAACAAAGGTTGTTTCTGGAGTCACCTCGCCGTATTCAATCCCAGCAGCCATGGTGAATATTTTCATCACCGACCCGGGTTCATAGGCTTCAATAATAGCAGCATTACTAAAATCTCGAATATTTTTTACGTCGGCGTATTTGTTCGGATCAAAACTCGGGACATTACAAAGCGCGCGGATTTCCCCAGTGCGCGGATTCATCACAACCGCGCTGCCGCCACTGGCTTGAAAAGCCGCCACTTTCCGCTCAAGTGCTGAACAGACTTGAAATTGCACTGTGCGATCAATCGTCAACACGATGGTAAGACCATTCTGAGCTTTTTCGCTATTGGATCCTGGCAATGGAATCAGTCTGCCAGTGCCATCCCGCAATAAATGTTCCCAACCGCTATGGCCTGTGAGTTCTTTATTAAAAAATTCTTCAATGCCATACTGGCCGGTCATTTCACCATTGTCTTGCGTGCGAACAAACCCAGAAACCTGCGACAGGAGCGCACCATCAGGATACACGCGTCCCGGAGCATCCTGAAAGTAAATCCCCTTCCACTTATGGGCCTTAATGGCATCGACTGTCTCAGGAGGAAGTCGTTTTGCGAATGGAACAAATTGCGATTCCGTCCGCTCCAACTTTTGCGCAATTTCTTTTTCATCAAGGTGCAGCATTGCGCTCAATTCTTTTGCAACCTCTTGCTTTTGTTCGATTTCATTCGGTACCGCAAACACGGTGGAAATCGTTTGACCAAATGCAATAGGGGTTTCGCGCTTGGCGTGGTCGTCGACAATGGCGATTTCTCCCCGACGCGGGAGAAGCGCTTGAAGCCGTTGACGCTGGTCAGCTTGGTCGCCAAGAGAGCGTGTGGTCACAAGCGTCTGCAAGAGCGCGAGGCGCAATACGACAACACCCCCCACCGCTGCAAACAAGAACGTCATGATCGTCAACCGGTCGACAGAGGCAAGCATTGAACGAGACCACCAACGACGATCGGAGACCATACGGTGACTAGTTCAAATAATTAGGGCTGCGAGTGTCGTTCCAAAGCCACCGTTGTGGAACGCGCGTATTCGAGCGCGCCTTCGGGAATAAAGGGATATGCTTGAATTGCCTGCGAGAGTTCTTTCCGAGACTGCATTTCAATCGTTGTTGTTTTAAGCCTTCCTGTTTCTTCTAAAACTCTTGAAAAATGATTACGCAACGATCGCACCTCGTATACTTTGGTTGATAAATCATTCACAATGAGTAAATACACAACTCCCGACAACGCAACCACACCAAGAATAATAATATTGTAAAGGCTCCACCCTCGTGGATACACACGTTCTACCGATTCATTATGATGTCGACGTTGGAGAGGATGTGTCATACGATATTCTCAGATGCGATCCGCTGGGCCACACGCAACTTTGCGCTGCGAGCTGTTGGATGGTTGCGCGCTTCTTCGAGTGTTGGCTCAATGGGTTTCTTGGTAATAATATTGAGTGTTTTTTTGTGCTCGCATCGACATACGGGAAATTGAGGCGGACACAAACACTTCTGCGACTCCCGAACAAAAAATTGTTTTATCAAACGATCTTCTAGTGAATGATAGGTTAGTACCACGATCCTCCCATTGGGGGCGAGATGTTCAACAATCTTGGGCAACACCCGCTCTAGGGCACCGAGCTCATCATTCACCGCAATGCGTAATGCCTGAAGCACAAGGGTTAACGGGTGATGCGAACGCGCGCTACCGATCACCGGAAGAACAACATCTTGGAGCTCCTCAATCGTCCGAAGGGGTTTGGATGAGCGTGCGCGCACGATGGCTCGGGCAACAGCTCTGGGGCGAACCAATTCACCAAACCTTCGAAACAGATCTTCCAACTGTTCGATCGAAAAACGTTTAAGAATGTCCGCCGCGGTTGGAATATCTTCTTGCGTGTTGAACCGGAGGTCCAGCACGCCACCCGAATGAAACCCCATGCCGCGAAGCGGATCATCCAGTTGTTGATGGGCAACGCCGAGATCCAAGAGAACGCCGTTGACCAATGGAACGTGGAGGCGATGAAGAACCTCGGGGAGATGTTCGTAGGAGTCGTGGACAAGCATGACACCACTGCGAAATTCCTGAAGCTCCTCTTTGGCGCGCCTCAGTTGAGCGGCATCGCGATCGATCCCGATCAACCTTCCAGTGGCTCCAAGCGCCTCTCGGATCTTTTTGGCGTGTCCTCCAGCGCCCACGGTGCAATCCACCACCGTTCGACCTGGAGCACATGCCAATGCTTCGATCACCTCGTTTAACAGAACTGGATAATGGGCCAGACGAATGACGAAACCAGAATGGCGAATGACGAAATCGTAAGTCGTTGTTCGGATTTCTGATTTCGCGTTTAAATTATTGATTCGTCATTCGGAATTCGGATTTCTTCATTTTTTAACTAAACTCCGAGTGAGTTTAACTGTTCAGCGATATCAACGGCGTTCGATTCACTCTGGTGTTTATAATTGGCCCACGATTGTTCGTCCCAAATTTCCAATCGAGAATACAACCCCGCCACAACAACTTGTTTATTCAATTTTGCAAATTCACGCAGATATTCCGGAACAATAATCCTCCCTTGACCATCCAAGTCCATATCCATGGCACCCGCAAGCATCAGGCGTGAAAACGCACGAGGGTTGGCTTGCGAAAGTGGGAGTCCTGCTAACTTTGCCGCCAATAATTCCCATTCTTTTTTGGGGAACAAAAAAAGGCACTGGTCAATTCCTCGCGTAACCACGGCACCTTTAGCAAAATCCTTGTGATATTTTTTGGGTACAGCAATACGGCCCTTTTCATCGACCGCATGATAGTACTCGCCAATAAACATAGTACGGAAATTTCGATATATCGATATTTCGACCGTTATAGTTATCCCCACTTTTCACCACTCTAAACCACCATGCCCCAATTATACTCCTTTTTGTCCACAACGTCAACCAACAAGTTACACCACGAACACGCAACGAATGCAAACGAATAAAAACTAAAACCGCCCTTGTGGCGGTTCATTCGTTTGAATTCGTTTAGATTCGTTCAATGTTTGCGTTTCTTGGTGATGCTCGGGGGCTTTCCGTAGACCACACAGGGAGTATGTTGAGTTCGAAAATGCCCCCAGCGTTCCAGAAGGGGCTTTTCCATCGAACGCAATGGAATTTGAGACACTTCGGCTCTCCCACAATACTCTCGAGCCACCAAATGGGCCACAAGCACGCCAGTACGAACTTTGGTGAATTTCCCCGGCCCAGGATAAACTCCGACTCGAACATTCTGCCCGCGCACCTCCTTCAACAACAAATCAACCGCCTCCACAAACGATTGCTCTGCAGTTCGATAATATTCCACCCGATGCACCGATTGATCAAACCAATGCTCCAAAATTACGCGATTATTCACTGAATCAATCACAACAATAGCCTGTGGATGAATTGCTGTCGGGTAACGCATAGATGCGCTATACTATAAACACCCTATTACCACTGGTCAATAGGGTGTCAATGGCGAAACCCGAATAGCGAATTCAGAACATTGATTCGTCATTCGGAATTTGGATTTCGTCATTTTGTATGGTCACCCCCTACTTCCTTCCATTTGAATACCCCCAGCGAAAAAGTCAGCGCACCCACCGGGTGTGGGTTGCTCCCGTTTCTTCGCGACAAGAAGAGTTGTGGGGTACGCTCGTGCTGCTCATTACTCTTCCAGAGGATGTCACTAACCCCGATACAATCTCTAATAATCTCTGTGATCTTGTCACAAAACTGTATTACCCCTCCAGTGTTGTTAAACGAGTCACGCAATCACAAGCAAAAGAACGAGAAGTGCAGTTTGAAGAAATGCTTCAAGAACTCAATGACTCATTCTTGAATCTTGAACGGTTTGGCCTCCCACAACATGACAAGGGTAGTTTTGATGTCCTGGTCGGCCTCATCCATTCAGACCAAGTCCTCTTTGCCTCTCACCGCCGACAGGATGTCTGGTTTTTGGAGCGCTTTGACCCCACTGCTGCCGAAGGCGAACGCCTAGAAAAAATCACCGATCACTCCAACGGAAATCCATTTTTTTCTTCGGTGATCACCGGATCGCTCCAGACCGGAGAAACCATGATCATGGCGAGCGAGCACTTTTTTTCTTCCTGGAGTCCTGAAACCGTGGTGCATCTTATTGACTCTGCAAAAAGCACCGAAGAACTCATTGAAACACTTCATACCATTGGAAAAAAAGATGGTGTGGAACATGAATCTTCTGCGCTCATTATCTTAGGACTTGACGATAGCGTTCCCCAACAGGAAGATATTGAAAATGAAGACGATAGCGACGTTAACAACTCAGAGGATGTTAAAGCGCTCACTCGATCAGTCGTGGTGTCGGTCACCCCCCTCATGAAAACCACGGCCCATGCGTTGTGGCTGGGAGCGCGGTGGAGTGGTAAAAACCTCGTGAAAGGGCTTCAAAAAATGCGAGAGTCTTCGGTGCATCTGCCTTCTCTCATGCGTGCACTTGCCAACAACACAACAAAACTTGCCATGAATGCGTTGCGATTGTTGAGCATGACATGGTCCGCAATTCGAACCCTCTTTCTGCTCGTTGCCATCGGCGTCGTTTCAATGATCGGATCGAATTCTCAGCAAGAAGCGCTGTGGGAATATCTTCGCACAGAACCGTTTGCGCAATGGACTCGATTAGCTCCATCAGAAACTCCAAAAACTTCGCGTAGCGTAAAAATGCTCTCCATCATCCTTGTTCTGGCAGTGTTGCTGACAGCCACCATGCTCACCCGCTTCCAGTATGAAGGTGTTGTGGAGCAACGAAGAGTACAGACTCAGACGATTGCGCAAAAGGCAGTGGAAGCGCGCGCTGGAATTATTTATGGTAATGATCGTGATGCACAGCGATTACTCGAAGAAGCTCGCGGTCTCCTCAAAGAGCTCCCCCAACGCGCCAATGACCCAGCGCAAGAAAACATTAAAAAAGAGTTAGATGCGGTCGCCAAGCAATTGCGACACGAAACAGAGCTCGGCAAGCCTCGCGTCGATATCCCGGCGATGGAAGGCGCTCAACGACTCCTCTTGAATGGATCGATTCTCCTGGCTGTTGGGCCAACGGCTGTGGGAGTCTATGACTCTGCTGCGCTCCAAGCAAAACCCGTCCCTCGGAAAATCCCACTTCCTCCCAACACCATTCAACGGATTGATAGCGTGGAAATGCCTTCCCCTACGCAAGCGCTCATCCATGACGGAACGCATATCCATAAACTGATCCTCAACCCCAAAACCAGCCTTTCGACAAGCTCACTGAGCGCGAGTGTGGGCACAGTGCGCTCCACCTACAATGGCCGACTCTACGCGGTTGACACGGGCAACACCACGATCGTAAAACTTTCTCCGATAGGGGCCACCTGGTCTACTCCCGTTGCTTGGCTTGCCCCTGGAACCCCATTGCCCACAAATCCGACACAACTAGCCGTTGATGGATCAATCTACCTCGCGTCCAGCACGGCGCTGTATAAATACCATCAGGGGCAAGCCGAACCTTTCCTTTTTTCTGTCGAACCCTCCCTTCAATCCCCTCGCCGATTAACACTCATCAATAAAGCGGGTACTTTCTTGGTGATCGACGAGTTTAACCGCATCCTCATTGTTGATAAAGGAGAGCAAAAGAAAGAAAACGGTGGAAGAGTCCATGCGCAACTGGTCAGTTCTCTATGGAAAAATCTCCAAGACGCGGTGATTGATA
>Ga0105164_10001510_pt1 | contig 14875 bp, 15 predicted proteins | sample VDWuncwatermetaG_FD_89674 | JGI IMG/M metagenome (GOLD analysis project Ga0105164, IMG submission 89674) | Wastewater microbial communities from Netherlands to study Microbial Dark Matter (Phase II) - VDW unchlorinated drinking water | ecosystem: Environmental > Aquatic > Freshwater > Drinking...
AGTGCTCGAAAATCGAGCAAATATAAGCTATTATATGTGCGCGCCGGCGTAGCTCAGTTGGTTAGAGCGTGGCATTCATAAAGCCAAGGTCGAAGGTTCGATCCCTTCCGCCGGCACTCCTTCGCCTCTCTTGTTTGAGAGGCCTCGAAGCGCACGGCACGTTTGGAAAAAGTGCCGCCGTAAAGTATTCTTTCTTTGCTCGTCATGGGGGTGTAGCTCAGCTGGTTAGAGCACTCGGTTGTCATCCGAGAGGTCGCGGGTTCAAGTCCCGTCACTCCCGTAGCCCTTAAAATAAAGCTCGTTTGGCGCGGGCGATGGGACGTTGGAACTCATGCTACACTTTTCGTTATGGAAACTTCTCAAAGGGGTTTCGCCTGGCTTTTGATTTTGATAGTGCTCGGTTTGGTTGTGATTGGTGGCGGCGCGTATTTCGTGATGCGTCAGAATGCACAAACACAAACACTTGCATATCAACCGCAAACAAATACTCCCGCACAAACATTTGTCGCTACGAGCACAGAGGGCGCGTTCTTAGCGAAGTGTCCATCAGCAACACCCGTCGTAGATGGAAAGGGGAATTCAAGCGGGGCACGGGAAAGCACGGGACATGTATGGGTAGACCCGTACCAATACTGGCAACCGGCCAAGAACAATGATTTTTTGCAGATTAATGATTGTGGCGCGGAGATTGATGCAGACCCGGCGACCTTCATAGCACTCGATCAATATTACTCTAAGGATGCTAAGCACGTATGGATCATTCAGAATCCGTCTGAAGAAGGCGCGTTGCGTTCCGCTCTGATCTCTGGAGCGGACCCTAGCACCTTTACGCTAATCCCAGATCCCCATTCGGGCGACCCTGAGGGAGTCTCAGACAAGTACACCAAAGATATGAATCACGTGTATGCATATGGACAGCTGATCAACGGCGCTGAGGTAAAGACGTTCACGATCGATGACCCTTTAGCTACGACGAGCATGAAGACCTATTCCTTCCCCTGCCTCGTCGATGCGCATGACGCGCATAACAAGTATTACCGGGGAGCGGTGGTATCGAATACCTATTGCCACGGAGTATGACCGGCCGCGGATTTACAAGTTAGGCCTCCTCCTCGCCGTCCTGAGATAATCCGCAAGCTGTATTGGTGTCCGTTGTCGGCATTGCAGAAATCACGAAATAAAATAGTGAGTCAAGGGGTGGGTAGAGATTTGGCACAAAAATAAGATTCTCGTGCTCACTTATTTTAGTTCTAACATCGTCCACTAGGTCCCGCATCGGTTTTTACATTGAAAAATAAGGCTCGTTTGGCGCGGGCGACGGGACGTTTGAACTCATGATATAGTTTTCGTGATGAAAGCTTCTCAAGGAGGTTTTCTTTGGCTCCCGATTTTGATAGTGCTCGGCTTGATTGCGATCAGTGGCGGCGTGTATTTTGTGATGCATCAAAACGCTACGCCGCAGCAGACACAAACCCAGCAGGCGACGAATGCTCCAGGTATGCGGCAAGCATCAACGCCGACGGTTGCTTCTACGAATCCCTCTGCCGCGTTCAATCAAAGTTCTCTTACTACCACCGCCGTTTCTGAACTTCCAACGATTACCGGTACGTATGCCAATATCACCGGGGATCTTGCAATAGTGATAGCCAGTAGCACGGTTTCCCTACCCCAAAATAGTTTTCCGAGTTCGGTTGTATTTAAAGACCATGCCGATGATGGAGGGTTCCTTACAGAATCACCGCCCATTCCACTTTCTGAAATGCGATCGTACGCTTCTCCTCCACATTCTGGCACTTTTACCGACGACATCGTTCCTCCATTGCAAGCGGGCATCTATGCTATTGGCATCTATACATACCATCAGAACCCGACTGGCGACATAAGTAAGAAAGACATTGCACTCCTCACCACCGGTACGCTTACGGTGAATGCAGAAACAGGAATTCCTTCAGCCCGTATTGACCAAAACTCACTGACCTCAACTTCACGCAGTGTGACGATTACTGGCAGTGCCTCTAACATCAAGGAAGTGTGGCTTGATTTGCAAGATACCAGCGTTGGCCAATGGGCAGCGGCTTCCTCTCCCGTTGTTAACGGGCGTTGGTCGGCTACAATTCTACCCCTCGACTTTGGTGGTAACACCGCTTCCGTGGGAGTAGTTGATGCAAATGGAGATGTCCTCGCGAGCGGTATAGTCACCGTTGAACCGCCTCAATTTTCAGCGATTACTGTCACGAATGTGTCCAGTCGTATAATCACTGTTCAATATAGGAATATTTCACCTTCCGCTCTGGAAATATATCCTCAAAGAAACGGCAACCCGAAACCGATAATGACTGTGCAGCTCAGCAGTGCTGCTTCAGGAACAATTAGCTTTACGTTGCCGGATCGGACATCGGCAGGCTTATACATTATTAATCCGGTCGATGGGAGTGGAAATGCTATTGAACAATACAATCCAGCAAGTGGACATAATTACCCAGTCTCACAAGTGTTATACATTAGCCCTTCCCCGTAAGTCACGAGGTGGGATCAAGGTTTGGGATGTGAATGTAGCCAATATGCTCCCGTACTCTGGTTCCAACATCGTCCACTAGGTCCCGCAGTAAAGTATATTTTATCGGGCGACTCTAGTGCCTATTCGTGGCCTTGGGCTATAATCAACTCATGCATTGGTTGCGAGAAAACTGGTTCAAAGTAGCAGTATTGATACTTTGTCTGATCTGCATATTGTTGGTAACTGTGTATGTAATAAAACAGCAGGATATACAGAAGCAACAGAGGATTGATACTTTAAATGCTACTTGTCAAAAGCTTGCTAATGATAAGAAGAAAGAAATTGCAAACGACACTTCACTAGTCACGGATAAGTTTTTTCGGTCGTTTGAATATAAATACAATAAAGGAATGGTCGGCTGTATCCTTGCGTATGTCTATGATGCAACGGAAGAGATATTCGGAAGCTACTCTCCGTACAGGGAAATGCAGATTATTAACCTAACCACGGGTGAGATACTTTTCAATAAACATCCTGCTGCGGGTTATGAGTCGTTGGAAGCATATGATGAGTTCAATAAGTTACAAGCCCATTACATGTCTTCCACGACTGCTAATTAGTGATCGCCACCCAAGTGCCTCGCCAAGTAGCGCGCGGGCGCGCCAAAATAGCCTTATGGTGCTTGGCCCGAAAGGTTGAATCTCGAGTAGCCCGCTCAAAACAAAACAACCGGCGGATTGCCGGTTGTTTTGAGCAAACCTCATCCGTTAGTGGATCGAGATGTCGCGGACTATTTTCGCGGTGACGGTGCCGCTCGCGTTGGTGCCGAAGACGCGCACGTGGTCGCCGCTTCCGACCGTCGTGGTGCCGCTCAAGGAGAGGAAGCGGTTGTTGAGGAACTTTGTCGAGGAGTTCGTTTGGACCGTGAAGGCCGAACCGCCGCCGGTCGTCAGCGTGAAGGAGGCGCCCGACAGGTTGGAGACGATACCCTGGAAGGTCGTTTTGACCGCCTGCTTTATGGCGTTCTCGTTGCTCTTGCGCTCCTGCTCGACGGCTTTCGCCATTGCCGGATCGCTGATCGTTTTTGCGTCGATCGTCCACGCCGCGTCGGCAACTGCTGTGCCGTTGACGGAAATCGTATCGCCGACTTTGATGTCGGAGGCGTCATTCGCGGCACCCGCGTGCGGCGTCACTTTGGTCGCACTGCCGACCTGCACCGTCCACGTGCCGCCCCAGCTTTTCACCGAGATGCTCGAAGCGCTGACCGCCGTCACCGTGCCGCGCAGTGTCGCGTGGCCGCCCACGCCGATATTGACCGACATCGGGGAGGCCGCCTGCGCGAACGCGACCGAGGCGAGGCCGAAGAACGCGATACCCGCGAGAATACCCGCCGTTTTTATATAATTCATGGTGATTAATCATTAACGCTGTTAAAACGTGGCTCTATACCACGCGGCTTAAGACGAACCAAAACCTTATTTCTTTCAACCCCAAAAAACGGCCCAGAGGAAGCCGAATGCCACGATGCTCATGATGACGGTGATCGCGATGCCGAGGATATTGGAGAGCGGGGAATTGATCCGTTCGCCGAGAATGTCTCTGTTGTTGCCGATGAGGAGAATGAGGACCATCAAAGGCGGCGCCAAGACACCGTTCAGTATCGCGGCCCAGTAGAGCATGATCATCGGCGGGATGCGGCTGAGATTCACCAGGAGGCCGAACAGTGTGGCGGCCGCGATGACGCCGTAGAAACCGTGCGCTTCCGAGAATCGTTTTCCCAAACCTTCGCGCCAGCCGAACACTTCGGCGATCGCGTAGCCGGCCGAGCCGGCCAGGACCGGGACGGCCAGCAGGCCCGTGCCGACGATACCGAGCGCGAAGAGGAGGAATGCGAAGCTTCCGGCGAGCGGTTTCAAGGCGCTCGCGGCGTCCGATGCTGTGGCGATCGTGCGCACGCCGCTTGCCCCGAGTGTGCTCGCGACGGTCACGATGATGAAAAACGTCATCAATTGCGAGAACAGCATCCCGAGCGCCGTGTCCATCTTCGCTTGATGCACGTCTTCCGGCGTGAACGAAGGCGTTCCCGCCCCGATCTCGACCGCCTCGTGCCGCACGATCTCTTCCTCGACTTCTTCGTCCGCCTGCCAGAAAAAAAGATACGGGGAGATCGTCGTGCCCAAAAAGGCCGCGATGTTGAGGATGTATGATTTGTCGAAGGAGAAATACGGCGAGATCGTCGCACGCGCGATCGCGCCCCAATCGGGATGAATGAGGAACGCGGTTGCGACGTACGCCAAAAGCGAGAGCGTGAGATACTTCAGGAATTTTGCATAGGTCGGGTAGGGCACGTAGATCTCGACGAGGAGCACAAAGATCGTGATCCCGATGAGGAGCGCGTTGAAAGGAAGCGGCGCGAGGAGTTGTACGGATGCCGCCATCGCGCCGAGGTCGGCGCCGATGTTGACGGTGTTGGCGATGAGCAGGACAAAGACGGCGGCCCAGAGGACTTTTTTGGAATAGTAGCGCTTGATGACGCCGGAGAGCCCCGTGCCGGTAATGAGGCCGATCCTCCCGCTCATCTCCTGGATGGCGGTCATGAAGGGGTATGAAAACAGCGCGAGCCACAGCTGGCTGTAGCCGAAGAGGGCGCCGGTCTGCGAGTAGGTCGCGATCCCCGACGGATCGTCGTCGGCGGCACCCGTGATGAAGCCCGGGCCGATGGAGCGGACGAGATTCCGAAGCTTGTTTTTCAATGTCATGCCACAGCAATCTCTTCGTGGTGCGGTACGAAGTGTTGGTATGCGAAAGCTGCGACTACGGCGAAGAAAACAATCCCGTAATTGATCCAGGCATTATAGGTAGTAAATGCGAGTATGCTTGCGGCGGGAATGACGAAAATGGCATCGAGCACCGCATGCATGAATGCCCACGCACACCCAACCCCGATTGCACTCCGAAACGTCGTCGGCCTAAACATTTTTGCGGCAATGAATGCAACGATAGCGGTCGCTACCCAAGCCGTGATGCGAGGCGCCGGCCCGCGCGCCAATGCATAAGCAGCAAATAATGACCACAGCATAAATATAGCTGCATAGGTAGTGAAGCCGTATACTATAAGGCGAGGCAGATGAGACCACTGCATATGAAAAATTGTAGCACGCCATGGCTATCCTAAAGCAGGGGGGGGTCCGGGCAGTTGTGTTTCTCGTCGCACTTTACGGTGCCGTCTTTACGCTCGCGCAATCGCCGCCGCCTCATAGGTTTGCTCTTCTCGCGCAGGCATCCGTGCCCGGAGAATTGAAACAACAATGTTTAAAAGGATATGAGTATTGGGTAGGTATTAGCCGCTACGGACAAGACGAAATAGTGATAACAAAAAAGCCTCCCGCGAACGCAAAAGAGGAATCCTTGCCTCCAGGCGTTGTTCGATACAACGATGGAAGAGGCGGCTATGTATCGCTCACGTGCAAGGAAGGCACGAGTGTAAGAGATACGATTCCTCTCGGCACGGTACTGCATCCGGGGTCTCTTGACCCCGCGACGCTACCAACAGCCAAATCTATGTTGGGGAATAATGGTGTCTATTCGAATCCGGCTGCTGGCACCATCGCTCCTCCAGATTCATCACTGCTGTCCGGCGGTGCCATGGAGAACGTCCCGTATCGAAATCCGGCACCAACAGAAGGGGTGCAACTATCGTCGGATTTCACACCAACGAATGAACCGCCATCGGTAAAAGCTATTGATGAGCAGATACAAACGGATGCCCAAGCAAATATCGAGAACGACCCAACGTTACGCGACAATGCTTTCCAAATGCGGCTGTGTCAGCAGCAAGGCACGTGCGATGTGGGAACTCTTGAATCGAATAATTCTCTATCGACCGAGCAACAATTGCGATCGCAATCGCAGCAAGCCGTGCAAAAAGATTATGCCTCGGCAATTCAGAATGCCTATGGACCCGATTACCAGGTAAATGCAATCGGCGACGCGTCGGTTGCCCGCGTCTCTCAATCCGATTGGGGAGCCCGGTACTACGATACCGATACGGGACAATCATTCTTGGGAAAAGCAGCGTGGGAAGCGGGGCCGACGATTATTACCAGCGAAGGACAGGGTTTTTCCACCGATGCTCCTGCCTCGCAGTGGCAGAGCGCCATGCAAGAGACCATTGATTCGCCCACAAAATTCAACACACTGGAAGCCGAATACATGGATCATGGTGCAACGCCGAATGCGTACATGCTCACGACCAATGGCACGGAAGTCATCACGCATGGCGCATGTCCGACGTGCGACAAAATTGTGCCACTCGACGGATACGACGCGGTGCGCGCGCAAGGCGATTCGGTGTATGGGGTTGACGCGATAAAAAGTCAGGTGGCAGATCTCACTGGCGGCAAAGTGAACTTTGATTCGCCATCGTCATTCCCTGAACAAAATAATGTGAGCGTTTATCGCATGCCGGATGCATTGACGCAGCTTCCGATTGCAGAACGTGCCGCTGCAATAAGTATCGTCGAGCAGGAACTCGAAAAGTATCCACCGACGTATTGGCAAAACGCGAATCCGGTCACGGTATACACCTATGGATATACGCCCGAAGCGATCGCACAAACTGCATCGGCCGGTCAATTTGTAGGTGGTTGGGCAGACAGATACTCTCAACAGGTTTGGCTCAACGGCACTGAAGTCAATCCTGCGAACGGACTGGGCGGCACCCAAAATCTGGCAGCCACTATCGATCACGAGCTGACGCATTACAACGATGCACAGTTATTCGGCTCAGATGCTCAGTACGCGTATGGCGTATATGGCCCGCAGTACGGAACGGCGTATGCGGGTCAGAGCGGATGGGAAGCACAATTGAGCGGTAAGTTCGAGCGCCCGGAAGGATTTGCGCGCGATTATGGCTACCTCCGCGGCATCAAAGAAGATCAGGCAACGGTCGTTGAATCAATGTTTGCGAATTATCCTGCCGTGGAGCAAGCTATGCAAACAGATGGTACGCTCGCCGCGAAAGTCGATCTTGCAAAGCAAGGTTTCTACAACATGAGCACCGGGGTCATGAACGATGCGTACTGGCAAAATCTTAAACCTATTAACCCCAATTATGCGTTGCCGCCGATGATTGCTTCACCCGCTCCATCTCTTATTCAGATTATTCTTTCCAACCCGTTTGTTGGTCTATAGTCCTTTATCGGCCGATGGAGATGACCGCGCCGCCGGATATGGTGGTGACCGAACCGGCGAAGAAGGGGTAGCCGGCAGTGCCGCCAGTCGTGCCGTCGCTCGTAATAAAAGCAGAGCGATTGCCCGCTGTCGCGGTGTTGCCGGAGGGGACGAAGCCGACGCCAAATCCGTAGAGCACGCCGCTGGTGCCCTCGTCGTCTGTGTTGTCGGCGATGTCGAATTCGACGGTGCGGTTCGCGCCGGAGACGAGCAGATCGCCTTGTACGGAAATATCAACCGACCGCCCCTTCGGGATGACGACCGCCGGATTCATGAGCGAGATATATGTTTTTCCGTCCGCACTGGGGATCGCCGGATACGACGTCGTGCCGACCATGGTGACGACGTTGGCGATGTCGTGCGACCCGGCCGTGCCCGATTGGTACCAGAGCATGTACGAGAGCGAGACGTCCTCCTGTGAATTCGCCGTCATGCGGATCGCCGAGAAGCGCACATTCGTGTCGCCGATGTAGTGCGTCGAGGCCGCTCCGGGATCGAGCGGGCTCAGCGAGCCGGTCGCCCCGCCGATGACGAGCGTGCTGTTGAGCGTTTGCGGCGAACCTTTGAGCGGAAATGAACCGACGACCGGGGACGATGCTTGCAAATCGCGTATCTGCAGTACCGGCACTTGTCCGTCGAATGCGGTGAGATCGGCCGCCATGTAGCCGACGATGGTGTACGTCTGCGATGCGTGCGCGGGGATGGTGAATGGCGTCTTGAAAATTACCTTGTGCTCCGCATTGAGGGCGAATTGATTGCCGATCTGCAGGAAGTTGGCATCGGTGAGCGCGACCGCGGCGAAGGCGCGATCGTTGGCGAATCCTACGCGCTCGACCGTGATGCTGTTCACCACTACATCCTTGCTGCCCGCGGTGAGCGTCACCGTCGTGAAATTTACGCCTGCGCCCGCAGGCGCAATGCCCGGCACGGGCTGGCCCGGATCGCTCACGGTGAGGACATCAGCGTCTTGCGATGATGATGTCGCGCTGGCCTTCGGAGCCGCATTCGCCGCGGCAGAGGCGCTGCCTGCCGATCCGGGCGCGGACGAGCACAGCGCATTGAGCTTTGCGCGCGTCAGCGCGCCGGCTATGCCGCTGCCTTTCGTAAGTCCGGCAGGCACGAGAATGTCGGCGGAAAATTTTTCCTGGAATTTTGAGACGGCGAGTGCAGTCAGCTTTCCATATCGCGTCGTTTCATTGCCGGGAGCGCCCGGGCCGCTCGCCGCGATCGTCGTGTCGGCGCTTGTGTTCAAAAATTGCTGGAGTTTCAAGACATCGGCGCCCGTGCTTCCTACTTTCAGATTGTGCGTCCATGCGAAGGGGCAGAGGGAAGCCGTTGCCGCGAGCGCGATCGGCGCGCAGAGTGAAAGCGCGATCAGGGCGACGACGCCCGCGAAGATAGCTCGCATGCACTAAAGTATATACTCCCTTTTATGCCGCAAGGCGGATAATCACATACAGCAGAGCCGCACCAATGATCGTCATGAAGGTCGTCCAGCGCGTTGGGTGCGCGTGGTGGCTCTCCGGCACCAAGTCGGAGGCGCCGATGTAGAGGAAGAAGCCTGCAAACAGCGCGAGCAAGAGCCCGAGTTCGGCCTCGGAAATGGTGAAGAACAGCGTCGCGAGGATGCCGAGCACGGGCGCGAGCGCGTCGAGCAGGAGCCACGTGAGCGCCTGCGCCCTGCCGCCGCCGTTCTTGAGGATGAAATTGACCGTGTTGATGCCGTCGGAAAAATCATGAGCGACTACTGCGAACGCGACGACAAGTCCGACCGCAGAGGATGCATGGAACGCGAATCCGATGCCGACGCCGTCGAGCACGCTGTGGAGCGAGAGCGCGCCGGCGCCCGCTTTGCCGCGCGGCGCGTTGAGATCTTCTTCATGACGATGATGCACTACGAGCCGGTCGAGCGCGAGATAGACGAGGAAGCCCAGCGCGACGACGCTGACGACGGTCGGAATCGAATAGTGCGCACCCGCGAGGTCGAGCGCTTCGGGCAGAAGGTCGAAAAAAGCGACACCGACGACCGCACCCGCACTAAAACCGAGAATGAGATGTAGCTGGTCTTTGAGCCGCAGTGCAAACAAGCCGCCCAGCAGTGTGGAGCAAAACGTCGCAGCCGCAACGAGGAGGACCATATGTCCTGATAGTATACTCGTTTCATGACGGTGCAGGAAGACCGAGCGGTTGGTGTGATTGCGGTGCACAAGCAACCAAATGGGGAATTTCTTTTCTGCTTGGTGCAGCATGCAGATGGTCACTGGGGATTTCCGAAAGGGCACAAAGAGTCTGGTGAATCCGACGAACAAGCGGCTCGGCGTGAATTGCGTGAGGAAACAGGAGTAACCGAAGTGGAGATCGTTCCAGACAAACTATTTTCCGAACAATACTCGTTTGACGCAGGCGGAGTCCGGCACAACAAAACGGTCAGTTATTTTATCGGTTTTGTTCAAGAACCTTCGACCGCGACGCTTGAATCATTTAGGGACGAAATTCTTGAAGTGCGCTGGCTTCCGTATAAAGAAATGAGACGAACCCTCACGTTCTCGAAGGGCAAGGGAAATATGTTGGATGAAGTTTGGCAACTCGTCCGGCAACGTCTAAAATGACACCGTGCCGTTGTAGCTCAGATGGTAGAGCAGCTCCATGGTAAGGAGCAGGTCGCCGGTTCAATTCCGGCCAACGGCTCAGATTATGACCAATGATTTTTATTTGCGTTGCGATGAACTGGACGCGCTGCCCGCAATCAACCGGGAGAATTGGCTTTTTGAATTAGATTTGCTAGAAAAAATTCTTCCCAAAAATTCTAATGTTTTGCAGGTCGGGTGTATGGACGGTACAAGGATCATAAAACTGCTTGAGAGACGGCCCGATTTACACATGACGGGTTTGGATATTGAAAAAGAATTTCTAGAGATCGCTGAGAGAAGTTTTACCAAAACAGGACCACAAGTGCGCCTCATTCAGGCGGATATTACAAAACCGCAGAACGACCTTGGACACTATGATTTTGTTATTTGCTTGAACAATACACTCGGATACATTGCTGAAGCCAACACCGCAATTGAAAATATGCGCCGGTTGAGCGATACAGTAATTGTTTCTGTCTACGGAGAAAAATTTACTGATGAAGTAGCAAAAAAATATTACGATGAGATTGGTTTACCCGCGAGCGAACGCAACCATGTTAAACGTTTTACGCAGGAAGAAGTTACTTCCTGGAGTAATACAATCACCAAAACGCCTCTTGGCTATTTCTGCGTCATTAATTGAAAAAGTATCGTTGGTGACGTAGGATATGTGTGCGCCGCCTTAGCTCAGTTGGTAGAGCAACGCTTTCGTAAAGCGTAGGTCCCCGGTTCGAATCCGGGAGGCGGCTCCTAGGAGATGGTACACTTAAGTAATCATTATCAATAAATGATTTTTATATGGGAAGCATTGAAAAGCAATTCTTACACAAAGACGATGACGAAAAAAAGAAAGGCGATGGAGTTCATCGCCAGATGCGCGAATTAGGAGGCGTCACATTCGATCAAAACCGTCAGCCCGTTGAACTAGAAACACCAGAGTCGATTCTTATGGCGAAGCAAGAAAGAGACAGGAATATTGAAGCTGTTCCGCATCGGCCTCTGACGCCCGCAGAAAATCGTGAACGCATCGCTAAATTGCAACAGCAAGAAGCGGAAGAACACAACAGACTCGATAAGGCGGCGTAAAAACACTATACTGTCTCGATGCAACAAAAAACTGACATCGAACAGCGAATTGTAGAAATAGAAACCGCCATGGAAGCGGCGGATTTTTGGAATGACAAGGCGAAGGCGCAGGCGGCACTGAAGGAATATCAGGACTTGAAGGCACAGCTCGCCGGCGGCGGGGGATACGACAAAAACGACGCGATCGTCTCGATCGTCTCGGGCGCCGGCGGCGACGATGCGGAGGATTTTTCGCGCATCCTTTTCGAGATGTATAAAAAATACGCGGCTTCGAAAGGTTGGCAGAGCGCGCTGCTCGGAGCCAATAAAAATCCGATGGGCGGGTTCCGCAGTGTTTCATTTGAAGTGAACGGAAAAGACGCGTACGGCACACTCAAAAAAGAAGCGGGCGTCCACCGCCTCGTGCGCATGTCGCCCTTCAATGCAGCCGGCAAGCGCCAGACGAGCTTCTCGCTCGTCGAGGTTTTGCCGCGCCTGCCGGACCAAGGCGGTATGCACATTCCGGACAACGAGCTCGATGTTTCGTTCACCCGCTCGGGCGGCCCGGGCGGGCAAAATGTGAACAAACGCGACACCGCCGTGCGCGCGGTGCACCTGCCCACCGGCCTCTCCGTTCACGTCACCTCGGAGCGCAGTCAGGCCGCCAACAAAGAAAAAGCGCTCGAGATGCTCCGCGGAAAACTCTTCAAACTAAAAGAAGATGAAACAAAAGGGCTCACCGCAAGCATGTCGAAGGGCGCCACGACCAAGATCGAGTGGGGAAGCCAGATCCGCTCCTATGTCTTGCATCCGTACCAAATGGTCAAAGACCACCGCACCGAGCACGAGGAGCGCAACGTCGACAAGATTCTCGGCGGCGATATCCAAGGGTTCATTGACGCGGAGAAGTCGTTGCATTAGTTTTACGCCAGCGCTACTGCTCTTTGAAACACGCTGTAAGGGTAGTGGCGTTCCGCCGTAATGCTTATAGAAGGAGTTGACTCATGGCGCCGGATTCCCAAGACTATTTCACTGCGATCAGCGCTGGTATCAGTGCCGGGCGGTTGACAGAGACGCCAGTTCGCGCCGCCCTTCGGGACATCAGCGAGGGTCATATCGTGGTCGGCAATCTCCTCGAATTCTCGCAAAGTGTCGACCTCGAAGGGGTCGTCCGCTTTGTCGTAGCGGAACACTTCCAGGCCGGCAACCAGATCGGGCCCTACACGATCGTTCGGGTGGACGAGGACTTTATGCATTGCTTCGGCGATATCGTCGAAGAAGACGTGCCGGCTCGCACCGTACACCTGTGGAAGTTTACAAACGCCTGCCGCGACCGCGAGGTCGTCGATTTGTTGAACAGGGAACAGCAGGGCCGGGCTTATACGTATTTTGCCCACATCTATCAGCTGATGGCACGTCGCCACCTGTCTCGCTCCACTTACATGGGCGGTTGCAACGTCGTCTACGCGGAGGCTGGTGGCAAACGACCGGCCGCGCTTCCCTACAAGTTCGACAATGGGCGATTCTCACTATATGCCCACTTTGTCGGCGAGGGCAGAGGAGACCAAGCTGTCCATGGATGCGGCGATTGGGTCTGTGGGGGTTGATAAAACCCGCTCGTCTCCTGTCAAAGGTTCTCTCTGAAACTCTGCCGGTTGCGGAGCTTAGGAGAGACCTTTTCTATAAACAAGTGGGAACACCGTTTTCGTATCTCTCGTTCGTTGGGGTATAATCATTCCCGTTGTGATCTATTACGACAACGTCACCAAGATCTACTACGACGGCGCGCCGCCCGCGGTCTCGGACGTGACCCTCAATATCGAGCCGGGCGAGTTCGTCTCCATCGTCGGGCATTCGGGCGCGGGCAAGACGACGCTCCTCAAGATGCTGTTCGCGGAAATTTCCCCGACGCAGGGGGCTGTTTTTTTCGGCGAGCGCGAGATCCAGACGCTCTCCGGCAAAGAGCTTCTCCAACTGAGGCGCGCGATCGGCACGGTCTTTCAGGATTTCCGGCTCCTGCCGACGAAGAACGTCTACGAGAACATCGCGTTCGCCCTCGAAGTCGCGGGCAAGAGCGATGAGGACATACAGGCCGATGTGCCGCATGTCCTCGATCTCGTCGGGCTCGCCGAAAAGATCTGGAGCTTTCCGCACGAACTCTCCGGCGGCGAACAACAGCGCGTGGCGATAGCCCGCGCGATCGTGGGCCAGCCCGATGTCCTCCTTGCCGACGAGCCGACCGGCAACCTCGATCCCATCAATGCGCACGACGTCGTGGAGATATTGAAGCGCATCAACGATCTCGGCACCACCGTCCTGCTTACCACGCACAATAAGTCGGTCGTTGATTCCGTCGGGCGGCGCGTCGTCACGATGGATCAGGGGCGCGTCGTGCGCGACGAGGCGCAAGGGAAGTACGTATTATAATGAGAGAACAGAAAACAGCGAACAGAAAACAGTATGAACCATCCTAATCCTCAAATTCTGTTCTCTGTTCTCTGTTCTCTGTTTACTTTTGTATGAACCTCTGGCTCAACATCAAACGGGTCGCGCGGTACGGGCTCGTCGGCTTCATAAGGAACGGTTTCGTCTCGCTCGCCGCGATCCTCATCATGACGATAACGCTCTTCGTCGTCGCCCTGCTCCTCATCGCCGGCGCGGCGCTCAGTTCGGTCCTCGCCACGCTCACCGACCAGGTGGATGTGACGGTCTATTTCACTCCCGCGGCGACCATGGACCAGATCAACCAGATACAACAACAGCTCTCTGCTCTGCCGCAGGTCGCGACGACGACCTACATATCGCGCGATCAGGCGCTCGCCGCTTTTCAGGCGCGCCACGCGGGCGACCAGCTCACGATGCAGGCGCTCCAGGAGCTGGGGGACAATCCGCTCGGCGCTGCGCTCGAAGTGCGGGCGAAAGACACGAGCCAGTACGCAACGATCGCGAAATATCTGGAGAACGTGCAGGGCGCGGGCCCGGGTACGGCGATCGATACGGTCAACTACCAGCAGAACCAAGCCGCCATCAGCCGGCTCTCGAACATCATTAATACGTCGCGCGCGCTGGGCCTCGCGATCGCGCTTTTCCTCGCGGTCTCCACGCTCCTCATCACCTTCAACACCATCCGGCTCGCCATCTACACCGCGCGCGACGAGATCGGGATCATGAACGTGGTCGGCGCCGGCCGCTGGTACGTGCGCGGCCCCTTCATCGTCGCCGGCGTTCTCTACGGGCTCATTTCCGGCCTCGTCGTGCTCATCGTGCTCTATCCCTTGACGCTTTCCTTCGGCGCCGGCTCGCAGGCCTTCTTCGGCACGTTCAACGTGTTCACGTACTTCACCGCCAATTTCCTGCTCTTTTTCTTCACGATCTTCGCCTGCGGCATCGGCCTCGGCGCGCTCTCGAGCTATCTTGCCGTCCGGCGATACCTTAAGATGTAGCGTATGGC
>Ga0105164_10001511_pt1 | contig 14874 bp, 1 predicted proteins | sample VDWuncwatermetaG_FD_89674 | JGI IMG/M metagenome (GOLD analysis project Ga0105164, IMG submission 89674) | Wastewater microbial communities from Netherlands to study Microbial Dark Matter (Phase II) - VDW unchlorinated drinking water | ecosystem: Environmental > Aquatic > Freshwater > Drinking...
GCGAAATGTCACCTCAACCTTGGCAGATAAGACCCTCGCAAGCGAAATAGCGCAGGCATTTAACTTAAGCATGGGAATAACCAAGTTCCTGTTCGAAGGAACCTGGGCTGGAAATAAATTCACAGAAACCAAGATGCTAGGATATGTCAATATATATACGATTTGGAAGACTGAAAATGGTAGTTATGTTACACGTACTACAAAAGTTGAGAATGACAGAATTGTTTCAACCGAAATTAATTCTTATCTGGCGCCGGGAGATGTAAAAGATGACGTTGTCAGACAACAGTTAAGTAATTATAAAACAGCTGAAGGTGGTTATAGGGGCAAGCTACTTATTGGAGCCAATGGACAGATTAGCATAGAAGGCGTGCTTGTTACTCCGTTAGGAAAAGATGGTTTTAGGGCTGATATTTATGAGAATGGCAAGTTGAAGAAATCTGTTGATCAGTTGATGGTAGGCGGAGAGGTTAAGCATGCCGTATTTGATGTAGTCAACGGAGAGAGGAGGAGAAATAATGCCCTGTCCGATGTGATAACCTTCACCCTGGGTAATTTGCATACAACAGAAGCCGGCCTTGTCCCATTAGAAGGTGGTGTTAAGTTTACACAGGGGGCTGATGGGTATTTTTATGCAGATAGATATATAGAAGTAAAAGCCGGCGAGGCAATATATTGGATTGCTGGAGGTTGCAATAATGTGTTAGGCCGTGAGAATAAATTTGCTTATACTCAAGAAGGAATGAGGCTGTGGGAAGGATTTAAAGAGAATGGCGAATGGATAAGGAGTATTCCGGCAGGCGGAAAGGCAGGCGAAATAGACGAGGCGCCGAATGGCTATGGGACTAATTTGATAGCGAGAGATCTTGCTGACGGCAGGCAGAAATTTACAGGAGATCTGAAGGTAGAAAACGGCGAGGATGTATTTGTAGGTAAGGGAGTGCGGATAGTGGTTGCGCAAGACAGCAAGTTTACTTATATGGGAACGCCATACGGCGCCGGAACTATATTAAGGGGAGATGATAGAGGTAAACTTTTTGCGCCCGATGTAGATGTATTTATAAATCATATGACTGGCGAAGCCGTATTTACTAACCAAAAGACAGGCGAAAGACAAGCATTTCAGCTGAAAGTGGACGCGGAAGGCAAGATAACCGGCTTTACTGGTTTGGCAGCTAACACCCATTCTGCAAAAATGCTTGAGAAATTTTTATCTAATCTGCAGGGTGTGGCCATTTCTGAAGCCGAACTAACCGGTTGGAATAAAAACGGATTTAATTTAATAAGCAGCCAGGCATTTGTTAAGGTTGATTTCAATAGAGAAGAGATAAGTTATATAGGACAAAATAGGATAAAGTTCGAGACCAAAAATGGCGTTGAGATTGATATAATAAAAGGTGAAAAAGGCTGGGAGAACAAGATTAGCGCGCCTTCAAAGAAGGAATATGCACAAGCCGGCCAGTTACTGCTTAAGTATTTAACTTCAGAAACTGCGATAGAGCCAAGGCAGGCACAAATTTTATCCAATCTCATCGATACTAGTATTGAATGGTTCAGGCTGGAGAATGTATCGCAAGGCAATAATGCAAGATTTGCTGAGATTTTAAATAAGTGTTCAGCTACCGGTGTCCCTACATCTGCCGGCATAGCAGAATTTTTTAAAGGTAATTATGAGAAGGCCAAAGAGGCTGCAATAGATGGAACTTGTGTATTAGCAATAGCAACCGGAAAAATACAAACCCAGATAATTAGAGAGTTTGTAGAAGGGAATCCCCATGGGTTATCCAGCCAGGATCTGAAAGAATACGGCGTTTCCCCGACAGTAGGCAGTACGGTTTCGCTAAAGCCTGTTATTGAAGCTCTGCTTAAGAACTTACCTCTAGAAGCAAAGGCAGAAACTGAAAAGGCATTGAAAGAATTCATGACTTCTCAGACCGTCGAGAGAATTGATGTCCCTCTTGACGAAGAACACAAAACTTATATTAGGAGTTTGTGTGAGGCTGCTGATGAGAAGTTAAATTCTGCGCTTACCAATATTAGAGCCGGTGAGAGAACATTAGCTAAAAAAGAGATTGCTATTGCTCAGGTAGCCGTGGGAGGCATAAACACCATTTACGAATTTGCCGCATTTAAAGACTATATAACAAAGGAAATCGTTAAGTGGCGGTTGTTAGTAGAAAAAAATCTGTCAGAATTAAGCCCGCAGGAAGTAAATAAAATTGGCTCGCAACTGGTAGAACTTTTAAAAAGTGATGGGGCTACTTATTGGTGGAATTTAATACCATCAACCGAAGGTATAGGCAGGATAGGTATGCGCCAGATGTTGAAAGATATGGATGATGTTCTGAATAGTAGTATGAAAAAATTATATGACGATGTGAAAGAAGGCGACCTGCAAGGCGCAGAAAAGTCTTTAAACAGAGCTTCTGTAATGTTAGAGCTTGCGAAAGCCGTGCATACAATCCAATTGGCGCAGTTTTATGAAGGAGTAGACATAGGTTCAAATTCCGGCGAAAGAAATATGGTCCCCAACGACTTCTACAAGATTACAAGGGGTAATAAAGTATGGAGATTTATTAGTCAAACCAACGATATGGCCGAGAAGGCCTACGAAACCTTCTTAAAGACAGACGAAGCAAATATAGATAAGTTTGCTAATAGTTTGGGGAATCTGCGCGCGAGAGTTGCTCTGCTAGACTTGAATAATAAATTGTACTCACTGCAGGAAAATATAAGCCAGAAAATGAGTAATGTCACATTTGAAAAAGAAAAAGACGCCTTCGTAGCAGGTTTTGCAAAACTTATCCAGGAAGGATGGTTTAGAACTAAGGGTACGGCTGATAAATTTATTGCTATGACTACGGATGAGAAGATAGCGTATCTTAACGCAACATTTACTGGATTTGGTCACCGAGATGCAGCACAGCTACGCACCCTGATGGACCGTTTGGATTATTTGGCAAATCCTAATGGAATATTCAGGCAGACAATGAATTTGTTAAGTTCAGCCCGCGAGGATATAATTAGCACCATTTCAGGGGAAGCGGATTCTAAATCGGATAATCCGCCATCCGCTGCGCTACAAGCGAAGATTAATAGCATAGGAAGAAAGATAGAAATGGCGGGTATCGGTTTGCAGATTTGTTCAGTTGAATTGGCCGTTATTGGTTTATCAAATTTAGCTAATGCGAGAAAAGAATTGATTGTGGCGGGAGGAGGGATAGAAGGAGAAAAGGATCGTCAAGTACCAGCGTCAAGTAAAGCAAACCTGAGACAAATTACGATAGGGCTGGAAGCTGAAGGGAAAATAGACCGCTATGAAGCTGCGGAGAATTTACGGCAACACAAGGCAGAAGTAATGAGTAAAGAACTTTCGTCACTGGGGAAATTAGAAAAATGGATAGATACCGCCATAGGAGCTATTAACGAGGCAAAGGTTTATTTTGCTGGTTTAGAAAGCGCAGATACTGATATTTCAAGAAGTGAGGCAATAGAGAAGATTTCTGTTTTAATAATTAAAGTAAAAGGAAACGTATTATTGGCCCAATGTTATAACTTAAGCGATATTTTTAAGGAAAATGGCTACCACGGAAAGGGTATAGACGATGTGATCAAAGCTATTCCGCAAGAGGCGTCATATTTAGCAAAGGCGTATAGAGATATGGTGGCGGCTGTTGGCGATGTAAGTTCAGCTTTTGAAAACATAAGTAACGCTACAAATTTAATACTTGATCATATTCTGTCAAAGAATGACAGGTTAGCCTCAGAAATGTTGGACGCCTGTTATGGAAGATTTGAGGTGCTATCAGAAGCAGTTAATATCTTAATAGAATCAAAACCGCTTCTTGATAGTATGACAGAAGTAGCAAAATCTGCGTATGGTCACTGGTTTAGTGGGCCTAAGGCGCACGAAACAAAGGTCTTAGAAGTTTCTAAGGACCTTGCTAATGTGCTTGGCTTAATGGCTTCTGGAAAATATGAGGCAGCCAAAGATTTATATAGCAAGACAGTAGCCAAGAGCGAATATTATCCGGAGTTGGGCAAAAGGCCTGTTACTAAAGCAGAAGCCGCCCTTAGGAATTATAGAAATGTAGAATTCATAAGGACTGTTATCAGAGAGGTTATAATAACAGTTGTTTTAATAGTTGTTACATGGGGTATAGGCGCTGTAGCAAATATTGCCAAAGGCGCTATTAGCGCCGGAGTCGCTGCCGCTAGGGCGGGGACAGCGCTTACCATAGCTTTAGAAACATATAGGGGCGGTAGAATAGCGAGTGCTTTCTTTAAATTAGGATATACTTTTGCACTGGCAGCAAGGTATGCAGAAGGGGCGCAGGCATTTCGAAGTGGTATGGTACTTTTGAACGGTGTAAATGGCGCTTGGGCATTGAAAGGCTTATATACGGCGGCTTACGCATCGATAAAAGGAGTGCAATATTTAGGTCTTTTAAGGTTAAGCGCTACCTATATAGGCGACGCAGTTCGTGCAGGGATAGCATTGGGACGCGGAGTTGCTTATGCGGTAAAGGGTGCCTGGGGTTTGTTAACTAAATTTGTTGGAACGCCTCGTATAACATTGACGGCATGGGCTGAATTTGGGGGAAAAGGCGGTTTTGCAAGGCTTATTAAATCGTGCCTACAGACCGGCTGGATGATAGCAAAGGTAAGTATGATTATCGAAGGTGTCAGAATTTTCTGGAATAACACAATTAATGGCAAACCTATTAAGGATTTAGCAACCGGTCAGACAGATAAATACAGCGAAAAGGGATTTCTGGAAAATGCTGCATGGTTCATATACGGCGTAGGAAGAGCCGGTGTTATGGGATTCTTTACCGGACTTAGATTAGGCCCGTTCTTTAAATTCCAACCGCTTGGCGGCACAGCCGACAGGTCAATTTTACAGATAGGCAGGTCAATGGGAATTGGAAAGCGCACCGCAGAATTTATTACTGGGATGAAACCCGGCGCCATTTCTGCCTGGACTACTCGCCTTTTCACAGGTGAGGTAAGATACGGCGCTTTTGGGACGTTTGCGATAAAACTCGGTATAAGGACTGTTAGCTTTTTTGACACAGTTTATACCTTCTATGCATATACCCTTGCATTTAGTTACATAGGCCGTGGTATTGGATATGGTATTAGGGAAGTTTGTGGTTTGGTAGGTTTTGAGAGAGGATATAATTATTGGAATAACCAAAGGATTGGAAATTTAGCTGCCCTTGTCGGTGAGATAGGAATGATATTTGTGCCGTTCGGGCAAAGATCGATGGGTACCGAAGCCCAAAGAACGCGGGTTAAAGAGCACCTTGAAAGTGCGCAAGAAAAAATTCAGCAAAGAACTGAAGAGATTCAGACTGCGAGAGCGAGAGAAAGTTTAACGCCGCAGGAAACGGCGCGCCTAAGTAGACAAGAAGGACGCTTGGAACAACAAAAAACACGCTTGGCTAATTTGTGGGACCGTCTCTTATCGGGAGATGAAGTAATGGTGCGTGGCGGCCGCGATAGGGGGTATATAGTATTAGGTTCAGTAGAAATGTTTAAGGATGTTAGTAAAGCTCTTATTAGTCTCGCTTCGCAGAGTACATTAGATGTAATTGCAAACCCCAAAATTAATTCAAAGACTGTGGATATTGCAGGTGTTGAAGTAAGTTTGGGAGCATTAAGAGCGTACGGCGGCCAGGCGTGCGCTTTTGACAGAATTGTAAGCGAGAGGATGACAATAGAAGAAAGGTTTAACCCGCAACATTCTCGTGAAGGCAGCAACTGGGCTAAGAGTAGTAAGACCTGGAGGGCGTTCGAAAGTGCATGCACCAGAAGCTTGGTAAATATTGAGCTCGCCGAACTTGGCATGCGATCAGGCCGGGACGCGCAAATACAAAAAGCAGCAGAAATTGCCAATACGCCGGCAGATTCTAAAGACCCTAATATTATTATGCTTGGAAAAAATGTCAAGAATACAACCGCTTATCAAGAAGCCGCAAACCAGTGGGTAGCGCGCCAAAGAGTCGAACTGGCAGCGCAAGTAATAAACGCATGGGGCGATTTTAAGGCCGCCATATTTAAGCTATGCACATTTAGAGGAAGCATTAGAGATGCTATAGATACATATAAGGGATGGAAAACCGCTGAATTTAAAGCGCAGATATTTGTTAAACAATACGAGGTAGAAAGTTTGAAAGTGATGCTTGCCACAAATAATACTGAAAGAGGAACCGAATTAGCCACAGCCCAGTTGGCAAAATGTAAAAATGAATTGACCCTGCTCAATCTTCAATTTGATAGGCTAACAGCTACAAGGCAAGAGCGTATATCTATAGATCAAAATATACATCAGGTGGAAAGGCAGCTGCAAGGCTGTAAAGGATTAGTTAAGGCCTTAGAAATAGTAAATAGTGCACGTACAAAGGGAGATATAACTCTACAGGATATGATTGCTAAAAGAGAAGCCGATGTCAGATATAAAATGGATGGCCCGCAACGCGAGGCAATGCAGGGTATACATGATGCGTTACAAGCTGTAAGAGAAGGTAAGGATATACCAGAGCAGGCATTGCGTCATGTGCAGCGTCTTGCAACAGGCAGAGGCAAAACAGATGTTGTTATGGTGGTGTTGCCTTTTGCTAGAGCAATAGATGCAAAGGCTGGAAGGGTAACAGTCATACAGACGAATACAGAACCTTCCGCCCTTGACTTATTTAATGATATTGCAAAGGTATATGGCAGGGCGGGCGGTAAGGTTGTCATGCTCACTGAAAACGAAGATCCTCAGCGGGTAAGAGAGATATTTGATATGGCAGAAATAGTTGTTTGCACTCATTCTGCTTATTCCAGCGCAGTAAACCAGCAAAGATCCCAGACAAAAGCTGGAGAGAGGATACAAATAGCACAGAGGGTAGGAACAGGTATATATGATGAGTTTGATCACGCCTTCACAATACCAGCGACAAGAATATCGCAAGGCGCAGGCAAGGTGGTAATAGGAACGCTGGAAGACAGGTTCTGGGACTATGTGACTCAGCGAACCGAGATGTTACATTTTGCAACCTCTGGAAGAGATGGTTATGGCGAATGGTATAGGACAAAGGTGTTAGGCCAAGCATCGTCTTCTCGCGAGGTACGCCCGACAGGCCGAACGGCAGAATTAAGGGAGCGTTTAACCCAAAAGGCGAAGGAATCAGGACAGACGTTATTTGAGTATCAACTGGAAAAAATGTCAAGATTTATTTTAGAAGTCAAGGTTCCGCAATGGGCTAGGGAGGCAAAGGCAGAGGCTCTCATTAAAGCGGGCCAAGCTGATTTAGCACCGGAGTACTTAGAGACAAAGCTTAATTACAGCCAAAATCAAGTTAAAGAAATATTGTTCAACGGCACGAGCGTTCATGGTATGAGGCCCGGCTTTGACTATACGGTCGGCCAAGAAGGAATTATAGCACATAACCTCGGGAAGGCTTGGGAAGATTTGCAGATGCCTGCGGGACAAATGCAGGTTCTTGAAAAAATATGGGGCAAAGAAGTATCCCGGCCGCTGGAAGACAGCTTTACAGGAAACGCCAGAGAGGCTATGAATACGTTCCAACGCGTAATAGGTTTGACAGGCACTACTTCACCCGGGATAACAGCTATTGCTAAACAAATGGGATTTAGAATTGAAGGGACTGGAACAGAGTGGTCAGAAGGCACGTATAAAGTAGCTGATAATATGCAGGCCAAATTTGCCCAACTTAGGGCGTTTGCCAACGACCCGCAGACTTTAAATATTGTATTAACATCCAATTCAGGTACCGCTCGATTGATTAGAAATTATTTAAGCCGAGTTTGTGGCGTAGAGAGAAGCGATGTTATGTTTGTGGGAGCTAATACACCTACATACAAGGTAGCTGAGTTTACAGAAGATGTGACATTTGGTAAGAAGCACTGGGTTATCGGAGATGCTAACTTAATAGGCCGCGGAACCAATTTCTCACCTAGGCCAAATAGTGACGCAGCGGCATCATTTTATGAACGTATAAAACACGTAAATATCTTTATGATAGACGCTGAACAGATGAGCAATACGCAATGTATTCAAGGTGTGGGTCGAACACAAGGTCATAGGTTTGAAGGTTTGGATAGAAATAAGGATTTTGATATATATTACCTTTTTGATAAGCAGACATTAAGCCAGAATGATACTGTTCGTAGGGTTACAGGGGGTAATACCAAAAAAATAACAGAAGAATTATTGAAAGAAGAAATATTACCTCAAGTCCAGCAGGCTAATGAAGCAAAGGATATAATGAGAGCTGGCATACATGACATAGTATTACAAAAAGCGCAGGAGTTTGTTAGGAGTACTTCGGATATAAGAACGCCAAGGACTATAAGGGATTTCGAAAGAGAATACTTAAGCGACCGAAGCATAAGTATACAAGAGGCGGCCCCGTATTTAAGTACGTTTATAAGCAGTCCTGCATTAGATGCTGAAGGCGCCGCATTTGCGACTTTATTCTATCAATTAAGGTCTGCAAATGAAGAAGCAAGAGGATGTTTAACAGCGGGTGTTCCGGGGTTATCGTTTACGCCGGGAGATACTTCAGCCGCGGCGATATTTGCAGCAGCAAAACACCTTGCAGACAATGGAATAGTAGATCTTTCTAACTATGAGATGAAAGGCTTCCAGCAGATTGTTTCACTTGGCGCAGCTATTAGGGTTTTTGGCAGCGCGCTAATCCAATTAGTAACTATCCAGGATCTTCGTGGGTTGCAGTATGGAAGCGATCCGTTGGTTATACCTAAATTAATTCTAAGCAAGCTTGATGTAAATGCAAATCCTGGGTTATATAGGGTTCTCGAAGGCAGAATAACGTCTCTGGAACGCGGTATGCAAGCAGAAACAGCCCTTTATGAAAGGAGCCAGAGAGGCGAACAGGAAAGATTTGGATTAGGCCGTCTATGGGGAGCGATAGGACAATTTATTACATATTTGAAAAATGTAAATGTGCAGAGACAAACCGATATTGGTAATATTGATATGAATTTCTTTAGAGAAGTGTCTAATTGTTTGGGTAACGGTTCAGCTGTTATCCCTGCACTTTTGATGGCGTTTAGCCCGAATCTGACCATTGAAGAGAGTCAAAATGCAACGAGGATTTTTGAGCGAATAGGCGGAATTGATTCGAACATTGCGCAAAAGATAACTCTTAGGGAATTAGTGGGTATGGCAAGAGGTACGGTGAACTTCCCCGCTTATTTAAGCGAACGATCTTCAAACTATAGAGATGCAATAGCAGAAGTGCGACAGGCAGGAAATAATGTTACTTTAGACAAGCTGCAAGATATTTGCACCCGTTACAGATTTGATGGGCGAGACGCAATACCGTTATTAACAGACATAACAGAGTCTATTGCAGGAAGGATGAGCGGAATAATTAGTGCGATGGAGCAGAGAGGCGTTAGACTGGAAATCATTGGATCAATTAATATATGGTCACTCCACCGTTTTGCGTCTCAGAGAGATAATAGCAGAAATTATTTAAACATTGATATTGCCACGACTAAATTTAGCGCCCATATAGCAATTACCGAGAGAATGACCACAGAACAGACAAGGGATGTAACTGTTGCCAACCCCGACGGGACAACAAGGACAGAGAAAAAGACCGTCAGGGTCTACAATGATGATGTAACTAGAGACAATATTGACCAGATAGCCGCTGAATTTGGATTTAAAGATGTAGTTGAAGGCAGAAATGCAATCTTAACAGAAAGGGCCGATGACCTCGCAACTGCAATAAATCAACGCAGGGCGCAGCTTAGGGCTGAAAATCCAAATATGCCTGGACTGCCTGCAATACAACCCGCTGCTGTAGCGCGGTCTCTTATTGCTACAGCGGCATGCGTGCCTGCGACTACTAAATTATCCATTGTTATCAATGCCGTTGTAAACAGCGAACTTACTAATGCCATGGACAGTGTCAATAAGTCCATCATGCCTGCCGGCGCCCAGACAAATATAGCCCAGCAGGCCGCAGCGCAGGCGAGGCAAGCTCCAGCGGCACAAGCGGCCCCGCGCGTTGGCGTATCCGGCATAATAATTACGCTGGGCGAGAATGTGAGAAACTCCGACGGTATTGGCGCAAGGCTCGGTGAGCATCTCGATGGCTTATTTACTGCTTTAAGTGAACAATTAGATAAAGGACTTGCGGCGAAAGCGGCCGATACGGCAAGACAGATACAACGATCCTTGTCAGGCGCGAGATTTGATAATAATCTTACCGTTATAGCTACGCGCGCGGTAATGCAAGCCATATCTAATCGGGCGGTTGGCGCGTCGGATGTAATCAATACGCTCGGCGAGGAACTGGCGAAAGCCGCGAGAACAGCGCGCGATTCGCAGTTGGAGGCTGACGTCAAGATTCAATTCGCGACCCTAGCCGATCGGTTGGCCGCGAATGACCTGCAAGGCGCAATATTAATGTTAGGGCATATGATGGACGCTCAATATAACGCTGATTTGAGTGCTGCGATAAACGCTAACCCGGCCGTTCTTGCGGCGCTGAATAATATAGCCGAGCAGGTCGAGGCGCAAGATATAGATAGCGGCGTAAATAGGCAGGCCGCGGCTGTCAGGACACAGATAGCGATGATGCGCGCGGGAATGGCAGGCAATGTCACCGCAAGGACCGTTGATCTGGGCACTCGTTTTGGCAACGGAACGGTTTCAGCCGCCGAGGCAAGCAGGGCATCAGGCAGAATAGAGACAGATTTGAACGGCGCCGCGAAGCAGGATGCTGTCATGCGGATGAAAATGGTTATGGATAACATGATCGCGGCAGGCGGTGCGCGGACTGTACTGGCCGCCGGCCGTCAAATGACGGCAGAAGCTAAAGCCGCCGGTGTAGGCCAAGCTAAGATCTCGAAACTCAATAGCGCTGTTAACAACCTGGCTCAAGCGGTTAAAGCAGGAGATGCCAGCGCTGCCAATATGGCGCTAGCTCAAGTAGAGAAGGCGTTACGCGCGGGTAATGTAGCGGTTAACGGCGCTATGACCAGATGTAGAGATATAGTTGCTTCAATGAAGCAGAGTGACACAAATATGCAGGTTCAGGCAACGGTAGCTGTCCAAGAGGCGCTACATCAAGTCGAAGAGGGCAAGGCTATCGGTGCTGTAATAGTTGTGTTAAGCACCGAATTGGGCACTCAAGAGATTACCCCCGAAAATACCAGACGCGCGAGAGAGACCTATAATGGCATTGTAGGACGACTAAACGGCGCCGCTACGTCGCAAGCGCTCGCACCGACGCTGGCCTTGCTGGATACCGTTATCGCAGCGCGCGAGACAAGAGTAACGGCCAGGCAGCAGGTGAATGCCGTCGCGCTGGCTGCTGCCAGCCAGGGCAGGCCTATGTCACAGCAGCAAAAGACAAATCTTGAGAATCGTATGCTCGCCGCGAACAGCGGTATTACTATAAAAGATATGGTGTACGTCCTGAATATCAATGGTGTATCGGTGCCATTGAAAGAAAAAACCGACGGTGCAAGCCTGGTCGGCCGCATAAATAGCAACAGAAAAGAGATCGCGCGAAGAGCAGGAGTTGATGTCAGCGTTGTCGATGCGATGGTCCGAAGCATGATCACCCGGACCGGCGGAAGCTACGAAGTGAGCCTCGGCGAGACCGTCGGAGAATCCGGCAAGGCTGTCTTTGACTTTGACGCAAGCGGCAATCTGACGCAGACAGGAACAACCAGGACCTACCGTACAGGCGTTCAGGAAGCCGTCGATATTCACACAGGCCACGAGGGCCTGACACTGCCCGAATGCGTTGGAGATATTGCCGCGATGATAAAGAAGGCTCAAATTACAGGCACGCCTCTGGCACAGATGACAAGCTATATTCTCGCAAAGGACGGACGCATTGGTGAATTGAGATTCGACACCGGGAGAAAACAGTTTACGCTTAGAGTTGCCCCTGTTGGCGGCGAGTTTGGAAAGGCGCAGCCATTTACCGATAATATCCTTGGTGTTGAAGTAGCGGCCGCTGTTAGCGCCGCTATCGGCGCCATCGACATAGCGACAGGTAAAGTGGCTGCTGCGTCGACAGACCTACCAACCGAAGCCGGCAAGACCACAACCCTTGATCCAGTTACTATTACGAGGGTCAGCGAGACTGGGCAGCCCGCCGTATTCGAGTTAAGAGTCAACCGCGCAGTTGCCGCACCGCGCGAAGCCAAGACGCCAACTCCACTAAGCAAGACGACAACTGCTCCGTCGGGCGGAGTCGTTTCTACGAGTGTCTTTACAGGCAGGGCAGGGCCTCCGTCTGGTGGAATTGCTGGAAGAGCGGCTAATATGAGTGAGGCGCAACGCGACCAAGCCGACAAAGCGCTGAGAGAAGAGGCCTCTAAACTTGGAGAACAGCTACCAGGGGCTAACACCGGTATAAATCCTACAGGAACTATTCAGCCTGGAGTCGGAATGGCTACTATTGCGCCGCCGGTTAATCTGGTAATAATAGAAATTAACGCTGGCACGAGAGCTCAGGAAGCAGCCAAGAGCGTCGCGGACAAATTGAAAGAGGGTGTTGGGATAAGCGCTCCGACGACGGCAAGAATTGAAGTAGTAGATGCCGCTGTTCCGACAAACGGAGTCGCTATTGAAGGCATAGCCAGGATTTTGATCAAAGCCAGCGAAAATCCGGGTGAAGTTGTTGCTGATATGAGAAAGCAGAGAGATGACTTGTCACGCCAGGGCTATAAAGAATTTGAGTTTATTGTGGTCCTCGATGCCAACAGGCCGAAGTTCGAGGACTTCGTTGAGGCCTTCTCCAGGTACTCTGAAGCATTGAAAGATAAGGTCATTGTGATGATCGCGGATTCCAGCATTGACTACGGCAATGCCCTGGCAATCTATGCCAAATACCTCGATTCAGTGAAGCAGGGCGGCCATGCAGCGGCCGGCGCAAGCACGGTAGTCTTTACAAGGACAGCTGTTGTAAAGCTCGCAGCCCTTGCCGCCGCCGGCAGGATAGAACTTAATCCGGCCGCAGCCGTTGCCGTCGCCGCCCAGACCAACGAGGGCATGGAAAGCGCAATCGAAGCCGAGCTCGCCTACTAAATCCGACCTTACGGTAATATTGACGTTCCAGACCAACCATGGCATGGAAAGCGCAATCGAAATGGATCGACTCGGTAAACAAGGTGTCGATATCGGCGTAAAACGAGATTGTCCCTCCTTTTAAATTTATCTTGATTTCTGATGATTATATCATTATAATTCAAGTATGAGATATCGCCATAGAGCAATTGAACCCAAGCTTAAGACTCTGGCGAAGCATTTTCCCGTAGTTGTTGTGACCGGAGCCCGCCAGGTGGGAAAGAGCACGCTTTTGGCGCATCTTTTCGGGTCATACGCCCGGCATATTGTCTTTGATCCTGTGGCCGATGAATTTGGCGCGCGAAGGGATCCACAATTTTTCCTACAGCAGCACAAAGCTCCGCTTATCCTTGACGAGATCCAGTATGCCCCGGAATTGTTGGCGATCATTAAGAAGTGGGTAGATAAAAATCGCAGACCAGGGCAGTTCTATTTGACAGGGTCACAGAATCTCTCTGTTATAAAATCTATCAGTGAGAGTATGGCAGGCCGCGCGGTTATAGTTGATATGGATGCTATGACCGTGCCGGAGCGAAACGGAAGGGCTAAGAAAGAGTTTAGTTTTTGGTTGGAAACGATTCTTGCATCCGGCAAAAAATTCGAATCCTTGAAAGACTTGAAGCATTCGGGCGCGGTACCCAAAAATAATCCGCTATTTGAGATGCTCTGGCGCGGCGGGTATCCCGGAACTCTCGACCTACCGGACGATTTATTTGCTGATTATTTTCGGTCATACATCCGGACCTACGTTGAGCGGGATATTCGTGTTCTGGCCGAAATTTCTGATCAACAAACTTTTAGCCGGTTTTTTGGAGTTGTTGCCGCGATGACCGCACAGGAAGTCAATCACAGCCAATTTGGCAGGGAGCTCGGAGTGACGCCGCAGACAGCTTCCAGGTGGTTAGATATATTGAAGGCTACTTATCAGTGGTTTGAGTTGCCCGCTTATCACGGAAATCTTATCAAACGTCTCAGCAATAAAGGCAAGGGGTATCTTACAGACACAGGGTTAGCGTGTTACCTTTCCCGGATATCTTCTCCCGAATCACTTGCCGTGCAGCCGGTTATGGGCGCCATCTTTGAAACACATGTTGTCTTGGAGATAAAAAGGATGTTTTCTGTCTTATCCGCGCCGGTGAATCTATATCATTGGCGCGCGCATAGCGGAGCGGAAGTTGATCTGGTGATCGAGCGAGATGGGATGCTCTGGCCTGTTGAGATTAAATCCAAGGCAAATATTAATTCTTCCGATGTCCGGGGCTTAAACGCGTTCCGCGCGACTTATCCTAAACAGTGCGGGCCAAGCATCGTTGTTGCTTCAACTGAAGAGCCATTTTTCTTTTCAAAAAATGTAATTGTTCTGCCGTACGCTCTTTGTTGATCACAAGATGTCGGGCAGGCCCGCCCCGGGCGGGAAGAAGGTTTAGTGCTGTAGTATCAGAGGCCGTCGCCGCCCAGACCAACGAGGGCATGGAAAGCGCAATCGAAATGGATCGACTCGGTAAACAAGGTGTCGATATCGGCGTAAAACGAGACTGCCTCCTCTTTTGTGTACTACTGTGTTAGCATCCGGGTGATATTACCCGGATGCTAATTATCAGAAGCATCTCGACAAGGTCGTAGGGGACATTTAAATGTCCCCTACGATAGGTGCGATATCTCATTCTCCGACCCGGGCGGTAATAGTTTAGCATAAAGAAGTATCCCGACGATATCGTAGGGGAGGTTTAAACCTCCCC
>Ga0105164_10001512_pt1 | contig 14872 bp, 12 predicted proteins | sample VDWuncwatermetaG_FD_89674 | JGI IMG/M metagenome (GOLD analysis project Ga0105164, IMG submission 89674) | Wastewater microbial communities from Netherlands to study Microbial Dark Matter (Phase II) - VDW unchlorinated drinking water | ecosystem: Environmental > Aquatic > Freshwater > Drinking...
GAAAATGATAACACTGATTGCCAGCTATGGCTGGGGCCGGCTCTTCCGCGAGGGGGCAAGGGTCTGTATTGTAGGGCGGTCCAACGTGGGGAAATCAAGTCTCCTTAACGCGCTGCTCGGTGAAGAGCGGGTCATTGTTACGCCGGTACCGGGAACTACCAGAGATGTTATCGAGGAGAGTATCAACCTTGGCGGCGTACCGGTGGTTCTGTGGGATACAGCGGGAATCCGGGAGACCAGCGATCAAGTGGAGAAAATAGGAATCGATTTCTCGCTGAAGCGGCTTGAAGAAGCTGAGGCAGCCATGGTGGTTCTGGATGGATCGTCTCCGATCACGTCGGAAGACGATTTTATTCTGGAGGCTGTTAAAGGGAAGAAAAGCCTGGTGGTGATCAACAAAAACGATCTTCCCCTGCAACTCGATATGGAGAGAGCTCGGGCGTTGACCGGGGGCAAAAAAATGCTCTCGATCTCTGCCAAGTTGGAAAAAGGCATTGAGAATCTGAAATCCTTTCTCAGAGATCTTCTCTTGGGAGCCCAATCCGAACCTTCTATTGTGGTTACTAACTTGCGCCATAAAGCGGCTCTGGATAAGGCTGAAAAAGCCCTGGCGGAAGCGGTTTTGGCGTTGACCAACGGACTTCCGCCGGAGATGGTTGCAGTCGATCTTCAGGAAGCGCGAGAAAGATTGGAGGAAATCATCGGCCTGGTTACAAACGATAATATTTTAGAACATATTTTTAGTAAATTTTGTATTGGAAAATAACTAGTTAACTTTAATATGGATAGAAAAATCTGCGATGTCATTGTTGTTGGAGCTGGCCATGCCGGGATCGAGGCGTCATTGGCTGCTGCCCGCATGGGGTACAAAACCCTGATGCTCACCTTGAATCTGGATCATATAGGTCAGATGTCTTGCAATCCGGCGATTGGTGGAATTGGCAAGGGGCACCTTGTCAAGGAAGTAGATGCCTTGGGCGGCGAGATGGGTCGGGCGATTGATGAGACCGGAATCCAATTCAGGATGCTTAACACTAAGAAGGGACCGGCAGTGCGCGCCTCCCGGGCTCAGGCTGACAAAGCGCTGTATCGCCAAAAAATGAAGCGTATTCTCGAAAACACTCCGAATCTCACGCTCCGGCAGGCAAGCGTCGAGGGGCTGCTGGTGGAAAGCGGAGAGGTCAAAGGTGTGGAGACGCAAATTGGCGAAGTTTTTCTCGGGCACAGAGTCATTCTAACCACAGGCACCTTCCTCAAAGGGCTTATCCACGTTGGGGATAGAAACTATTCGGCTGGGAGGGCCGGCGATTTCGCAGCTCAGGGACTGAGTGATTCACTTAGAGAGCTTGGCTTTAAGATCGGGCGCCTAAAGACCGGTACCTGCCCCCGTCTTGACGGACGGACCATCGATTATGCCCGACTGCAAGTCCAATATGGAGATGATCCACCTATCCCCTTCTCTTTTTCCACAGAGAGGATCTCTCAGAGACAGATTCCCTGTTACATCACCTATACCAACAGCCGGACCCACGACATTATCCGCTCGGCCCTCCATCGTTCCCCGATGTATTCTGGCATCATCAAAAGTCGTGGTCCCCGGTACTGTCCTTCAATCGAGGACAAAGTAGTCCGTTTTGTGGATAAAGAGCGGCACCAGATATTTCTCGAGCCGGAAGGTCTCGACACGGTGGAAATCTATCCGAATGGACTCTCCACGAGCCTGCCGCTCGACGTCCAGATCGAGATGGTGCGCTCGATCGAAGGATTGGAGCAAGCCGAAATCATGCGGCCAGGCTACGCTATCGAATACGATTACGTAGAGCCGACCCAGCTCTATCCTTCTCTGGAGACCAAGCTTATCAAGGGGCTTTATCACGCGGGGCAGATCAATGGCACCACGGGTTATGAAGAGGCCGCGGCTCAGGGTGTTATGGCCGGTATCAATGCCGCGCTAAGCCTCCGGGAGAAAGAACCTTTGATTTTGGCGCGAGACCAGGCTTATATCGGTGTGTTGATCGACGACTTGGTAACCAAGGGAACCGATGGAGAGCCTTACCGCATGTTTACGTCGCGCGCTGAATACCGGCTTCTCTTGCGCGAGGACAACGCGGATCTCCGTCTTACTGAAATAGGCTATAGGATTGGCCTGGCTTCAGAAGAGGCCTCCCGCAGGACACAGGAGAAAAAGAAGCGAATAGCGAGCCTGGTAGAGATTCTCAATAATACTAGAATAAACCCCACGCCTGATACAAACGCCAGCCTTGAATCCGCGGGCTCCACGCCTCTGCGAAGTCAATGCTCGCTGGCTCAGCTACTTAGGCGTCCTGAGATATCTTTTACCGACTTGCCTTTGCTTCTCTCTGACCTCGCTCATATTCCTTATTCTGTGGGTCTTCAGGCAGAAGTCGAGATCAAATATTCAGGCTATGTTGAGAGGCAGATGGAGGGGGTAAAGAGGTTTAGAAAAATGGAAGCGTTGCGACTTCCTGAAGACATCGACTATTCCGCTATGCATGGCCTCTCACGCGAGGCGCGCGAGAAGCTTGCCTGCATCCGCCCACGTACGCTTGGCCAGGCCTCCAGAATCTCGGGTATTACACCCGCCGCAATCTCCTTGCTTTCGGTATACCTCAAAAAACAAAGGATCGCCTGAGCTTTTGCCCGGCACAAACCTGCAGCCTTAAGGCCTTTTTTGGTATTTTTCCACGTGGAACTTGACGGTGAAACATATATGGGCTATAGTCGGGCCACTATGGCGGAACTAAATTCATTTGAAGAAGGATTTCTTGTCGGGGTTTTAGTTGGAGAAGGACATTTTGGGGGGGACGGCAAGCAAGCTCAGGTGACTCTACGCATGCACATCCGTCATGAAAAACTATTTCGTTGGCTCTTGGAGAAATTTCCGGGATCGAAACTTTATGGCCCTTATTTGCATGGGGGGCGGAACTATTACCAATGGATGGCGCGCGGTCGATTTTTGCGCGAAGAGATTATTCCCATCCTAGCCCGCCATGTGAACTTTCTGGACAATCATGTTCGAACGCGCATTGAGGGTATGTGTGTATTGTATGGGATGCCTACTTTTTTTGAAAGCACAGATAAGGTACCCTAGAAAAATTTTATCCCCAATCAGGCCTCTGATGCTAACGATATTTTAGCGATAACTATTTAATATTACAGGATAATATTTGCCTAGAATAATAGCAATAGCGAATCAAAAAGGTGGTGTGGGGAAAACCACGACCGCAGTTAATTTGGGCGCCTCTCTTGCTGTTGCAGAAAAAAGGACGCTTCTGGTGGATGTCGACCCACAAGGAAACAGCACGACCGGACTCGGTATCGATCGGGCAAATTTAAAGAATAGTCTTTATCACGCTCTCATAGGGGCCAACTCGTTAACTGAGGTAATATGCGAAACCGCTCTCCCTTATCTTTTAGTTGCGCCAGCCAGTAGGGATCTGATTGGCGCGGAGATAGAACTCGTGAATGTGGAGAAAAGGGAGTGGAGACTGAAAGAGGCGCTCAAACCGGTTGAGCATGAATTTGATTACGTTCTGCTCGATTGCCCTCCCTCGTTGGGGCTCCTTACCCTCAACGCTCTCACTGCGGCCCACTCTCTTCTTGTTCCTTTGCAGTGCGAGTATTACGCCCTCGAGGGATTGAGTTCTCTGCTGGAAACCCTGAGGCTGGTTCAAAGGGGCCTTAACCCCGCCCTTTTTTTAGAGGGAATCTTGCTTACCATGTTCGACGGCCGCAATCGTCTCTCCCACCAAGTCGCCGAAGAGATCCGTGCCCATTTTCCCGACCGGCTCTTTCGTACCGTGATCCACCGTAACGTGCGCCTCAGCGAGAGCCCGAGCCATGGCAAGCCGGCCCTGCTATACGATGTCCATTCCACCGGGGCGCAGAATTATTTGGAGCTGGCCAAAGAGCTAATTCAAAACGGGGAGGAGAATCGCCGTGCAGAAAAAGGGACTCGGTAAGGGGCTGAGCGCCCTCATACCCGGAGCGGATACGAGCGGGGACTCGCCTAATCTGCAGGTGGGAATAGATCGAATCGTTCCCAACCCTCTGCAGCCGCGCCGCTCTTTTGACGAGGCGGCGATAGATGAGCTTGCGGTGTCTGTGCGCGCCCAGGGGATCATTCAACCGCTTTTGGTCCGACGCGTCGGCGAGAAATATGAGCTCATCGCCGGCGAGCGGCGCCTGCGCGCGGCCGCGAAGGCAGGCTTGAAGGAAGTGCCGGTAGTTGTTCGAGAGGCCAGTAGCGGCGAGATGCTGCAGTTGGCTTTGATTGAAAACCTCCAGCGGGAAGATCTCAATTCCATAGAGGAGGGCGTCGCCTACCAGCGGCTTCAGGAAGAATTTAATTTAAGCCAGGAAGAGATTGCCCACAAAGTCGGGAAAAGCCGTCCCGCGGTTGCCAACTCCATGCGCCTGCTTCTCCTTCCCAAAGAGGTGCAGGAGGAAGTGGCCCAGGGCAGGCTGGCGGCGGGTCAGGCCCGGGCATTGCTGGGGCTGGAAAGCGCCGCGCTCGTTCTTGCGGCGGCCCGTGAAGTGATAGCCAAAGGGCTCTCGACCCGGGAAACCGAGAGGCTGGTGGGGCGGTTTAAGTCGGCAAGGAAAAGCCGCAGAGGCGGGCAGGTCTCGGATCCGGACTTACACTCCCTGGTGGAAAAGCTCCAGCGTTCCCTGGGCACCAAGGTCCGTCTGCTGCACCGAGCAGGATCGGGTCGAGGCAAGGTAGAGATTGAGTACTATTCACTGGCCGATTTGGAACGGATCATCCAGATGATGACGGGAGATGAAAACTAATACAAACGAAATAAACAGAGTGACATTGAAAAGAATGAGATTCTTCGCTCTCGCTCAGAATGACGCTTTTTTGTCATGCTGAACGCAGTGAAGCATCTCACACTGGACCGCCGATTATGTAACATGACTTAATGCGTTTGTATTAGTCTGGTTGGGAGGCTTATGGTTTACCAAAAGCTCTTTACGTTTTTATCTCTTTTGGCGCTGGTCGTTTTTCCCTGCCCTTCGTTCTCTGCGCCGGCCGGCTTTGAAGAGATCATTATCGGTTACCCCAGCCGCAGCATGACGGGACTATTCCTCCAATAGGCTCTTCAGCTCTTCCCATTCGGTGACTGGCTGAGAACAGGTAAAGTTGTGGCAAACATAAACGGTGGGCCTACCGTTGAGCTGGGTTTTTCCTGCCAGAAGGGATGAGATCTTTTCCGGCCGCTCCCCGGGTTCCAAGGCCTGCAGGGTCTTGTTGGGTAAATAGAGGGAGTGAATTTTCCGCACTATTTCCCGGTGTAGTGGATCCTCCCTTTTTCCCACGAGGACTATCTCTTTCGGTTTTTCCAGATAAAAATCCAAGGCGGATAGCATGTGGGTAAAGCCGAACGGCTGCTGCTCCATAGCATCGTAGTAAAGGCGAAAAATTTTCTCTGCCTTTTGGAGATAGTCCTCCTTTCCCGTATAGTGGTAAAGCCTGAGGAGGAGCTGAATCGCAATGGAGTTTCCCGAGGGGATCGAGCCGTCGAAAGCTGGTTTTGCGCGGCTTATGAGCTTTTCGTGAGACTCTCCGGTGAAGAAGAAACCCCCATCCATTTCGTCCCAGAACTCCCGGATCATCGTCTCGACAAGCTGAAGGGAGCGGTCCAGGAGGGAGCGGTCCAGAGTGACCTCATAGAGATCGAGGAGGCCCGCGGCCAAAAAGGAGTAGTCGTCGAGATAGCCGAGGATCTTCGCCTGGCCGTCTTTGTAGGTGTGGAGGAGAAATCCATCCCGGAACATTTGGGTAAAGAGGAACCCTACGGTTTTTGCCGCTGCGTCGAGATAACGCGGGTTATCTGAGACCTTGCCCGCTTCCGCCAGAGCGGAAAGCGTGAGCCCGCTCCACGATGCCAATATTTTTTCATCACGGAAAGGCTTTACCCGTTTTTCCCTTTCCTGAAAGAGTTTTTCTTTGGCTTCCGCCAGGCATGCGCGGATCTCCTCAAGGTCTTTCCTGAAGAGTTTGGCCGACTGCTCCAGAGCCAAAATAGGATGGAGAATGTTTTTCCCTTCAAAGTTGCCAAAATCATTAACATCATAAATGCGGCAGAAGATTTCTCCAACCTCTTCGCCCAAAATTTGCACGATCTCTTCGCGTTCCCAGACGAAAAACTTTCCCTCTTCGCCTTCACTATCGGCGTCCTGGGTGGAATAAAAGCCGCCCTCGGAATGGAACATCTCGCGCAGAAGGTACCCTGCGGTCTCTTCAACAACGTTGCGGAAGAACGGCTCCCGGGTCAGGCAAAAAACTTGGGCATAGATGCGCGCGAGCTGGGCGTTGTCATAGAGCATCTTCTCGAAATGAGGCACCAGCCATTTCTCGTCCACCGAGTAGCGGTGGAAGCCGCCGCCGAGATGATCGTAGATTCCCCCCTCGGCCATATGGGTCAGCGTCTGCCTCACCATCTCTAGGAAGCGAGGGTTTTTGGAGGTTCGGTAGTGGCGGAGAAAAAGCTCCAGGGCACCCGTATTCGGGAACTTGGGCGCTTGGCCCAAACCGCCGTAGTTGGGGTCGTAGGCTTGGGCAAGCTGGTCCGCGCTTTGGGCGATGACATCCCGTGAGAAAGGGCGCTGGCTCTCCCGGGAACTGGCGAGGCGATTTAGGGCATCGGAGATCTGGGCGACGCTTTTTTCCACATCCTGCGGTCTTTCCCGGTAGGCCCGGGACACAGCCTCGAGGACTTTCGGAAAACCGGGAACACCGTAGCGGTCTTCAGGGGGGAAATAGGTTCCGCCGTAGAAGGGCTTGCCCTCGGGCGTAAGAAAAACCGTCATGGGCCAGCCGCCGCGTCCCGTGAGCATCTGAACCGCGTTCATATAGATTTCATCGAGATCCGGCCGCTCCTCCCGATCGACCTTGATATTGACAAAATGGTCGTTCATCAAAACGGCGATTTTCTCGTTTTCGAAGGACTCCGCTTCCATGACGTGGCACCAGTGGCAGGCGGAGTAGCCAATGCTCAGAAGGATGGGTTTATCTTCGTTCCTGGCCCTCTGGAGCGCCTCCTCCCCCCAGGCATACCAGTCCACGGGGTTGTGGGCGTGCTGGAGGAGGTAAGGGCTGGTTTCATGGATAAGATGGTTGGTGTGCATGATCCTCTCGGCAATCACCGGCGAGAGCATTACTTACCTGAGATCTGTTTCACGAAACCGCTGGATTCAATCTCTTTCAGTAAGGACGTGTCCACGAAGTCTTCGGGCTTGGCTTTCTTTGCCTTTGGATTGGTTTCCGCTATGGTATCCAACAAAAACTTCATTCCCTTTACGTTGACATAGGGCACAGGATCTATTTTCGGCACGTAATAGTCATAGGCGCTCTGAATGACATCCGCGTCCGAGATTCGGAGATGCCGTTCAATAACCTTGAAACCAAAGGCCCGGTCGTTTTTTAATCGATAGGTCGCCTCCACCATGCCTTTCAGAAACCGCACGGCGACTTCGCGGTGTTTCTCGATATATGTCTTTGTCGTGCCAATACCTTGATGCTGGTAGTCCAGGCCGATCGTGGAATAATCCAGTAGGGATCGAAGGCCCATTTTCTTGGACTGATGAGCGAAGGCCTGCTCCAGCAGCGTGGCTTGGATCGCGCCTTGTGACACCGCGGCCAGCCGTTCGGGATTTCCACCGGTCTGGAGGATTGTAATGTCTTTTCCCGGCCTCAGCCCATTTTTTTCCAAGCCCCAACGGGCCAGAAAATCCGCTGATCCGCCAAAGCGCGCAATGCCCATTTTTTTGCCCCTTAAATCCTCGAGACGCTTGATTTCTTTTGCAACGATCAATTCGTAAGGGGCAAAATTGACCGTGCCGGCAACCATGATGGCATCCCCGCCGGCAAGATGAGCGTTAATCAGCCCGGAACCGGCAATCGAGATCATCTGAACCTCGCCGGCTAACATGGCTGAGAGCGCCGTAGAAGATCCGGACAAAACCAACGCTTTGACATCCAACCCTTGTTTTTTGAAGTATCCGCCATCCACACCCGCCAGGATAGGCGTGTTCGACGGCGTGATGGAGACCAAGCCGACGTAGATGGTCGGGTAGCTTTGCGCCGATGCCCCGTCAGGGCAAAGCAGAAAAGAGATGAAAAAAACCTCCAGGATTACTCTAGCTCGCATGAAACACCCCCCATGAAACTAGCATGCCGGTTGGGTTTAACTGCAAAAAGCCGCCGACTTTAGGTTCACGCTCCCTATAACACCACGGTTTGGAAAGATAAAGAGGAAAGCCGGACACAGCCAGGGCAAGGTCTTTGTGCCATCGTTTCAATTGACACGAGGAAAAATGGGCGATATATGGAAGGACCCGTATGTCGAAGGTGCTGGTTATTGAAGACAACGACGATAATCGGGATATCCTCAAACACCAGCTCGAATATCTGGGTTACGAGGTTGTCGAGGCGGCCGACGGCCTCGAAGGTCTGAAACAAGTAGAGAAGGAAAACCCCGACCTCGTCATCGTCGATATCATGATGCCGGGGATCGACGGCAGGGAGGTCACGCGCCGGCTGCGGTCAGACCCAAAGACGAAGGATCTCCCTATCCTGGCCGCCACAGTTCTCTTCCATACCGAAGATATCCATAGTTGCCTTGCTGCCGGCTGCAATGATGTCCTAACCAAACCATTCACCTTGCAGCAGCTCAAGGACAGAGTGGAAAAGTTCTCGCAGTTGACGGGGGATAAAAAATAGGGACCGTAAGAGATGCCGGGCTTTTGGCCCCTAGCGCAGCTTTAAATCGAAGGCTACGGGTCCCTTCTCGCCCTTTCGAGTTTGAAATTGCACCGAATCTCCCTCGTTAATGTCTTCGATTTGGACCCGCGGGGCCAAACTCCCGCGATGAAAGAAGACATCATCGCTGCCGTCATCGGGGGAGATGAAGCCGAAGCCTTTCTGCCGGATGATTTTCTTGATGGTTCCGGTCATAGACAAGTACCCTCCCTGTTCAGGAGATTAAGAACTCCCGCTTTATTTTTCAACCCCTGCAAGCTTTTTCCTGCGGGGCCGTCATTTCCGGGCCGAGCGGTTGCTTGACATTCGCCAGCGATATTCCTACCTTCGCCTATTCGGACAACGAAAACGCGGTCACGTGATACCTATCGTCTACTATATCAGCGGTCATGGGTACGGTCACGCGGTCCGCTCGGGGCAAGTGATTCGGAGATTGAAGGAGACCTGCCCGGAGTTGGAGTTCCACGTGCGGACCACAGCGCCCCGCTGGTTTCTGCAAGATCTTCCCTTTCCGGTTTATCACGAAAACCGCCCCGTCGATGTGGGAATCGTGCAGAAGGATAGTCTGGAAATAAACGTGGGCAGAACGCTGGAAGCTTGCCGGATTTTTCATCAGCAGATCCCAAAGCTGATCGATGACGAGATATCATTTATTAAACGAAAGAAAATCCGTCTGATATTGGGAGATGTCCCCCCGCTTTGCTTTGAGATCGCTTGGCGCGCCTCACTTCCTTCGGTTGCCATTGGCAACTTTACCTGGGATTGGATCTACCGGGCCTACCTCTCCGATTTTCCCGCTTTCCTGCCTCTGATCGATGAAATGCAAAGTTTTTATCGTAAGGCCGCCCTGGCTTTATCCCTGCCCTTTTCCTGCGATATGGGGATTTTTCCCAATCAGCAGCCTATCCCTCTGATTTCGCGTATCTCCAGCCTGGACAAAATAGAGGCAAGAAAAAGATTTTCTCTGCCCGCGGCCGCGCGGGTCGTGCTCATAAGTTTTGGCGGTTTTGGCCTGGAAAGACTGCCCTGGGAAAGGCTGAAGCGCCTGGATGATTTAATTTTTGTTACTACCGGAGAGGGTTACAAGGCGGACAGGAAGCTTCTCTTTCTTCCGGAGGCCCAGGCGCACTACGAGGATCTCCTGCGCGCTGCGGATGTCGTGATCAGCAAACCCGGCTACGGTATTGTGGCCGATGTGATCGCCCACCGGGTTCCGCTCCTGTATACCTCGCGCGGCAATTTTCCCGAGTATCCTTTTCTCGTGCAGGCCCTGAAGCAGTGGGCGACATGCGAGTTCATACCACAGGAGGAGCTGTTGGCAGGAGAGGTCGGCCCCTACTTGGCCCGTGCTATGGAAAAAGAGCCAAACTGGCCGGCCATTCCTCTCAACGGGGCCCAGATCGCGGCGGAGAAAATCCTGGATCTTTTGCGGCGTGATTGAAGGGTTGACAGCACCACTCTAATTCTTCAGACTAATATTACCTATGACAGTGAAAAAGGTCGTTCTGGCTCAGCCTCGTGGTTTTTGCGCCGGCGTTGAAATGGCTGTGGCAACCGTAGAGCGGGCGCTCGCCCAATATGGGCCGCCGCTCTACGTTTTTCATGAGATCGTTCATAATCGTTATGTCGTTCAAGACTTCATTCGTCGGGGAGTGACCTTTGTGCAATCTTTAGAGGAGGTCCCGGTCGGGGCGAAGCTGGTCTTGAGTGCCCATGGAGTCTCGCCGGCGGTTTGGGAACAAGGAAAAAAGAGGGAGCTTCAGATCATCATTGATGCTACCTGCCCGTTGGTGGAAAAGGTGCACCGGGAAGTGCGTAAGTTTGCCGCTCAGGGGTACTGGATCATCCTCGTCGGTCACCCGGAGCACGATGAGATAGCGGGCACGAGCGGCGAGGCGCTGGAGCGGATTCGGATAGTTGCCAATATCGAGCAAGCCAAAGAGGTAACTATTCCCGACCCGGAAAGGGTCGCGGTTCTCACCCAAACAACCCTGAGTGTCGATGATACCAGAGAGATCATTGAGGTGCTGCACCGGAGGTTTCCCAGGATGGTTACGCCGCCTAAAGAGGATATCTGCTACGCCACTCAGAATCGTCAGGATGCGGTCAAAGAGCTTGCCCGTGAGGTCGATCTGGTGCTCGTCGTTGGATCGCACAACAGCGAGAACTCGAACCAACTCTGCCGGGTGGCCCGCTCCAGAGGAGTTCCGGCCTACCTGGTCAACGACTTGCGTGAGATGGACCCGAGATGGCTGGAGGCTGTTGAGCGGGTGGGGATTACATCGGGCGCTTCGGTGCCGGACCGATTGGTTCAGGAAATTGCGGATTATTTTAAGCGGCTTGGGGCGGAGATAGCGAATATCGGTTTTGTCGAAGAAGATATCCACTTCGCCCTTCCGTCTGAGGTCGCGGATCCGCCTTGATTTGGCTGATGAGCCGTGCTAGAGAGTGGCGGCCCGTTAGTTTAGGGGGGGAAACTATGAGCCGGATAGTCCATATTGCCTTAAAAGTCGAGGATCTCGATCGAACGAGCGAATTTTATGAGAAGGTCTTCGGCTTTATGCCGGTGGAGACCAGTAAGGTGAGGGACCACACCTCTCGTCACCTAAGCGATGGAGCAATTGACCTCGCCTTGATCAGATACGATAGCGAGGCGTCGGCTGAGGCGAGAGCCGCGGGACAAGGACCCTGTATCCACCACTTCGCGATAGAGGTGGAGAATATGGACGCGTATATGGCTGAGATCCGGCGTTTTGGTTGTGAGATTATCAGTGACCCGGGCGTCATCCCGGTCAAGTTCCGCGCCCCAGGCGGCACCGTGCTGGAAATTGTGCCGCGCCAAAGATACAAAAAACCGTCCGGGGAGTAACCTTCAGTGGAGAGGGTCAGAGTCTACTACCGCCCTGGTTGATTTACCTGCAGTAGCACGAAAGAGTTTCTTTCGCGGCATGGGGTTCTTTTTGAAGGAAGGGATGTAGACAACGATCCCAAGGCGCTGGCAGAGCTAGAGGCGCTGGGTTTTAGGCAGCTCCCTGTTACGGTCGTAGGAGACAAGACCGTCTTAGGCTTCAACCAGGAAGAATTAGGGCGGCTCTTGAGCTTGCAGGGTGCCAGAGAAAAACGAGTCGCCGATGGCCGGCTTTTCGCCGCGTTCGATAAAATCCTTGAAGCGGTCATCCGGGCATCCCATCAGGTTCCGTCCACCCATCTTATGTGGAGATCTCCGGATCGCGATCGTCCCCTCAAGGTTTTTTGTTATCACATACTGGCAGACCCCAACCATGTCCTGGACGCAATCTCAACCCAACGTTACGACGGCTCTTTTAAGTTGACCTACGCAGAAGCCGCTGCGCGTTTTGGCAGTATGGAGGAAGTAACGCTCTTCGGCGAGAGAACACGCACCCGGCTGCGAGAGGCGTCCCGGCGTTTGACTGCGGAGGAACTGAGCCGGCCGATCTCTGGTTATGCTGGCGAGACAGATGGTCATGAGCTATTGCATCAAGTTCTGAGCCACACCGCCCATCACTTGAGACAGCTTTATGATTTGCTCCAGAGAATCGGGGTTGTACCCGAAGAACCCCTTCACGAGGGAGACTTTAAGGGAATATCGATGCCCCAAGAGCTCTGGTAGGAAGAAGAGCACGGCTGATTTTTTGTCAGCCGCACAGCTTCCAGCTTTACCCAGCATCAAGCTTTCCGGCCTATTTCAGTCGCTAAAGTGGCCGCCATTTTAGGGCTAGTTTGCCTAAATTTTTTGCGGCTGCCTAATATATAAGCAGCAAATCCTAGTCAGAGAGGAAAGCAAGGCTCAGAAGTTCTTGTCTCTACTACGAAAATTATTTTTTGCCTCTTGGCATAGGAGTTGCGTTATAAAACCCGAAGTTTTTTACTGTTTTTAATTTCGTCATGTTTCGTGGAAGGGAGGGTTAAACGTGGCAAAGTATAATAAATTTTTGGCCCTATTCTTATTTTCTTATTTACTTGTTGCATTTGTAGCAACAGTCCCGGCTCTGGCCCAGGAGGGTCCCCAGCCTCCGGCAGCGGTGCAGGCGCCAACATCTCCTTCTCCTGCAGTAAGCCCCTCTCCGCCGCCCCAACCGAAGATTGACAAGGGCGATACTGCCTGGATGCTGACATCTTCTGCTTTGGTCCTGATGATGACCATTCCCGGCCTGTTCCTTTTCTACGGAGGACTGGTACGCGGGAAAAATGCTCTTGGCACCATCATGCATAGCTTCATTATCGTCGCGCTGATCAGCGTCCAGTGGGTGCTTTGGGGCTACAGCCTTGCGTTCGGACCTGACAAGGGGGGGATTATCGGCAGTCTGGCCTGGTTCGGGTTAAGCGGCGTGGGACTTGATCCCAACCCTGACTACGCCGATTCCATCCCTCATCAGGCATTCATGGTTTACCAGTTGATGTTCGCTATTATCACGCCTGCGCTCATCACCGGCGCATTTGCCGAGCGGGCAAAGTTCAGCACCTTTATTGTTTTCATCTTGCTCTGGGCGACCTTTATTTACGATCCCCTCGCTCATTGGGTATGGGGCAAGGGTGGATGGATGGGAACGAACGGAGGCATGGGGGCTCTAGATTTTGCCGGCGGAACGGTGGTGCACATCAGCTCCGGCATGTCTGCTCTTGTGGCCGCCCTCATGTTTGGCAAACGGGCCGGCTACGGGCATGAACCGATGCCGCCCCATAATCTCCCATTTAGCGTCATTGGAGCATCTCTCCTGTGGGTGGGATGGTTCGGCTTTAACGCCGGAAGCGCCCTGAAAGCTGACGGCCTGGCTACCAGCGCTTTCGTGGCCACTAATACCGCGACGGCCGCGGCGGCGCTTTCATGGATGGCGATGGACTGGATCTTCCGCGGCAGGCCTACGGTTCTGGGAGCTGCCAGCGGCGCGGTAGCCGGCCTCGTTGCGATTACGCCCGCCTCGGGCTTCGTCGGCCCGATCTCAGCCCTATGGATCGGGATTGGCGGAGGCATTTTATGCTCCAGCGCCTGTAACCTGAAAACAAAGCTCGGCTACGATGACTCCCTCGATGTGGTAGGAGTCCATGGTGTCGGCGGGACCTGGGGGGCGCTTGCTACCGGTCTTTTCGCTTCGAAGGCCATTAACGCCGCAGGCAACGATGGGCTCTTTTTCGGCAACCCGTCGCAGCTCTGGGTGCAGTTCGTCGCGGTGGCTGCGACCTGGCTCTTCGCCATTATCGGCACCTTGATCATCCTCTCTATTCTTAAGGCTCTTATGGGATTGAGGGTGTCAGAGGAAGAGGAGCGGATGGGGCTCGACTTGAGTCAGCATGATGAGAGGGGCTATGCCTTATAAAAAATGTTGGGGACTAGCCCTGCATCAAAGAATATGATAACAAAATTCTTTGTTCAGATCTTAATTCGTCACGGAAAGGGAGGAGTAAGGCAATGACAGCGAAGGAAGTATTGGAGCTAGTCAAGAAGAACAGGGTAGAGATAGTGGATTTCAGGTTTGTGGACGTACCGGGGCTATGGCAGCATTTTTCCATCCCGGCGGGCGAGCTCACGGCGGAGCTCTTTGAGGAAGGGATCGGCTTTGACGGGTCGAGCATACGGGGATTTCAGGCGATCAACGAATCCGACATGCTGTTATTTCCCGATCCTGACACCGCCATCATGGACCCGTTCACCGAGCATGCCACGTTGGATTTGATCTGCAACGTGGTCGATGCCGTGACCCGGGAGTCCTACAGTCGGGACCCGCGCTACGTGGCGCAGAAGGCGGAGAAATACCTTAAATCGACCGGTATAGCGGACATCAGCTACTGGGGGCCGGAGATCGAGTTTTTCATCTTTGACAGCATCCGCTTCGACCAGGCGCAGAACCACGGATTTTACTACATCGACTCAGAGGAGGGGTTTTGGAACTCAGGCAAAGAGGGGCCCAATCTTGGCTACAAGGTGAGGTACAAAGAAGGCTACTTTCCCGTTCCTCCGATGGACCAGTACCAGGACCTGCGTTCCGAGATGGTCAAGAACTTAGAGAAGTGCGGCATCAAGATCGAAGTGCACCATCACGAGGTGGGCACCGCCGGGCAGACCGA